>Ga0308167_1002436_pt1 | contig 17235 bp, 13 predicted proteins | sample PhyCR1_2_FD_202138 | JGI IMG/M metagenome (GOLD analysis project Ga0308167, IMG submission 202138) | Phyllosphere microbial communities from UC Gill Tract Community Farm, Albany, California, United States - DLSLRC.R1 | ecosystem: Host-associated > Plants > Phyllosphere > Unclassified | place... | reverse complement strand
CCGTGACCCGCCTGGAGGCGGGCGCCAGCCGAGCCGAGGCCGCGTCCCTCGGCACGGCCGCCGTCATCGACGCCTCCTTCGACGTGCAGCCCGGCGAGATCTTCGTCGTGATGGGCCTGTCCGGCTCCGGCAAGTCGACGCTGATCCGGATGCTCAACGGCCTGCTTGAGCCCACCTCCGGCTCGGTCGAGGTGTCGGGGTCCGCCATCTCCGACGTGCCCGCCGCGCGCCTCCGCGAGGTGCGCAGGCAGAACGTGTCGATGGTGTTCCAGCACTTCGCGCTGCTGCCGCACCGCACCGTGCTCGACAACGTCGCCTACGGCCTCGAGGTCCAGGGCGTGCCGAAGGCCGACCGCCTGGCCAAGGCGAGGGAGATGACCGAGGTCGTCGGCCTCGGCGGCTGGGAGGACAAGCTGCCCTCGGAGCTGTCGGGCGGCATGCAGCAGCGCGTCGGCCTGGCCCGCGCGCTCGCCGCCGAGACCGACATCCTGCTGATGGACGAGGCGTTCAGCGCCCTCGACCCGCTCATCCGACGCGAGATGCAGGAGCAGCTGCTCGAGCTGCAGGCGACCCTCGGCAAGACGATCGTCTTCATCACCCACGACCTCAACGAGGCCATGTTCCTCGGCGACCGGATCGCCGTCATGCGCGACGGCCGCATCGTGCAGATCGGCACGCCGGAGGACATCCTCACCGACCCCGCGAACGACTACGTCGCCCAGTTCGTGCAGGACGTCGACCGTGCGCGGGTGCTCACCGCGTCGAGCGTGATGGAGCCGGCCCGCGCGGTGGTCCAGCTGACCGCCGGCCCGCGGGGCGCGCTCCGCACGCTGCGTGACCTGCAGACCGCGGCGCTGTTCGTGCTCGGCCGCGACCGCACGCTGCTCGGCTGGGTGCGCGACGGTCACGTGATGCGCCAGGTCAAGGCCGCCGACACCGACCTCGCCTCGATCGTCAACGCCGAGTTCGCGAAGGTCGGCCCCGACGCCGCTCTCGTCGACCTCTTCGAGCTGGCCGTCGAGAGCCCCCTGCCCATCGCCGTGGTCGACGACCGCGACCGCCTGATCGGCGTCATCCCGCGCGTCACGCTGCTCGCCGCGCTCGGCGGGGTCGACACCTCGACGTCGCCGATCCCCGTGCTCGAGCCAGTGACCCGATACTCCGAGAGCGAGCTCGACGAGACCCTCGCCGCGCCTGCCGGCGTCCCGACCGCGACCACCGAGGGAGCCCTCCGATGAACGAGTACCTCCGCATCCCGTTCGGCGACGCCGTCGCCGTCGTCGTCGACTGGGTCACCACCCACCTCGGCGGCTTCTTCTCCGTGATCCGCGCGATCGTGAGCTTCTTCTACGAGTGGGTCGAGTACTTCCTCAGCGCACCTCCCTTCTGGGCGGTCGTCGTCGTGATCGCGGCCCTGGCGTTCGTCGCCAAGGGCTGGAAGTTCGGCCTCGGCACGGCGGCCGGCCTGCTCTTCATCGGCACCCTCGGCCAGTGGGAGAACGCGATGTCGACCCTCGCCCTGGTGCTCGTCGCCGGCGCGGTGGCCATCGTGCTGAGCATCCCGCTCGGGGTGCTCGCCGCGAAGTCGTCGCTCGCCTCGCAGATCATCCGGCCCGTGCTGGACTTCATGCAGACGACGCCCGCCTTCGTCTACCTGATCCCCGCGCTGCTGCTGTTCCGCATCGGCGTCGTCCCCGGCATCGTCGCGACCGTCGTCTTCGCGATGGCCCCCGGCGTCCGCCTGACCGAGCTCGGCATCCGGGGCGTGGACGAGGAGGTGGTGGAGGCGGGCCACGCGTTCGGCTCGTCCCCGTGGCGGATCCTCCGCCAGATCCAGCTGCCGCTCGCGAAGCCGAGCATCATGGCCGGCGTCAACCAGGTCATCATGCTCTCGCTCTCGATGGTCGTCATCGCCGGCATGGTCGGCGCGGGCGGGCTCGGCGGCGACATCGTCGCGAGCCTCAACCGGATCGACATCGCGCTCGGGGCCGAGGCCGGCATCTCGGTCGTCGTGCTCGCGATCATCCTCGACCGGATGACCGCGGCCCTCGGCGCCGACCGCCGCGCCAGGCGACGTCCGCTCCGCAGCGGCGCCGGCCGGGACGACGCTCCCGCGCCGTCGCCCAGCACCCAGGAGGCGCGGACCGCCGACAGCGAGCAGCCCGTGCCCGTGGGGGCCGGCGCGTGAGCCCGCGACCCGCCCGCGACCGGAGCCGCGCCAGCCGCACCGGCACCAGCCGTACCAGCACCAGCACCGGTACCAGCACCAGCACCAGCACCAGCACCAGCACCCCGATCGTCCCCGGAAGGACACCCATGAAGAAGCGCACCATCGCCGCCTCCGTCGCACTCGGCACCACCGCTGTCCTCGGCCTCGCGGCCTGCTCGCCCCCCGGCAGCTCGTCGTCGGCCGAGACCCTCGACAACGGGGACAAGAGCGTCGTCGAGCTCGCCGTCTTCAACGGCTGGGACGAGGGCATCGCCGCCTCCTGGCTCTGGAAGTCGGTGCTCGAGGACGAGGGCTACACCGTCAACCTGCAGATGGCCGACGTCGCTCCCGTGTACCAGGGCCTCACGACCGACGACTACGACGTCGTGCTCGACACCTGGCTGCCGACGACCCACGCGGACTACGTCGACGAGTACGGCGACGACCTCACCGACCTCGGCGCGTGGAACGACGACGCCAAGCTGGCCGTCGCGGTGAACGCCGACGCCCCGATCGACTCGCTCGAGGAGCTGAACGCGAACGCCGACCTCTTCGGCGGCTCCATCGTCGGCATCGAGCCCGGCGCCGGCCTCACCACGGCCGTGCAGGACGCGACCATCCCCGACTACGGCATCGACGCCCTCGAGCTGCAGACCTCGTCGACCGCCGCCATGCTCACCGAGCTGAAGAGCGCCACCGAGGCCGGCGAGGACATCGCCGTGACCCTGTGGAGCCCGCACTGGGCCTACGACGCGTTCCCGATCAAGGACCTCGCCGACCCGAAGGGCACGCTCGGCGACGCCGAGGGCATCCACTCGTTCGGCGGCAAGAGCTTCACCGCGAACTTCCCGCAGCTGACCGAGTGGCTCGAGGGCTTCGAGATGGAGACCGAGACCCTGTCGTCGCTCGAGAACGCGATGTTCAACAGCGGCGTCGACGGCAGCGACTACACCGAGGTCGTCGACGAGTGGATCGCCGAGAACCAGGACTACGTGGACGGCCTCACCAGCTGACCCGCACCTCCGGCGGCGCACCCTGCGCCGACGCTGCGACGCCCCGTCCGGCTCTGCCGGGCGGGGCGTCGTCGTACCCCGACGCGGGCGTCCCCACAGGCAGACCACCGGGGACGCACGGCAGAGCCCCAGGGGACGACAGGGGAGGCGCGGGTACCGTCGATCTCGCACGTCCCCCACGAAAGGCACCACCCCGTGACCACGATCGCCGTCGAGCCCCTCCGCCGCAGCGCGCAGCTCAGCACCCGGATCGTCTCGGGCGGGCTCGTGCAGGTGTCCACTCCCGACCGCGTCCTCGGCCACGTCCGGGACGAGGGCGGCGTGCACGTGGCCCTCAAGGGGCCGAACCCGGCGTGGGCCGAAGAAGTCGGCCGCTACGCCACGCTCGGCATGGCCCTCGAGGCACTGCGCCTCCGCAAGCGCTCCGTCTGATCCGCCGCGGGCACCGTCGCCGTCGTCGGCGGTCGGGCCGTCAGCCGCCCACGCCCGCGAAGAACGACGTGAGCTCCCGGTCGATCCGGGCCCGCGCCTCCTCGTCGCTGATCGACGGCTCGCCGTCGCCCGGCTGCACGCCGTAGCTGCCGAACTGCGCGTGGGCGAGGCCCGGGATCTCGACCGTCGTCGCGTCGTCCGGCAGCATGTCCCGGTAGCGCTCGAGGTCGTCGGGGGTGCTCAGGCCGTCCTCGCCGCCGCCGAGGCTCAGCACGGGCAGGTCGCCGCGGCCGGAGAGATCGGTCGTCGCGCAGTACGAGCCGAACAGGACGAGGCCGTCGACGGCCGGGTCGTCCGCGGCGTACTGGCAGGCACGCACGCCGCCGAGGGAGTGCCCGCCGACGGCCCAGTTCGTCACCTCGGGCGCCAGGTCGGTGAAGTGCGAGAGCGGACGCGGATCGAGGATGCCGAAGCCGAGCACCGGGCGCTCGACGACGACGGTCACGCCGGTGGCGACGAGGCCGGCCAGCACCTGCTCGTAGGCCTGCGGGTCGACGCGGGCACCGGCGACGAACACGAGGCCCTGGTCGAGCGCGGCCGTCCGCGCCGGGCGCATCACGACGACGTCGGGCCGGTCGACGACGTCGACGCGGGGGTCGTCCGCGACGGCGGCCAGCGAGGAGGCGGTGGCCGACATCGGCGTCTTCGCCCAGACGAAGAAGCCGGTCGCCACCAGGACGACCACGGCGAACAGCACCAGGGCCACGGCCTTCAGCACACGACGCGTCCGGCTGCGCGGCGACCCGCGGCGTCGGGGTCGGGGAGGTGACGACGGCGTGGCGTCGTCGTGACGGGAACCTGTGGATCGACTCACGGTCCCAGTCTGACGGCACCGAGGTCGGCCGGGCGTCCTCCCGGTGCGACAGGGTGGAAGGATGCCCTGGATCCAACTGCTCATCTCGGTGGCCGCTGCCGTCGTGCTCACCTTCGTCGTCTCGGCCGTGGTCGGCCTCGTCGTGGGGCTCGTCGCGAAGAAGAAGGAGTGGGCGAAGGCGCTCGTCGAGCGCATGCGCCGGCCGTTCCGCTGGACGCTGCTCGTCGTCCTCCTCACGATCGCCCTCCGCACCTCCCTGCCGGCCCTGCTCGGCTCGCCGTACGCGGGCGAGGATGTGGTCGCCCAGCTGTTCCGCTGCGCCGTCATCGTGGTCGTGGCCTGGTTCGTCGGAGCGCTCGCCCTCTTCTTCGAGGACCTGGGGCTCGCGCGGTACCGCATCGACACCGCCGACAACCGGATCGCGCGACGGGTGCGCACCCAGGTGCTGATCCTCCGTCGCCTCACGATGGTGGTCGTGGTCGTCATCGCGGCCGGGGCGATCCTGCTCGGGTTCCCCGGCGTCGAGGCGGTCGGCGCCAGCGTGCTCGCGAGCGCCGGGCTCGTCTCGGTCGTGGCGGGCCTCGCCGCGCAGTCGACCCTCGCGAACGTGTTCGCGGGGATCCAGCTCGCCTTCAGCGACGCCATCCGCATCGACGACGTCGTGGTCGTCGAGGGCCAGTGGGGCCTGATCGAGGAGATCACGCTCTCGTACGTGGTCGTCCACATCTGGGACGACCGCCGCCTCGTGCTGCCGTCGACCTACTTCACCACCACGCCGTTCGAGAACTGGACCCGTCGCAACAGCGAGCTGCTCGGCGCCGTCGAGCTCGACCTCGACTGGCGGGTCGACACCGGCGCCATGCGCGACGAGCTCGACCGCATCCTCGCGCGCACCGACCTCTGGGACCGCCGCACGAAGGTGCTCCAGGTCACCGACGCGACCGGCGGCTGGGTGCGCGTCCGCGTGCTCGTCACCGCCAAGGACGCCGGCACCCTCTTCGACCTGCGCTGCCTCGTGCGCGAGGACCTCGTGTCGTGGCTGCACCGCGTCTCGCCGCAGGCCGTGCCGCGCACCCGGGTGCAGACGGTCGAGGCGGAGCCCGAGCCGACGACGCGCCGTCCGTCCCGGTCGACCTCCGAGTCGGGCGGCCTGTTCTCGGGGGAGAACGCCGGGTCGGAGCGCACGCAGCTCTTCACCCAGGCGATCCCGATCCAGCGCGACGCCGACCCGGCCCCTCGGCCCTACGCTGCCACCATGGGCGCCGAGGACGAGCGCGACCCGCACGTCGACCGCTCGTTCGACGGCCGCCCGACGGGTCGCCCCGACCGCTGAGCCCGGTCCGCGTGCACGAAGGAGGCGCGCCCCCGGTCGGGGACGCGCCTCCTTCGTTCCTGTGCCGGCTCGGCAGCCGACGACGGGTCTCGTCGGTCAGTCGTTCTCGTTCGCGGCCTCGACGACGTTGCCGACGGCGATGGCCGTCGTCGCGGCCCAGGCCACGGCGGTGAGCAGCAGTCGCCAGTCGCGGGGGCCGGAGCTGAGGCTCTTGAGCAGGCTGACGCCCGAGAAGAGCGAGCTGATGATCGCTCCGTTGAAAAGGAATTTGCGCACGGTTCTCTCCTGGTGATCGGTGGCTCCACCGTACTCGTCAGGCCGCTCCGCGCACCGGAGCGGATCCGTGCAGTGCGTGCAGGTCGCGGGGCCGTAGGGTGAGCTGCCCGGCTCGCCCGGTCCGGGCTCGTCGGCCGGAGGAGACCTGGTGCGCACTGCCGTGCTCGGAGCAGCGTTGCTCGTCGTCGGGCTCGTCGCCCTGCTCGCCGGGGTCCTCACCCTCGAGGAACTGGGCACGCTCGTCGGGCGCGTGGCGCCGGTGCTCGGCTTCGTCGTCGCCCTGACGATCGTGTCGGAGCTCGCGGCCGAGGCGGGCCTCTTCTCGTGGCTGGCCGGGTTCGCCGCGCGGGCGGCGCGAGGCCGCGTGGTGGTGCTGTGGGCGTTCGTCGTCGTCCTCGCGCTCGGCTGCACGATCTTCCTCTCGCTCGACACGACGGCCGTGCTGCTCACCCCCGTGGTCGTGCTCGTCGCTCGACGCGTCGGGCTGCCGCCGATGCCGTTCGCCCTCACGACGGTGTGGCTCGCGAACTGCGGGTCGATGCTGCTGCCGGTGTCGAACCTGACCAACCTGCTGGCCCTCGACGCCCTCGGGTCGCCGTCGCCCGCCTCCTTCGCCGCGCTCGTGGCTCCGGCGGCCGTGGTCGCCGCCGTCGTGCCGGTGGCCGCCGTCGGCCTCCGCTACCGCCGCGAGCTGAGCGGGCGGTTCGAGGCCCCGGGGCGGGAGGAGGCGGGCGACCGCGTGCTCTTCGTCGTGGCCGCCGTCGCCGTGGCGCTGCTCGTGCCCGCGCTCGTCAGCGGGATCGAGGTCTGGATCCCGGCGGCCGTCGCCGCGCTCGTCCTGGTCGTCGTCACCGCCGTGCGCCGACCGTCGACGCTGCGGCTCGGCCTCGTGCCCTGGGGCACGATCGTCTTCGCCAGCGGCCTCTTCGTCGTCGTCGAGGCGGCGCACTCGCTCGGGCTCGCCGACGCGCTCGCCGTGCTCGTCGGCTCGGGCGACGGGCTGCCCGACCTGCTGCGCCTCGCCGCCGGCAGCGCGGCCGCCGCCAACGTCGCGAACAACCTGCCGGCCTACCTCGCCCTCGAGCCGGTCGCCGGCTCGCCGCTGCGGCTCGTCGCCGTGCTCGTCGGCGTCAACGTCGGCTGCCTGGTCGCGCCCTGGGCGTCGCTCGCGACGCTGCTCTGGCACGGGCGGCTGACGTCGATGGGCGTCGAGGTGAGGTGGCGCGGCGTCGTGCTCGGCGGGCTCGGGGTCGCGGTCGTCGCCGTGCCGCTCGCCGTGGTCGCGACGGTGCTCGTCGGGGCGTAGCCGGAGGACGCCGAGTCCGCCGACAGCGCCGCGCGAGCGTGGGCCAGCGTGCGCCGCAGCATGTCCGTGAGCACCGCCTCGTCCGTCGCCCGGCCGCGGGCGTGCACCTCGGCGACGACCGACCCGGACCAGCCCGACCGTGCGAGGTGCCCGAGCACCTCGGCGACCGGCTGGTCGCCCGTGCCCGGCACCAGGTGCTGGTCGACGAGGCCGCCCGGCCGCGTCGAGACGACCCCGTCGCAGAGGTGGACGTGACGGAGGCGCGGGCCGAGGGCCAGCGCGAGGTCGAGCGCGTCGCGGCCGGCGACGGCGGCGTGCGAGAAGTCGAGCACGGCCGCGTCGACGTCGAGGGCCGAGGGGTCGTGCCCGGGGGAGTAGACGTCGGCGACGACGGGACCCAGCCGCCACGGGAACATGTTCTCGACCGCCAGCTCGACGCCCGTCGCGGCAGCCAGCTCCCGGACCAGGTCGAGGAACCGCGCGGCGTGCCGTCGTTGCCAGCGGAACGGCGGGTGGACGACCACGGTGGCCGCGCCGAGCTCGGCGGCCAGCCCGGCCGAGCGTCGCAGCTTCTCGCCCTGGTCGCGGCCGAGGGCGAAGTGCGCGAGCGGCAGCACCGGTGCGTGCACCGAGAGCACGGGCAGCCCCCAGCGAGCCGAGGAGGCGCGGAGCAGCCGGGCGTCCCTGCTCGCCCGGTCGGCGGTCACCATCACCTCCACCCCGTCGAAGCCGGTGGTCCTCGCGAGGCGGAACGCCTCGTCGACGGAGAGCGGGGAGACGCAGGACGTGCTCGTTCCGACCGTGATCACGCGGCCAGGCTACGACCGGGCCCGCGGCGGGGGAGCCGAGCAGGGGTGAACGTCGGGCGAACGGCCGGGGAACGCCCCCGGGGCCCGGCGGCCGCCTCCTACAGCCAGTCGCGCTTGCGGAACTGCCACCAGAGCACCCCGCCCACGCCGACGATGAGCACGCACGACGTGACGAAGCCGCCGACCGTGCTGAAGCCGGGGTACGGCACGTTCTGGCCGTAGAAGCCCGTGATGGCGGTGGGCACCGCGATGATCGCGGCCCAGCTCGTCACCTTCTTCATGATCCCGTTCATCCGGTTCGACTGCAGGTTGAGGTTGGTGTCGAGGATGGTCGAGACGAGGTCGCGGAGCGAGTCGTTCTGCTCGGCGACGCGGATGACGTGGTCGTAGACGTCCTGGTAGTAGGGCTGCATCACCGGGTCGAGGTCGTGCAGGTCGCGCCGCAGCAGCGTGTTGAGCACCTCGCGCATCGGCGAGGCCACCCGCCGCAGGCGCACGAGGCTCTTGCGCAGCGCGAACGAGCGCTTCTGCACGTCGAGGGTGCGCGGCGCCGGGTCGAACAGGTCGTCGGCGATGCCCTCGATCTCGTCGTCGAGCGCGTCCACGGCGTGGAAGTGCCGGTCGACGACGACATCGAGGACGCCCCAGAGCAAGAAGGAGACGCCGTGTCCGGCGAGGTCAGGGCTTCTGTCGAACGCCTCGTGGAGCCGTCGCGCGTCGAAGTCGGCGTGGTGGATCGTCACGAGCGCCCTGGCCGTGACGAACGCCTTGACCTCGCTCGTCGTCAGCTCTCCCGAGGCGGCGTCGAACGACACGTCGTACAGCGCGGCGAAGAGGTGGTTCTCGTAGCGGTCGACCTTCGGCCGCTGGCCGTCCTGCAGGGCGTCCTCGACGGCGAGCTCGTGCAGCCCCAGCTCGTCCTCGAGGTCGTCGAAGTCCGCCTCCGTGGGGTCGGTGAGGTCGACCCAGACGGTGCAGCCCTCGGTCGCGAGGTGGTCGCTCACCTCGGCGAGCGGGAACCCCTGCGCCACGAGCCGCCCCTCCCGGTACGACCGGGTCTGCGTCGGGGTGCGGGTCGCGGTCGGGGCCTCGGTCATGGGGGCATGCTATCCACGTGACCCCGCACGTGAAGCAGCGCGCCGACGCCCCCGACGACTTCTTCGAGGCGGAGGCGGCCGGCCTCGCCTGGCTCGCCGAGGCCACGCCCCGCGGGGGCGCGAGGATCGTGGCCGTCGAGTCGGTCTCGCCCGGCCGCATCGCGCTCGAGGCCGTGCACGAGACCCGCCCGACGCCGGAGGCGGCACGGCGGTTCGGCGCGGCGCTCGCCGCCACCCACGCGACCGGCGCGGACGCCTTCGGGGCGCCTCCTGCGGGCTGGCACGGCCCCGTCTTCATCGGCCGGCGGCAGCAGGAGTGCACGCCCCGCGACAGCTGGGGCGCCTTCTACGCCGCCCAGCGCGTGCTGCCCTTCGCCCGGACGGCCGTCGAGGCTGGCTCGCTGACACTCGACGAGCTCGATCTCGTCGAGAGCGCCTGCGACCTCGTCGCCGCGGGCACGCTCGACGACGACCAGGCACCGGCCCGCCTGCACGGCGACCTCTGGAGCGGCAACGTCCTGGTCGCCGCGGACGGCGTCGTCCTGATCGACCCGGCCGCGCACGGCGGCCATCCCGAGACCGACCTGGCGATGCTGCAGCTGTTCGGCCTCCCCTTCCTCGAGGAGGCGCTGGCCGGCTACCAGGACGCCTCGCCCCTCCGGGACGGCTGGCGCGACCGCGTGCCGCTCCACCAGCTGCATCCGCTCGCGGTGCACGCCGCGGGCCACGGCCGCAGCTACGGCCGCGCGCTCGCCGAGGCGGCACGGCAGGTGCTGCGGCTCGTCTGAGCCTGGTGCACGGGGGAGGGGCACCCGGGTGGAGGGCGTCCGAGGGAGGGACGCCCGGGGGACAGGCCTCGCCGAGGGCCCGGACGGGCGCGCTGATAATCTGGCCGTCCCCCGTCTCCCGGGGGTCGAACGGAGCTGATCACCCCCATGTCTGACACCGCAGAGCGCTACGGCTTCGTCGTCGTCTCCAACCGCCTCCCCGTCGACCGCGTCGTCGCCGAGGACGGCTCCGCGTCCTGGCAGCACTCGCCGGGGGGCCTCGTGACCGCCCTCGAGCCCGTCATGAAGGCGAACGACGGGGCCTGGGTCGGCTGGGCCGGCCAGCCCGAGCTCGAGTTCGAGCCGTTCGTCGACGAGGGCATCCACATCGTGCCCGTGCCCCTCAGCGCGGAAGAGGTGCAGCGCTACTACGAGGGCTTCAGCAACGACACCCTCTGGCCGCTCTACCACGACGTCATCGCCGCCCCGACGTACCACCGGCTCTGGTGGGAGGCGTACGTGCAGGTGAACCAGCGGTTCGCCGACCGCGCCGCCGAGATCACCGAGGAGGGCGGCACGATCTGGGTGCAGGACTACCAGCTGCAGCTCGTCCCGAAGATGCTCCGCGAAGCGCGCCCCGACGTGACGATCGGCTTCTTCAACCACATCCCGTTCCCGCCGCTCGGCATCTTCTCGCAGCTGCCCTGGCGCCGCCAGATCCTCGAGGGGCTGCTCGGCGCCGACGTCATCGGCTTCCAGCGCGGCGACGACGCCTCGAACTTCTCGCGGGCGGTGCGCCACCTGCTCGGCTACGGGACGACCCGCCCCTACGTCGAGGTGCCGGTCGACGACGACGCAGCCACGGGGTCCTCGCACGTGTCCCGCCGCGGCACGAAGGTGCGCCGGGTGCTCGCCAAGCACTTCCCGATCTCGATCGACGCCGCCAGCTACGAAGAACTGGCCGCGCGGCCGGACATCCAGGCCAGGGCGGCCGAGATCCGCGCCGGCCTCGGCAACCCGAAGACGGTCATGCTCGGCGTCGACCGGCTCGACTACACCAAGGGCATCCGCCACCGGATGAAGGCGTTCGGCGAGCTGCTCGCCGACGGCCGCCTCAGCGTCGAGGACGCGACGCTGGTCCAGGTCGCGAGCCCCAGCCGCGAGCGGGTCGAGACGTACAAGACCCTCCGCGACGAGATCGAGCTGACCGTCGGCCGGATCAACGGCGACTACGCGACGATGAGCCACACGGCCATCAGCTACCACCACCACGGCTACCCGCGCGAGGAGATGGTGGCGCTCTACCTCGCCGCCGACATCATGCTCGTCACCGCCCTCCGCGACGGGATGAACCTCGTCGCGAAGGAGTACGTGGCGGTGCGCCGCGACAACGACGGCGTGCTCGTGCTCAGCGAGTTCGCCGGCGCCGCCGACGAGCTCAAGACCGCGCTGCTGATCAACCCGCACGACATCGGCGGCCTGAAGAACACCATCATGCGGGCGATCGAGATGCCGAAGCGCGACCGGACGACGCGGATGCGCGCCCTCCGTCGGCGCGTGCTCGAGCACGACGTGGCCAGCTGGTCCGCGTCGTTCCTGCAGGCGCTCGAGAACGTGCGCCCCGGCCAGCAGATCACGGCACCCGCCGAGGAGGACGCATCGTGACCACGACCCCCCTGACCACGGACGACGAGTCGCGGGCCCTCTCGGACGCGCTCGGCCGCCTCGCGACGACGCCGCGCCTCCTCGTCGCCCTCGACTTCGACGGCACCCTCGCGCCCGAGGTCGACCAGCCGATGGCGGCCCGCCCGCTGCCCGAGTCGAAGGAGGCGATCCGTCGCCTGCTCGAGATGGAGGGCACCTCCGTCGCCCTCGTCTCCGGCCGCGACCTCGCGTCGCTCGACCGCATCAGCGAGATGCCCGAGCAGGTGCTGCTCGTCGGGTCGCACGGGATCGAGGTGCGGATCGGCGGGGAGGTGACCTCCCTGACCGAGGACGAGCTCGCCCGTCGCGCCGTCATCTCCGAGGCGCTGCACACGGCGGCCGACGGTCGCGAGGGCGTCTTCGTCGAGGAGAAGCCGGCGGGCCTCGCCCTGCACACGCGTCTCGCTGACGAGGCGACGACGACGGAGGTGCGCGAGGCCGTCCGGCAGCGCCTCGCCGACGAGCCCGGCGTGCACGGCCGCGAGGGCAAGAACGTGCGCGAGTACGCCGTCCGCCCGACGGGCAAGGACGACGGGGTGGCGCGGCTGCGCGAGGCGGTGGGCGCCACCGGCGTCCTCTTCGCCGGCGACGACGTCACCGACGAGGACGCCCTTCGGTCGCTCGGCGACGGCGACCTCGGCATCCGGGTGGGGCCGGGCGAGACCGCCGCGAGCCACCGCGTCGCCGACCCGGCGGCGATCGGACGGCTGCTGGGCGAGCTCGCCGACCTCCGTGAGCACCTGGGACATGCCTGATCGCGCATGCGTTCCCCGGGTGCCCCGCCCTCGGGCGACCCTCCCGGGTGACTGCAAGGTAAGCTGACCTCTCCGCCCGACTCCTCGTCGCCGATCAGCCCGAACGACCGACGAACTCGCCAGCCGACGGAGGTGCACCATGATGATCGCTGCTCTCGCGGCCTTCGCGGCCGCCTCGATCGTCGTCGCCGCACTGGGTCGCCGGCTCGGGCCGTCGCTCTTCCTGTGGGCCTCGGCCGTCCCGTTCGCCGCCATGGTGATGACCGCGCTGCAGGGCCCCCAGGTCCTCTCGCAGGGGCAGGTCGTCGAGTCGGTCCCGTGGATCCCGCAGCTCGGCATCACGCTGACGCTCCGCCTCGACGTGCTGTCGTGGGTGCTCGCCCTGGTCGTCACCGGCGTGGGCGGGCTCGTGCTCGTGTACTGCTCCCGCTACTTCACGCCGGGGGAGAAGAGCCTCGCGCGCTTCGCCGCCGTGCTCGTCGCCTTCGCCGGGGCGATGTACGGCCTCGTCACCAGCGACGACGTCTTCGTGCTCTTCGTCTTCTGGGAGGCGACGAGCGTCTTCTCGTACCTGCTGATCGGCCACTACACGAACAAGCAGGCGAGCCGCGGGGCCGCGCTCCAGGCGCTGATCGTCACCACGGCGGGCGGGCTGGCCATGCTGGTCGGGCTCGTGGTCCTCAGCGTGCAGGGGGGCACCTCCTCGATCGAGGCCCTCGTCGCGTCGCCGCCGAGCGGCACGGCCGTCACCGTCGCGGTGATCCTCGTGCTCGTCGGCGCGCTGTCGAAGTCGGCCCTCGTGCCGTTCCACTTCTGGCTGCCCGCGGCCATGGCCGCCCCCACCCCGGTGAGCGCGTACCTGCACGCCGCGGCCATGGTCAAGGCGGGCATCTACCTCGTCGCCCGCTTCGCGCCCGGCTACCACGACTCGCCCGGCTGGCAAGAGGTGGTCGTCACCGTCGGCGTCGTGACGATGCTGCTCGGCGGCTACCGTGCCCTCCGTCAGCACGACCTGAAGCTCGTCCTCGCCTACGGCACGGTCAGCCAGCTCGGCTTCCTCACGATCATCGCGGGCTACGGCACGAGGGACGCGGGGCTCGCCGCCCTCGCCCTGCTCGTCGCGCACGCCCTGTTCAAAGCGACGCTGTTCCTCGTCGTCGGCATCGTCGACCACCGCACCGGCACGCGTGACCTCCGCAAGCTGAGCGGCCTGGGCCGGCAGGCTCCCGTCCTCGTCGTCATCACCGTCATCGCGCTCGCGTCGATGGCGGGCGTGCCCCCGACGTTCGGCTTCGTCGCGAAGGAGGCGGTGCTCTCCGCCCTGCTCGCCGACGCCGAGCACGGCAGCGCCTGGGGCGTGATCGCGCTCGTCGGCGTCGTCGTGGGCTCCGTCCTCACCACGGCCTACAGCCTGCGGTTCCTCTGGGGGGCGTTCGCCCGCAAGCGCGACGTCGCCCCGGTCGACTTCGTCCGCGAGCACATCGACTTCCTCGCCGCGCCGGCCGTGCTCGCCGCGCTCAGCCTCGCGCTGGGCTTCGTCGCGGTCCCCGTCGACTCCGTCATGGCGCGCTACGCGGACACGCTGCCGCAGGTCGAGGGCGAGCACGGCCCGTACCACCTCGCTCTCTGGCACGGCTTCGAGCCCGCTCTCGGCCTGACCGTGCTGTCGCTCGTGCTCGGCGCCGTGATGTTCTGGCAGCGCGAGCGGGTGTCCGCGGTGCAGAAGGCGGTCTCGTTCCTGCCTCGCGCCTCCGACGGCTACGTCAAGATCATGACCGGCATCGACAAGACGGCGTCGCGCACCACGGCGACCACCCAGCGCGGCTCGCTGCCGTTCTACCTCGGCACGATCCTCGTCGTGTTCGTCGTGTCGAGCATCGTCACCCTGTCGTCGAACCGCAGCTGGCCCGACGCGGCCGTCATCTGGGACTACCCGGCGCAGCTGGCCGTCGGCGGACTCATGATCGTCGGCGCCGTGGCCGCGGCGCGGTCGAACAAGCGCTTCCAGGCCGTCGTGCTCGTCGGCGTGACCGGCTACGGCATGGCCGCTCTGTTCGCCCTGCACGGCGCCCCCGACCTCGCGCTCACCCAGGCCCTGATCGAGACGATCACGCTCATCGCCTTCGTGCTCGTGCTGCGGCGACTGCCAGCGCGCCTCGGCGACCGCAACGGTCGCTCGCACCGGGCGCTGCGCGCCGTCATCGGCGTCTCGGTCGGCTGCGTCATGGCGACCATCGCCGTCGTCGCCCTCGGCGCCCGCAGCGGCGGCACGATCTCGAGCGCGTTCCCCGAGCTCGCCGTCGTCGGGGGCCACGGCAAGAACGTCGTCAACGTCACCCTCGTCGACATCCGCGGCTGGGACACCATGGGCGAGATCAGCGTGCTGATCGCGGCCGCCACCGGTGTCGCGAGCCTCGTGTTCCTCACCTCGCGCACCGACATGTTGCCGCGTCCGGCCCGCCGCACGCGTGCCCAGCGCTTCCTCGCGCGTGTGCGCCCTGCGCTCGAGCCCGCGCCCGTCGTCCCCGGCGCGGACGCCCAGGGCAGCCAGGCCGATCGGGCCGACGCCTCCTCGAGCACGGCGGTCGGCTCCGAGGTCGAGGGCGACCGACGCGCCTGGCTGCTCGCCGGCCGCAAGCTGGCGCCGCAGAACCGCTCGATCCTGCTCGAGGTCGTCGTCCGGCTGCTCTTCCACGCCATCGTCGTCGTCTCGGTCTACCTGCTCTTCGCCGGTCACAACCTGCCGGGCGGCGGCTTCGCCGGCGGCCTGGTCGCGGGCATGGCCTTCGTGGCGCGCTACCTCGCGGGCGGGCGCTTCGAGCTCGGTGCCGCGGCGCCCCTCGACGCCGGCAAGGTGCTCGGCACCGGCCTGCTCGTCGTCGTGACCACCGCCGTCGTGCCCCTCTTCTTCGGCGTCGACGCCCTGACCTCGACCTGGTTCGAGGGCGAGGTGCCGCTGCTCGGCCACGTCGAGTTCGTCACCTCGACGTTCTTCGACATCGGCGTCTACCTCGTCGTGGTGGGCCTCGTGCTCGACGTGCTCCGCAGCCTGGGGGCCGAGGTCGACCGACAAGAGGAAGAGGACGACCGCGGCGACGCCTCCGTCACGGCCACCACCAAGGCGGAGGGTCCCGCATGAGCGCGTCGCTGGTCCTGATCGTCGTGATGGCGGCGCTCTACGCGTGCGGCATCTACCTCATGCTCGAGCGCAGCATGACGCGCGTGCTGCTGGGCTTCCTGCTCGTGGGCAACGCGACGAACATCCTCATCCTCACGATGTCCGGCCGCAGCGGCGAGGCGCCGATCGCCGACGGCCAGGTGCCCGAGTCGAGCTTCGCCGACCCGCTGCCGCAGGCGCTCATCCTCACGGCGATCGTCATCACCTTCGGCGTCTCGGCGTTCTTGCTGGCCCTCATCTACCGCTCCTGGCGGCTCGCGCAGGAGGACGACGTGGCCGACGACCTCGAGGACCTCGAGATCGGCATCCGCGGGGTGCCCGCCGAGGACGAGACGCAGGGCGACGGCGACGACGAGAGCGACGGCGACACGGAGTTCGGCCCGGACGCCGAGGCCGCCGTGCCGAAGTCGTCCTTCGACGACGACGAGGATCCCTGGGACCACGCCCCGAGCGAGACGATCCCCGTGGCCGACCCGGAGCACGCTCCCGACCACGACCCGGCCCACCCCGAACGAGACCGCGACCGCGGCACCTACCGTGACGACCCGAGAGGAGGCCGACCGTGAACCTCGACTTCCTCGTCCCGCTCGTCGTGCTCGTGCCCCTCATCGGTGCGGGCGCTGCGCTCGTCGCGACCCGGCGGCCCCGGCTCCAGGCCGTGCTCACGATCGCCGCCCTGGCCATCGTCGTGGCCATCAGCGCCGTCCTCCTCGTCGTCGTCGACCGTGACGGCGCCATCGCGGTGCAGGTCGGCGGGTGGGAGGCGCCCTTCGGCATCCTCCTCGTGGTCGACCGGCTCGCCGCGCTGATGCTCACGATCTCGTCGATCGTGCTCTTGGCCGTCTTCGTGTTCTCGGTCGGGCAGGGCTCGGCGGACGGAGACGGCGACGCCCCCGTCTCGATCTACAACCCGACGTACCTCATCCTCGCCGCCGGCGTCTTCGACGCGTTCGCGGCGGGCGACCTCTTCAACCTGTACGTCGGCTTCGAGATGCTGCTGATCGCGAGCTACGTGCTGATCACCCTCGGCGGCACTGAGCAGCGCATCCGGGCGGGCGTCACCTACATCGTGGTGAGCCTGCTGTCGAGCGTGCTGTTCCTGGCGTCGATCGCGATGATCTACGGCGCCCTCGGCACGGTCAACATCGCGGACATCGCGCAGAAGATGGACACCATCCCGCCGGACGTCCAGACGATCATCCACGTGATGCTGCTGACGGCCTTCGGCATCAAGGCGGCGATCTTCCCGCTGTCGTTCTGGCTGCCCGACTCGTACCCGACCGCGCCGGCCCCGGTCACGGCGGTGTTCGCGGGCCTGCTGACGAAGGTCGGCGTGTACGCCATCATCCGGACCGAGACGGTGCTCTTCGTCGAGAGCAACGTCAACGTCTACCTGCTGATCATCTCGTTGCTGACGATGGTGATCGGGATCCTGGGCGCGGTGGCGCAGGCGGACATCAAGCGCCTCCTGTCGTTCACCCT
>Ga0308167_1002435_pt1 | contig 17238 bp, 20 predicted proteins | sample PhyCR1_2_FD_202138 | JGI IMG/M metagenome (GOLD analysis project Ga0308167, IMG submission 202138) | Phyllosphere microbial communities from UC Gill Tract Community Farm, Albany, California, United States - DLSLRC.R1 | ecosystem: Host-associated > Plants > Phyllosphere > Unclassified | place... | reverse complement strand
ATGCTGCCGGGGGCGGATCGCTCCCTGCGCGACAACAACGAGGCCGACGTGTTGCTGTGCGGAACGTTCGCGGTGGTGCTTGCGTTGAATGGTTCGTGGCGGATCGACCAGGCGCCATCGCTGTTGCGATGACGCGCGTGCGCATCGCGTTGTCGTTCAATCAGTAGCGCGGCTTGATCGGCTCACTGGAATCCAGGTACCCGGCAGCGAGAGCCTTCTCGCAGGCGATATAGCCTGCGTTGACCACGCGCCCCTGCGCGTTGAAGGCCACATAGTAGGGCGAGCTGTTGCCGCGGTTGCGCAGGAGATAGTTGTAACAGACGCCGTTGATGCCGGGGAGCACCATTGCGTCCTGCGGCCGTCCCGCGGCGCTCAGGACCGACTCGCGGCTCGCCTCCTGCTGCAGCGAACTCATCACGACCGGATTGCCGCGGTCATATTGAAGAACGCTGGGCATGCATGCGGACAGACTCGCGCAGACACCACACGCCAGCAGGATCGCCTGGGTCATGGGGGCGGCGCTCCCTGCCGGCGCGCACGTGCTGCCGCCGCGTTGGCATCGCGGAGGCGCTGGTTGCGCGCCTGCTTGTCATAGTCATCCTTTGCCTGCATCACGCCACCGGCCGCCTGGATCCAGCTGCTGGTTGTGCAACCGGACACAAGCAATGTCACGGCAAGGGCTGCCGGGATAATGAGAAACTTCATGAATCAACCTCTCTGAAAGCCATCGACATAAGGCCGATGGAAAACTGCGCTTCACTATCGCCACGCGCACAGGAAGCGATGCGAAAAACCACATCGCGAAATCGGCAAAGCCATTACTGGCGCCGCAAACCGGGGCGGAACGATAGTTGACACACACTTAACAATAACGAAATGTCCTGTGCTTCTATTTTTGTATATTCCTATTCCATGCGATTTCATATGCAGTGCGGGACGTCGCGGCAGAAGTTTCCGGTGAAACCTTCAATGCCGCACTGCCCACGGGCTCATGGCTGTTGGCATCCGATCCTGGCCGCAGCATGCTGAGAGCAGCAGATGCCTTATGAATCTACGCTCAGCCGACGCTGGGTTTTCAGGGGACCGGATACACGATGAAACGCAAGGTAGTTGTAGTGGCGTCTGTCATGGTTGTCGCGTTGTCAGGAACCGCTGGACTATCGCTTATCCGGCAAAATTCCACGCCCTTGCCAAACACTGCTGACGAAGTATCTAAAGCCTCTGACCCGGCTGCGCGATCAGATCAGGAAGCATCCGGAACGCCGGGCCTGATGGACCAGGCGACCAGGCCTTCGGCGAAGGCAGGCGACGAGCATCCTGCCGATGCCAGTGCCACGACGACATACGAACTGGTTGAAACAAATCTGCGTTGTCAGATTGATCGCGAGGCCTCCGCCACCACGGGCCACGTCAGGAGTACGACCGACGAGCTCTGCAAGGATCTTTGGCTTGAGCCGCTGAGTCGTGAAGAGGTGTTCACCGCGATCACCCATGCCGCCGAGCATGGAAACATCCGCGCCCAGCTCGATTACGCGCTATACGCTTCGAGGATTTTTGAAGACGAACATAACTCGCTGGATCCGGATCTGATCCGTGACTACAAGCAGAACACCGTCAGATTCCTCGAGTCCGCGGGAGCGGCCGGCGAATCAAACGCATATGTGCGTTTGAGCGACATCTACAAGAACGGCACATTGGCCTCGAAAGACCCGGTCATGGCCTATGCATACGCGGAAGCATACTTCCGCACAGGTTCAAGTCGCTATGGCGCCTCGTTCTTGAACAATGCCGCAGCTGGTCTGGACGGCACCCAATTGCGCCGCGGCAAGCAACTCGCAAATCACCTTCTCGACAAAAGAAGTGCGTCGCCGTGACTATGGAAGAAGCTGCCGCACCTGCGAATCGGCAGTACGGTTGATGCCAGGTGCCTGATTCGATGGTGGGCCCAGAAGGATTCGAACCTTCAACCAAAGGATTATGAGGCCTCTACAGGGCTTCCACGACCTTCCACGAGTGGCCGCGTTTTAAGCTAAGTGGTTGATTTTCTCAGGCTATGCGACCACCTGCGCCCATCATCGTCCACCTCTTTCCACGGACAAACGGTCACCGAGCGGTCACCAATGGGCGCAATGAAGGGAATGCTTACAGCGAAGGGGCTCGCCGCTCTGCCGGCTGGCGAATGGGCCTCAGATCCGGCCGCGCGCGGCGCGGGCTGCTTGGACGTACGCAAGCTGTCCGGCGGGCAGCTCCGGTTCTATTACCGATACACGAAGGCCAACGGGCAACGCGACCGTCTGCTGATCGGCACGGGCCTTCCGTTGACCGCAGCGCGCGAGGCAGCGGCAGCGCTGTCCCGCCGGTACCAGGCCGGCGACCGGGATCTGCGCAAGGCGATTGAGGCCGAGACAGCGGCAGCGGAGCGCGCGAAGGCGGACGCCTTGGCCGAGTCGACGCGCCGATCTGGCGCCACTCTGGGCGCGCTGATGATGGCCTATGCCCAGAGCTTGGAGGATGCCGGCAAGGTCTCCGCCGCAGCAACGCGCGCAGCCATCAGGCGCCACATCGAAGAACCGTGGCCGGCGCTGTGGGCGCGTCCCGCGTCTGAGTTCGAGCTGGATGATCTGCTCCCTATCCTGTCCCGCATGGTGCGCGGCAAGAAGCTGCGCGAGGGCGGCAAGATCCGATCGTACCTGCGGGCGGCCTATGCGGCGGCGATCGCGGCCAAGCAGGATGCCGCCGCCCCTGACGCACTGCGCGCGCTCAACGTGTCCACGAACCCCGCGCGCGACCTTGCGACCCTCGACAGCGGGCAGCCGCGCGACCGGGTGCTTTCGGTAGCCGAGCTTCGCGCGTACTGGCGGAAGATCGAGGCCATGCCCGGACGGCAGGGCGCGCTGCTGCGCTTCCACCTGCTGACCGGTGGCCAGCGCATCGCACAGCTGATCCGGTTGCAGTGGTCAGATCACGCTCACGACGCCGACACCGGCACCGGCTCCGTACGCCTGCTCGACATTAAAGGTCGGCGCCGGCTTCCCCGAGTGCACCTGGTGCCCTTGCCCCCAAGGATGGCAATCGATCTCGCAACCTTGCGCGGCGATGGCGACGGGCCAAACCTCTTCTCGCTCACCGCGGGGAAGACGCCCGCCACCTATGACGAGTTGCGAGGAATCATGGATCCGGTCGTGGCAAACATGGTGACCGCAGGTGAGCTGGCATCGCCGTGCACGCCGGGCGACCTGCGCCGCACGGTAGAGACACGGCTCGCCGCGCTGGGAATGTCCGAAGAAGTCCGCGGCCACCTCCAATCCCACGGCCTGAGCGGCGTCCAGAAGAGGCATTACAACTTCTTCGAGTACGCCGCAGAGAAGCGCGCTGCTGTGGAGGCGTTGTTCGAACTGCTCACCGGTGAAGGTGCAACGGTGTTTCCGATGCGAAACGGCCTGGGCCGTTAGAACGGGAGGTCATCCGGTACATCCAACCCCGCCAACCGGTGGGCAGCACGCTGATGCCCGCTGGCCCTCGCTCGAAGTCGTTGCGCGCTCTGCCGACGGCGGGCACGGGCACGCCAGCTGCCTGTCACGTCTCGTTCGAGGTCTATCGCCTGCTGCAGCTGAGCCGCAGCCATAGCCTCCAGTGAGGTCCGATCGTTCTGCCAATTTGCCATAGCTACAGGATGCGGAACCGCCGTCGCGCAACCGGCGACTGGCCTCGCGCCCGGCGGGCCAACAACTGGATGCGTTCAGGAATAGGTTGGCTACTATTCACAACCGGCAAATAGTAATTTTACTAATGCCGTCTCATCCCCTGCGACGACCCTCACCGAAAGTGGCCCCTGCCACGCTGTGGGGTCCTACGACTCGAACCGAGAGGGCCTTAGAGGAGGGACGCGCGATGCCACTCCACGCGAGTACCTCCTGCACGTAGTGGCCGCATCCGTGCTCCGAAGTGCGCCAGGTGCATATCGGCACGTCGCAACAGGGCGGAGCGCTGTAGACTGACAGGAAATCATTTTTGACTGACACATCACCGCATACGCTTGACATGCTATGACGAAATCAGTACATATTCAGCAATCAGAGCCCGTAGACATGATCGCCAAATTAGCCAACGACGTAGCCGAATTCTCAGAGGCGGCCATGCAAGCCGACTACACCAAACTTCGACGAGTCGGGCAACGGCTAGCGTCCGCAATAACGGACGAGCACCCCGAAGCAGCAAGGCGAGTGCGTCTTGCAATAAGCAAAAAAGGGGTGCCTCTACAGGCAGCAGGATTCAAGGAAGTCTTACCCATTGACGGCAAGTCACGGCTGCCGCTCGTCGAAGAGCAGACGTGGCCGGCAGTGCCATGCCTGCTGCCTGAAACTGCGAGAGAGGTATTTCAGTCATTCATCGATGACGCCATCCACCATGATCTACTCGCAAAAAAAGGAATTGCATCAAAGTTGTCGATGCTGTTGAGCGGGCCGCCTGGAACGGGCAAGACACTACTTGCGGGCCACATAGCTGCGCGGCTGGGAAAGAGACTTTACGTTGTTCGTCTCGACTCTCTAATTTCCTCAATGCTGGGAGACACCGCCAAGAACGTACGTGCGGTCTTTGACTTTGTAGCCGGCAAGGATGCGGTGCTCTTTCTAGACGAGCTTGATGCAATCGCAAAGGTCCGTGATGATAGGAACGAACTGGGTGAACTGAAGCGCGTGGTAAATACGGTGATTCAAGGGATTGATTCACTTGAAGATAGAACAATAGTGCTTGCCGCAACCAATCACCCTCAAATGCTGGACTCAGCCATCTGGAGACGGTTTTCCTATCACGTGCACCTTGGAAAGCCTGAATACGAGCTTCGCCAAGCCCTTTGGCAGTACTTCCTAGGGGACGACGAAGCACTGGAAGAAGACTCCAAGGTACTTGCAGTGCTTTCATCAAGCTTGACAGGAGCGGACATTCAGCGACTCGCTCTCGCAGCACGGCGAAGGGCAGCAATCCGGGGAGCAGACTTAGACTTCTTGGATCTCGCATGTCAAATCTGTAATCAAAGCGATTCAGAAGCGTTATCGGCTAGCAAAGAAACTGACCTGAGGCGCTATGTCGCCCGGACGCTGGTGCAGGAACATGGCGCAGCGCAATCCGAGGCGGCCCGTTTCCTACGTATTTCTAGACAATCCGTGTCGGCCTACCTGAAGGGATAATCAAGTGCCACAAGACGCTCGCCCAGTATTGAATCCCGTACTCAACCTTAAGCGCGACCCGAGGCGAGCGAGCGTCACGGGCCGTGAGGCGCCCGAGGCCGCCGTAGTCGTTGAACGCCTGGAGGGCCAGCGGGAAGTGCTGGGCTCGCAGTTGAGGGCTATCGCCGGTCGGGTGCAGGGCACGCATGCCGACCGCCGCTTGGTGGCAATTAGCATGTTTGACGACTCATATGCGCCTTCTTGGGAACCCGACTCCCTATTCCACCCAAACTTCGGAACACCTTTAGTCGCACCCCATAGACGAGGTTACGTAGCAGAGCTGGATAGCGCCGCAGCCGAGTCACTTAGTGAGAAGGTATCGACTAGCCAGCGACGTGATGTCCGCATTTCGGTATCGCGGATCAGCGCGATTGAGCCCATTCAAGCGGAAGATATTCTTGGAGGGCGCTCTCCTTCCCGAACTTGGGAGCTGGCAACCGAGGGGAGCGAGGGAAGGCTCTTTAGTGTCTGGCTGTCGCCTTTTTCTAGCGCTGACGCACGGGCCAGTGTGGCTTCGAGCCTCGAACAGCTTGTCGTTGCGGAGCGGGTTAGCTCTGTCGCCGACCTTGTATCAATCACGCGTGAAACAGGCTCGGACTCGGATCAATTGCAACTCCAAGAGAGTGCGACGTCTAAAAGTATTGCGCGTGGAACTAGGGAATATCGACAGAACCCGTTCGTCAAACTCCATATTGCAATCAGGGACCAGGATGGCTTACACGCCCTACTGGCTTCCGGCGCTGTGTTCCGCATCGACCCGGTAAGGCCAGTGATTGCGACCCAGACGCGATCGGCACCCGATCCTGAGCGGCCAGTTCCGGACGAGCAATGGCATCCAATTGTTGGGGTAGTGGATGGAGGTCTATTTGCGAAAAGTTACGAGCCGATGGTCGCATGGCGTGCTCCATCGCTGGTCTCCGACGTCGCGGCCAATAGGGTGCATGGAAATACTGTCACCTCCCTAGTGGTCCACGGCAGTTCCTGGAACACGCATTTGAATCTTCCCGAGCTCGTATGTCGGGTGGGAATAGCGCAAGCCATCGCAAACGTTAGCCAAGGCGCCGCATCCCGCATTGAGTTTGAAAGCTATTTGAAGGCCACGATTGAGCGCCATTGTGGCGACACTAAAGTCTGGAACTTATCTTTCAACGAACCCACTGATGCCGACGCGCCAAATGAGATGAGTTCGCTTGGGCATGAAATACACAAGATCGCCAGAAAATATGGAATCCTCCCAATTGTCTCGGTAGGAAACAGCGACCACTGCTCGATGAACCGGACCTGCCCGCCGGCTGACTGTGAGGCAGCTCTGACGATTGGAGGCCGGGTTGCGAGCGGCAGTTCTCCCGGCGACCACTGCCCCGTTTGCCTGGGTGGGCCAGGGCCGGAGGGACTTAAAAAGCCAGAAATTTCATGGTTTTCCACGGTACGGGCGCTTGGCGGCACCGAGCAAACTGGCAGCAGCTTTGCTACAGCCCTTGTATCAAGTGTCGCAGCACATGCGTTCCACAATTTGAAAAATGCTTCCCCTGACTTGGTGAGGGCGCTTCTTCTGAACACTGCGGACCGCGGTGCCTACGACGAACGCTTGGGATGGGGCTCGCCATGTGTCGTGAACGAGGTTCCATGGAAGTGTCCTGACGGCAGCGTAACGTTGCTATGGAACGCCAAACTTCTCGCGCGACAATGGTACTACTGGGAAGACATTCCCATTCCGCCTGAGCTGATCGTGGATGGCAAACTCAAGGGCAAGGTCGCGCTCACTGCAATCCTCTCACCTCGAACGTCAGAATTGGGCTCTGCAAATTACTTTTCGAACCGCCTGCAAGTTGCCCTCCAGTACACGAAGACAGACGGCACGACTGGCAACCTTGCTGGGACGATGAAGGAGGCGACTGCACCCGAGGTTGAGGCTAGGAAGGAATACGCTAAATGGAATCCCGTCAGGCACCATGAGAGGTTGATCCGGCAAGGCATCGCTTTTTCAGGGAACACCTTGCGCGTGTGTGCTCGGATCTTCGACCGCGACCTCTATCAATTCCGCAACGCCGGACTACCAGATGAGCTCCAAAGCGATGTAGCCTTCGTACTGACTCTTACCGCATCGCAAGATGCTTCGGGATCGATTTATGACTCTCTTGCCTCCAGCTTGGGGAACTACGTTGAAAGCGCCGTCAACGACATCGACATCGAATTGGAGATGTGAAGCGGCGCGATATCTACTTATCTAAGTCGGCGCTGTGATGACCGAAGACAGTAGCGGCGTGTCCGCTGACATCCAGGACCGCATGCCGGTTTCGCTGAAGGTCGATCAGATCGATGACTGGATGGCTGCTCCCGGCGCGGGCGACGCCACGACAACGCTGCTGGGGAGCCAAGGACATGCCCACCACCGGAAGGTTTTATCTGCTTGACGTCACTGGACAAGACGATGGGGCCGGAAGGTTGCTCGAGTTGACCTGCGTGCAGTGCCGCTGTCTGGCATGCGACTGGTCCTTTACAGCAACCTCCGCGCGAGGCCTGATTCCGATTGCAGGCGGAACGGTTCTCGCCTGCCCGCACTGTGACAATCGCCAAGCCGTAAGCTTGGCAAGGTTCTCCGAATTCATAGCGCGAGTCGGCAGCAGCTCTCAGACTGCGGCCACGGATGCCGGTCACCGCAGCCGCTAGCAGGCGACCCGGTGGCGGTGCTGGCCAGCGAGCCGCCGGCAATTTTAGCTATCGCGTCTGCTGCGCGGTGAACACGCCGGGCAGCAACAGCGAGAAGCCACTGAAGTCGGTGGTCGGACAGCCCACACGGCGGCTTCATCCGCCGGCTCCTCGGTGGCGCTGAGGCAGTGCAGGCGCCCGTAATAGTGGCAACAGTCACCCAACCTGTGCTCCAGAAGCCAGATTAGGTGCATCAAAGGTCACCTCCAGCTTGTGCGGCAGCGGCGGGATAGTAAAGAGCCCGATGCAATGCACCGGGCTCATCGAATCAGCGCATTTCCAACTGCGCCACGCGTGCTATTGAATCTGAGAAAGAATGTAGACGTGACAGACATCATCGGCGCAAGTGATGCCGATCACTGGTCCCGTACCACCCCCGGGAGACGCCCCACTACCAACGACATTCATCGTCGCACCCAACCGTTCAAGGTGCCCGACCATCGCGTCAAGCGCTCCGCCCTGATAGCCAGTAGAGCCTCCAGTCCAAGTTGAGTGTTTAATATCCGATTTCTCTTCGGGTATTAGCTCCCCCCCGGCAGAACGAGCACTTCCTTTAACATAACGTCCACCCGGCTCAGATGCAGAGACGATGACCATGTAGTAGCTTCCGTCGGCGGCCATCAATTTAAACTGCATGCTCGCCTCACCCTTGAACCCAAAAAATGTGGTTACAAGTGCGTATAGCTCGGAAAAGTAAGACTTAACGGACCCAGTAACGACCTGATTAATGACTTCTTCCTTCGCCACCTGATCAACAATTTGAGCTTGAAGGTTCTTGTTCGTTACCACGTCATAAGCGGTATAGCCACCACCAGGAATACCATACTGCCCCATCGGCACCACGTAGACTGGATTCAGCGTAAACCCCGCCTCTACATTAAGCCGATGGGCGATATCCAACTCTCGAATCGCCTCCTCTGGCACCACTCCGGGCGTGATCCTAAGCCCCCCTAATGCAGATACAGACGCACCCGACCCGATACGCCGCGGCACCTCTGTCTCAGGCCCGGTCTGCTCCACAATCCATCGCTCGACAGAATTAGCGGCTAGATCATAGACCAAATGATCACCAGGACCGTAATTCTCGGCGGCTATCCGCTTATCGAATGGTCCAGAACACCCATCGCATGAAATCGGATCAGCATGGGCGGAACTAGCTCCAAACAGACTGCCTACGAATAACGCCGAGACAATCATCACTTTGAATATCTTCAACTCTAACTCCTGTCGGACTTGAATTTAACCGAAACTTCATCCAGCACCCAGCACCAGCAACACTAACACTAACACTAACACTTAGTAGAAACTGGCGCGGCCTAACGCAACGACTACTCCCTCTTCTGCGACCTGTTAGACAATTTCACAATCCCGAAGATGATTGCACCGATCACCAGCGCCAAAACTATAAGCACAGGTAGAAATGTTGTAATACTCAGCATCTGCCAGCTCCTGTATTTTTCCTATTCCTAACCATACCCATCAAAGGCTAGCGAAATGTTAAGGCCTGTTGATCTGCGCCATTCAATTGAAAGACATTAGACTGTATCTTCTTCCGGCTCGACTTCTGCGGTGAAGCTGTAGATCCGACCGACCTCCATACCGGCCGCCGCCGCCGGCGACACCGACAACGTCATCTGCGGCACACCCGCATCGAGCGGAACGAAGCTCAGCGTAACGACGCCGCGCTGGTCTGCCGTTTTCATTTCCATCTGCAGCTTTGCACGAAATTTCATAGTTCTCTCCTGGTAGTGCGGCGACTGGGAACGCTGGTCGCCGCGTCAGCGGTTGAAGCAGAGCGGCATGGCCGCCTATGGCTCTTCGGTACTGACCACTGCGATGGTCTGGCTCACGATCTGCGGGATCGCCTGCGTGGTGATCGCGCCCTCGTAAATGAAGTTCTGGAAGGTAGATCCCGGCTCGGTAGCGGTGAAGGAACCGCTGCAGGCGAAGTAGTACTCCTGCTGCCACCCTCCGTTGGGCAATTCCCGGATACCAGCGTCACGATCGTGATAGGTGAGGTTGACCAATACGGCGGACGCGGGGAAAGCCTGCTGGGAAACCAACTCCAGACCAGCGCCCACGTTTCGACGCAGACGTAGAACGGTGCTGGAAGCGATTGCTGGCGGCGGCGGCTCGTTGCTCGAGGATCTTCCGTCATACCAGGTGGTGTAGGTCGGAGAGAACGTGCTGAACGATGCCACCACCACCCGCTGTTTACCGTGCGCCGCGAAAGGACCGACCTCGACGTACGGATTGGCAGCGGTGCTGCTGGTGCGATTGGCGTTCTTCCAGATACCTGCCGACAGCGAACCGCCCCAGTAGGCGTTGCCGTTGACATCCATCCACATCGTGGCATTCATCTTGTTGGCGGCGGCGGCACCCACGTTCGGCCCGAAGTAGTCCATCAGGTCACCGCCGCCAAAGCCGGTGCCGATGATCCGCTGCGAGTTCCCCTTCCATACGCGGATGTAGCCATCGCGCATCTCGATGCCTTCCGGCTGGTTCGGGCTGAGGATCTGGAGGACGTTGGCCAAGATCTTCATGTCGACGACTTTGCCGTCGTTCTTCGTGACCATCCCACCGGTCAAGCCGTCGGCCGTGACGTAGAGGCTATAGCCAGCCAGAGTCTCGCCTCCGCCCGCCGAGTACGGGGACGGGCCCGTCTGCCCCTCACGCATCTCTTCCAGCATCGGCTGGAAGATCCAGAAGTAGTTGCCCTCGTTGTTGCTGAGGCCCAGGCCCCTCAGGTAGTACCCGACCCGCGCATAGACGGCGCTGGCCGGCGCAACCATGGACGCGCTCAAGCGCTTCAGCCTTTCCAGCGTGATGGGCGGTCGGATGTTGGTGGCATCGGCCGGCCCGGAATACTGCTCGCCAACCGTGTTGCCGTTGGCATCCCTGAAGGAAATCAGGAGGGCCAAGCCCACCCGGTGGCAGTTGATGTATGCGGAAAAGCAGTAGCGCTTCCCAGCGACGACAGGCACGGGCTGTTCGTCACCGGCCCAGAACTGGGTGTTCAAGGCAAGATTCGAGGGCGCAAATCCACCGAAATGAGCCAAGCCAGGCGGAGCCCACTCCGGCCCTGCGACCAACCCCAGTTCGTTCCACGTGCCATTGCCAGAGTTCCACCATCCCCACCCACGACGCCCATCCTTGAACAAAGTGTTGGAGAGCAGGTTGCCGCCACCGGCCATCGTGTCTTTCACCATGGCCGTGAGCGTCTGCACCACCTGAGTGTCAGCTTTGCCCGCAACGCTGGCACCGACCTGGTTGACCTGCTGCCCGAGGGCAGTGATCTGGCCGCCCTGCTGGGTGACGGTCGTGGTCAGCGCGGATAGGCCGGTAGCGGCCGCATCGGCCGCCGTCTTGGCGCCGTACGCGTCAGTCACGTCCTGCCAGATGACGTTGTCCAGGAAAATTGCTGCGTTGGCTACGGCGTTGGCGCCTGGGATGCTGAAAAGCAGCTGTGCGGTGTTGGTATTGGCGGGGGCGGTCACATAGCCGCTGATCTTGGTCCACCCAACAAAGGTTGAAATGTTGACGCTACTGCCCGCCCACGTCCAGGAGTTCACCCCGGCGGAGCTGACAGTGCGCATCCCAAAGCGGAACTGTGTGGTGCCAGGAGAAGCTCCAGCGGCATCGAGCTTTGCGTACACCTCGATGTAGAACACACGGCCAGCAGTGGTGCGGATGATCGGACCGATATAGGCATCAGTGTTGCTTGCGTTCGCGGCGGCCGTACGCAGCAACCGCGCAGACCTGACACCCGTCTGCATATCGGCACCGCTTGCGAGAAGCGACCCGCCGACGATCCCCGTTGCGATCACCTGGCCGTTTGCAAACCCCTCGAACCCAGCATCAATGACAATGTTAGGGCCGGCAGCCTGCGTAGCGGCAATCGCGGCATTCACGCTCGTGATGGCCTGCCCTTGAGCTGTGGTGGTTCCCTCCAGCGAAGTCACCTTGCCGCTGAGCGTCGTGGTGGCGACTGCATTCGCCTCCGCGGCGAGCTGGTCGGTTGTGTCGTACAGTTCGACGCTATCGACCCTCACCACCGCGTTGTTGGGGTAGTTGTAGACCCACAGGCGCACGGCCCCGATCGTGGCATCCACAGCGTCGAAGTCGACGTTATATGTGGCGAAGCCAGAAGTCAGCGTCAATTGCTTGTCGCTGTAGCCAACAGCGAGGGTTTCGCGATTTTGGCGCTGCAGACGCAGCATCAGGTTCATGGCACCGGACACGCCCATTGCGCGCACGATGGCTCGGTATCGCCTTGCCCCACGGTTGGGAATCCATTGTGCGTCCATCGCACCCAAGGCAGGGTTCGACGACGTGGTACGTGTCATCGTTACGCCAGGGCGGCTGGCCTAAGTCGGGTTCCCGCTGCAACTGCGGTAAGGTTCCTTACCGCAGTCGGACGAATGCGGTAAGTTTCGCGGCGAATGCGGTAATGTTGCTTAACGGCAATCATCTTAGAGCTCGGCACTCCAACGACTGCTTGTGGCCGATGACGGTCGCTCCAAGAATCGCGAACCCAAGCTGTCCCAGCGACCCGAGGAGCAATCGGGTGAGCGTCTCAGGGTGTCGTCCGGTGGCAGCGGAAATCGCCTCAAAGCACACTACAAGCGTTGGAGCGCTGCCTGACGCCAAGTCGGGACGGGCACCTTAGTAGAATTCGCAGAGGCAGAGCTTTACCACGACGAATCCTGTTCGCGGAAGCGTACTGGGCCGGTGATGGGGTCAGGCTCAACACAACGGACCCTGACCTATGCCCTCGGTGCCGCCATGAACTAGTATCTGCCACTAAATCAAATTCACCTTTACGCGGGGCATGGAATGCACATAACTAAGCTAGAGATCTCAAATTTCAGGTCGATATACAGCTTTGAAGGGGATCCGTCACAGTCCGCAATCATTTGCGGGCCGAATAGCTGTGGCAAGTCAAATATTTTACGTGCGCTGAAGTTTGCATTCCTGCCGTCCTTCAGCGCGGACAGGATGGCCTCAAACTTTTGTACTTCCACCGCTGGCCCAAACGCGACTATCTCGGTCACGATCTCTTTTGATCAACCTACCGCAGGAATTTCCGCCGCGCTTGCGATCCCGAACGGCACGCCGTTCACCTATCGGATCAAGGTTAAGAGAAATGGCACGGTGACGTGTCACATTAACGGGCAACTAGCCGACGTTGCGAGGCGCAAGCTGCTTCTTGATGAAGTCGTAATTGTGCACGTCCCGCCAATCCGGGATCTAGCAGCCGGAGGGCTAGACCCATTCCGGGCCACACTGGCCGCCAACATACGGAAGCTTCGCGGCACCAATTCGTTCGTCCAGCTAAGTCAGCGGGTCCGAGAACAAGTTACTCAGAGCGGTCGCCAGGTTCTTTCCGGCTCGCAAGCCACAGCCAGAAATTTGTTACGTGTTGATGCGCTCTCAGTGGATGCTGATGCGATCGGAATGGAATCGATCTTGCCGATGGCTACTATCAACGTCAAGGTCGACGGCCGGGAGTTCAGTCTTGAGAAGCTTGGCACTGGGCACCAGAGCTCCGTGATTCTGAGCCTCTACAGGCAATTGGGGACAACTATAGGGAAGTTTGTTCTCTATCTCTTTGAAGAGCCTGATAACCATCTCCACCCCACGTCGCTGATGGCGATTGCTGATGAGCTGAAAGAATGTCTATCTCAGGAATCGCAAGCCTTCATCACGACGCATTCCCCTTACCTGATGAATCAGTTCTTGACCACAGACTGGTTGCCTCTCAAAGCTGACTCGTCTAGGCACACAGTCGCGCGATCGATCCAAATCAAGCGAGGTGATCGAGAGCTTCGGCTCGCCATGGGCAAGTTCGGTCTGCGGCCAGCTGAGTCACTACTATCGAAGCGGATTGTTGTTGTTGAAGGGCCAACGGATGTGACGCTGATCCGGGAATTGGTAGAGCTTCATTCGGGGCGATCACCAGACCATCATGATTTGTTGGTCGTTCCTGCAGGAGGAAAAGAGCAGGTTTCGGAGCTTTGTCTGCTGCTGGAAGAACTAGGTGCGACGTGGATAGGCGTGTTTGACTGGGATGCAACGGAGGACACCAGGAAGCCGTTGATGAAGAAGTACCTCTCTCCTGCGCAGGTGCAAGCCATTACTGATGCGTTAGCAACTATTGCTGGGCACGTCCAGGCAACAACCCAAAAGCAGACAAAGGCTCAGAAGCTCATTGCCGGTCTGCAGAATGAGGTTGCGCGAACCGCAACGCCGTTTGAACCTAGTTTTGATGACTCAATACTAGGAAAGCATCTCGCGCGAAGTGGCGTACTCAGTGGAACTGAGATTGCTACGCTCAAGCAACTTTTTTCGCGGAGCGTCATTCGCGCAGCTCGGCCGATACTTGCGAAGGCCAACCTTTGGCTCTGGTCTGGTGCCCCGGAAGACATACTGCTTTCTTCTGCTGAAGCGCAGACCTTAGTAGAGCAGAAGTTGATCCACCATAAGGTTCTGGCTGGGCCGGTTCAGTCTGCCAATCGAACCCCTACTCTTTCCAATGCCCTACATGGCTTGGCTCACCAGCCTGAGGTCCTGCAGGACGTGGTCAGAGAGTTGCATGCTGCGAATGCACTCAGAAGCGGGGGCTGGAGAGATTTGGTAAAGGCCCTGATTGCATAGTTTCTACGCCCGGCTCAACCCCCTACACCTGCCTCCAAGCTTCTGGATTTCCGCCTCTGGCCGAAAGGGGGAATCGGCTAGATTGGCCTATCAAATGATCCACTCAACTTGCCGCCGCCCTATGTCTCTGCTTCGAAGCGTCACGGGGCGGCATCAGTAAGTATTGGTGGTGTTGATAACCTACCACCACACTCAGTTGAACACCCTGCCGCTGAACTCCTTTCGCCCATCTTCCAGCGCTTGGCGAAGCGTTGCGGCAGCGATCCCATACACGCGCAGGTACTCGCCCTTTCGCATCTTCGCAGCCTTGGCCGCATCCTGTGCAGCGACCTTCCCTTCCGGCCACACCAGGTCGTTCACCGCGTCCTGTAGCACCAGCCTCATGCGCCATCGGTCGGCTGGGCTATCCATGCGAAGCGCAGCCTTGGCGCCGGCGCGTCGCTGCCACTGAATCTGCCGTATCACCCGCCTGGCCAAAGAGCGCCCCAGCGACGACAGAGACACGCCCTGCCCGCGCAGCGCCACCGCCAGCACCGCCTGCTTGGCCACTGAATCACGCATCATGCCGACGGCACCGGCGATGTCGGCGGCCGTCAGCGGTGGCATCGTTGACCTGCCATCCGAGGGCTCGCGGAAGCTACCACCGACCAACATGCGGGCGATCAGCTCGAGCGGATCTCGCTGCAGGGCGGGTTCCGACACCGGCATTCGGCCGCGCACCACTCGGGCCGCCGGCGGCGCTGCCAGCGCGTGGGGCTTGTGCGTCCATGCCCGGGCATGGCCGGCGCGGACCCGCAAGCGCAGGGTGAGCACCACGCGCTGGCCACTGCATTCCTGGAGCAGGCCAACGGTGGCTTCTACGAGGGCGGCGGGCGCGATGCGCGCGACCCGGTCAGCACGATCACCGCCACCGGCAGCCAGCAGCAGCTGGTAACCGCAGACCTGGCCCAGCTGTCGCCGGAGCACCAGGAAGGCGCGCTGCGTGTTGCCGCGTTCCTGGTGAAGTACTACGGCACCGGCGCCAACGTGCCGAGCCTGACCAACCCCGCCGACACCATCACCACGAAAGACCGGCTGGCGCTGGTCACGGTGGTGATCAAGGGCACGCCCTACGTCATCGTGGATATCGGCCTTCGCATGCTGAAGCCGCACGAGCTCTACCGCGCGCAGGGCTTCCCGGTGGGCTACATCATCGATCGCACTGCCAACGGCACGCCGCTGACCACCAGCGCGGCCGTACGCATGGTCGGCAACAGCGTCAGCCCGCCGCCGCTGCGCGCCCTGGCAGAGGCAAACCTGGACCAGGTGGCGCTGCCGCTGGCGGAGGTGGCCTGATGAACCCCATCACCCAAGCCAAGCACACAGCGCGCGTGTTGATCGGAGAGGCGCGTACTCGACGGCAGCTTGGACTCGGCCTGGCACTTGGAGACGTCCCATGAGCCCCGGCCCCAAAGCCGCATCCGTACGCGCCGCCCTGCGCGGCGCCGCCCCCGCGCACGTCACAGTGCGCGACATGATCCGCCGGTACTGCCGCGAGCACGGGAAGCAGTTGTCCTGCCTCGCGCCCGCATGGGACTGCAAAGTACTCAGCGTATGGCGCGTGTTCGGCCGCAGCCGGCCTCTGCTTCCGCGCCAAGTCGAGGGGGTGATCACCCTTCTGCAGCTGGATGAATTCGACGCCAACGATCTGCGCCTCCGCGCCGCGCGCGAGGCCGGCTGGAGTATCGACCCATCGATGCTGCTGCAGGGGGATGTTTGAGCAATCGCAGAAGCACGTGCAGATCCATCGAAATGCATAGGAAGGAGGAATAGCCTTGAAAAATGAGCACATCGCCACGGAGAGCCGATCTCCACTGGCCCACCAGCAGCGCACTGCGATCGCGGTTGCAGCAGCACTTGAAACCGCCCTCACCAGTGCGGAACAGTGCGCCGGCGGCGGATGGTCGCTGACTTTCACGTTCGTGGGAGAGCCGCAGCTGCAGGCCGCCCGCGATGCTTGGCGCGCTTACGCCGTCGCCACGATCGACACGCCGGCTCCGCTGGCGGAAACAGCGAGCCAGAGGCTGACGGCCCAGATCGGCCTGGCCCTATTCAACGACCCAACCCTGGATCTGATGCAGATCGCAAACCAGGTGAACACCGCCCGCGCGGCGTCACAAGCCGCGCTGCTGCCGATATTCCCATCTGAAGAAACGGAGGCTCGTCATGGGCGCAGCTGAAACTATCCCCGAAGTCCTGCTGAAGCTCGAGCAGGTTGAAGCCCAAACCGGGATGAAGAAGAGCTACATCTACCGCGAGATGGAAAAGGGGACGTTCCCACCCAAGCACAAGATCGGTGGCGGAACGCGCTGGTATCAGAGCGATGTTCAGCGGTGGATCCACGCACGCCGTCGCGCCCCTCTGTGGACCCCGGAGAACGCGGTGCAGGTGGCGGCCAACTGTGACGGCAGCGGAGCCTAAACGGTCACCGAGCGGTCACCGGACGGCGCAGGCTTGACGACGAGGGCACTGCGGTTGATCCTAAGTGCCTGATTCGATGGTGGGCCCAGAAGGATTCGAACCTTCAACCAAAGGATTATGAGTCCTCTGCTCTAACCGTTGAGCTATAGGCCCTTGCGGCCGCACAGTGTAGTGGAGGCCCGCA
>Ga0308167_1002433_pt1 | contig 17252 bp, 14 predicted proteins | sample PhyCR1_2_FD_202138 | JGI IMG/M metagenome (GOLD analysis project Ga0308167, IMG submission 202138) | Phyllosphere microbial communities from UC Gill Tract Community Farm, Albany, California, United States - DLSLRC.R1 | ecosystem: Host-associated > Plants > Phyllosphere > Unclassified | place... | reverse complement strand
ACCGAGGCCGACGGCACCCCCGGCCAGTGGTACCTGCACATCTTCGACGAGAGCCAGCCCGACTTCGACTGGACCAACGACGAGGTGCGCGCGGAGTTCCGCGACATCCTGCGCTTCTGGCTCGACCGCGGGGTCGACGGCTTCCGCGTCGACGTGGCGCACGGCCTCATCAAGGCCGAGGGTCTGCCCGACTACACGCCCGATCCCGACGCGGGGTCGATGGGCGGCGACGCCGACGCCGTCCCCTACTGGGGCCAGCCGGGCGTGCACGAGGTGTGGCGCGAATGGCACGAGGTGCTCGCCGCGTACGACGGCGACCGCGCCCTGTGCGCCGAGGCATGGCTGCCCACCGTCGCCGAGACGGCGCTGTGGGTGCGACCCGACGAGATGCACCAGGCGTTCAACTTCCACTACCTCGAGACCGCCTGGGACGCACCGGCCCTGCGCGCGGTCATCACCGACTCGCTCGACGAGTACGGCGCCGTCGGCGCCCCCAGCACCTGGGTGCTGTCGAACCACGACGTCGTGCGCCACGCCTCGCGCCTCGCGCTGACGGCCGAGAACCCGCAGGGTGCGGGCATCGGCCCGCAGTCGCCCGGCAAGCCCGACCCCGTGAAGGGCCTGCACCGCGCCCGCGCCGCGACCTCGCTCATGCTGGCGCTCCCGGGCTCGTCGTACCTGTACCAGGGCGAAGAGCTGGGTCTGCCCGAGGTCATCGACCTGCCCGACGACGCACGGCAGGACCCGACCTGGTTCCGCACGAACGGCGAGCGCTACGGGCGCGACGGATGCCGCGTGCCGATCCCCTGGACCGCCGATGGCCCCGCCTACGGATTCAACGACACGGGCGAGTCATGGCTGCCGCAGCCCACGGAGTGGGCCGACCTCGCGCGCGACGTGCAGGTCGACGACCCCTCGTCGACGCTGACGCTGTACCGGTCGCTGCTGGCCGAGCGCCGCGCGCGCAACCTGGGCGCGGGCGAGCTCGCGTGGGTCGAGGGCTTCGGCGACGACGTGGTGGCGTTCCGCAACGGCTCGCTCCTGGTGGTGGCGAACCTCGGCGATGCCGCGGTCGAGCTGCCCGCGGGCGAGGTGCTCATCGCGAGCGGACCGCTCGACGGCGACACCCTGCCCACCGACACGACCGTCTGGATCGCGGCGGCCTGAGCCGCGGCATCCGCCGGTATTCGACGAGAGCACACGAGACCGTGGTCGGCATCGACGACGTCGCCCGCGTGGCGGGGGTGTCGACGGCCACGGTCTCGCGTGCGTTGAGCGGACGGGGGCCGGTGTCGGCGGCGACCCGCGAGCGCGTGATGGTCGCCGCGGAGAGCCTGGGGTACGTCGTGTCGGCGGCCGCGTCGAGCCTGGCGTCAGGACGCGCGCGGGCCGTCGGCGTGGTCGTGCCGTTCCTCGACCGCTGGTTCTTCAGCACCGTGCTCGCGGGCATCTCCGACGGGCTCGTCCGCCACGGCTACGACATCACCTTGTACAGCGTCGGCGTGGACCGCGACGAGCGGCGACGCGTCTTCGACGACCACGTGCGACGGCGCCGGATCGACGCCGTCATCACGATCGCCCTGGAGTCGGACGCCGAGGAATCGGCGTCGCTGCGCCGGCTGGGCGTGCCGATCGTCGCGATCGCCGGGCCCAACCCCCTGCTGACGACGTTGACCGTCGACGATCTCGCCGTCGGCCGACTCGCCACCGCGCACCTGCTCGCGCTGGGGCATCGCCGGGTGGCGCACATCGGGGCGGATGCCGCGACGGCGGCCGGATCGACGGTGCCGGCCCTGCGACGACGGGGATTCGAAGAGGCGCTGGCCGAAGAGGGCGTCGCGGACGCACCGGTCTACCCGGCCGACTTCACGATCGAGGGCGGTTCCGCCGCCGCCGCGCGCGCCCTCGACGCGGAGCAGCGCCCCACGGCACTGTTCGCGGCCTCGGACGAGATGGCCATCGGCGCGATCCTCGCCGCGCGCGAGAAGGGCCTGCGGGTGCCCGACGACGTCTCGATCATCGGCGTCGATGGCCACGAGCTCGGCCGGTGGTTCGGCCTGACCACCGTCGACCAGTTCGCCCGCGGCCAGGGCGAGCGGGCTGCCGCCGCCGTGCTGGCGGAACTCGACGGCGCTGAGCCCGCACGCGGACTCGGAACGCTGCCGTTCGAGCTCGTCGAACGCGGCTCGACGGCCCCGCCGCCCGCCTGACCGCCTCGCCGCCGGGGGCGAGAGCCCGGGTCAGCGCGCCGAGCCCTCGAGCGAACCCGTGACCTCACCCGCGGGGTCGTAAAGGATGCACGAGATGCTGCGGTCTCCGTCGGACCAGGTCTGCTCGGTCGGACCGACGTACTCCCAGTCGAGGGTCGAATCACCGTACGGAACGCCGACGAAGCTTTCGAACTCCGCGTCGCAGCCCTCGAACGCCGCGTTCCCGAGGGCATCGTCACCGGGGAAAGCCCCGTCGGCAACGGCGAAAGTCGAGTAGACCTCGTAGGTGTGCGGGTCTGCGCAGTCGACGAAGCTGTCGTCCGCGATCACGCCGCTCGCCAGACCGTCGAGACATTCGCCGACGAAAAGGGCGTACGGGTCGTCGGCCGAAGGGTCGCTCGGCGTGATCTCCACGCCGCCACCGCTCGCCGACGGCACCGGCGGGGCGAACGGGTCGGTCGACGAACCGGACTCGCCGGACGCCGCCGTCGCGCCGACGAACACCGAGAAGACGAAGAGCCCGATCGCCGCGAGGATGAACAGCACCGTCAGCACAGAGCCGGCGATGATGCCGCCGATCGCGAGCCCGCGCCCCTTCTCGCCCGTGCGCTTGACCTGGGCGAGCGCCACCGCGCCCGCCACGATGCCGCCGATCGGGAAGAGGAAGCCGAGGATGATCGCCACGATCGCGACGACGTTCGTGCGGCCCGACGCCGGCGGAGCCGGGTAGGGCGCGAGGTACGTGCCGTCTGCGGCCGTCGTCTGCGCGGCACCCGGGTAGCCCTGCGCTGCGCCGGGGTAACCCTGCGCACCGGGGGCGTACGGCGGCGGGACGGGAGAGGTCGCGGCATCCGCCCCCGATGCCCCGGGAGGAGCGACGGGCGGAACGCCGACCAGCTGACCCCGCTCGGCGAGCCGGACCCCCGCGGAGTGCGCGGCCTCGCGAACCACATCACCTGCCTTGACGGCGCCGATCGCCCCGCCCTTGAAGAATCCGCCTGCCGCGGAGTGCTCGAAGCTCGCGAGGGTGCCCTCGGGCGCCCCCGAGAAGTGCACGTCGAATCGCACGTGCATGTCCTGGCCCGCGAAGGCGCCGGCCACGAGCGTCGTGCCGAGGCTCCCGCGCGAGACGTCGAGGGATCCGGATGCCGTGGGGGTCACCGTGAAACCGAGGTCGGTCAGCGCGGCGGACAGCGCGTCGCGCGCCTGGTCCACGGACAGGGGAAGACGCAGTTCAGCGGTCGCCATGAGTGCTCCTGGATGCAGTGCACGCTGGGAGAACCCCCAGCGTGCGTCCAGGTTAGACCCGGCCGGACAGCACGCACATCGGGCCGCGTCGCGGCCGTACGGGCGAAGGTCGGGGGCGAACGCGCAACGCAGTCGCCCGGACCGGCCGCGACGCGCGGGACCGGTCCGGGCCGACGGTCTCAGCGGATGCGACCCACGAGGTCGTCGCGCGTGAGGGTCTCGGCCTCGGCCAGCACCGCGCGCGCCGCGTCGCGGGCGTCTTCGACGTTCCACAGCAGCACGCCCACGACGCGGTCGTCGTCGAGGTAGTAGACGACGCCGTGATCGGCATCCGTCCAGTCCTCGACCGTGTCGAGGGAGGAGTCGAGCGTGCCCACGGCTTCGTAGCGGACGCCGAAGACGGCGGAGTAGTAGTACGGCGTGTGCGTGTAGGCCTCGGCGGCGCCCGCGAGGTTGCGGCCCGCGGCCTTGCCCTGCTCGTTGGCGTTGTCGACGTGCTCGACGCGACGGCGGCCGAGGATCCGGTCGGGATAGCTCGCCACGTCACCCGCCGCGAAGACGTCGTCGACCGAGGCACGCAGCTGCGCGTCGACCACGATGCCGTCGTCGACGGTCAGACCCGCCTGCTCGGCCAGGTCGGTGGCCACCTCGATGCCGAGCCCGCTGACCACGGCATCCGCCCGCACCTCGTCGCCGTTCTCGAGCTGAAGGCGCACGCCGTCGGCATCCGCCTGTCCGCCCTCGACCTTGGACCCGGCGACGATCTCGACGCCCGCGTCGCGGAAGAGCTTCTCGAAACGATCGGCGAGCGCCGGCGGAAACATCGAATCGCCCAGCACGGCGCCGGTGTGCACGAGCACCGTGTCGACGTCGTTCTGCACGAGAGCGGCCGCGAGTTCGGAGCCGATGTAGCCCCCGCCGACCACGACGATGCGGTCGAGGTCTTTCGCGAGCGAGCGCAGGCGCCGGTAGTCCTCGGCCGTGCGGAACGACAGGACCCGCCCGCCGTCCGTGCGGTCGTCGACCGGCAGCGGGACGGGCTTGCCGCCGGTGGCGACGAGGAGCTTGCCGTACGAGAAGGTCTCGCCGTCGGCGTCGACCTCGTGCGCGTCGGGACGGATCGCCGTCGCGCGCGTCTGCAGACGGATGTCGGCGCCGGTGTCGTCGGCGGTGCCGAGGGGCACCTTGTCCCACGTGAACTCGTCGTCGGTCCACAGCTTCTTGCTCAGCGCGGGACGCGTGTAGGGCTCGTCGACGTCGTCGCTCAGGATGCCGATGGAGCCGTCGGCGTCGATCTCGCGGATGCCGCGGGAGGCGGTGTCGGCGACCATTCCGCCGCCGACGATGAGGTAGTCGAAGTGTGTGGTGGTCATGCCGAAAGCGTGGTCGCCCGAGCTGACCGGAGCGGACGGGTTGCGAGGGTCCGCGGCATCCGGTAGCGGCGGGTGGGATTCCTCAGCGTGCAGGTGAAATCTAAGAAATAAGTTAGAGAGAGGGGAGAGAAAGATAGGTTGTCGCGCTGCTTCCTGAACTGAATCCGTTCCGGCCCGGCGCGGGGGTCCGGCCGCCGGAACTCGTTGGTCGGCAGAACGAGATCGACCTCGTGGACCTGATGGTCGCCTAGAATCGCGCGCGACGCAACGACGGCGGGCTCATCACTTACGGACTTCGAGGCGTCGGCAAGACGGTTCTTCTCAACGAGCTCCATCGCAACGCAGATCGAGCAGGGTGGGTCACCGTGCAATTCGAAGCGCGGCCCGGCTCGGCGGGGAAGCTCGTCTCGCGCCAGTCCCTCGCCCGTGGTGTCGCGATGGCAGGGCGACGCATGGCACGATTTCGGACCGCGGTTGCGGAAGTACGAGCAGCGGTCTCCACCGTCTCCTCATTCACTCTCACCGTCGCTGGCGTGTCTCTCAACCTCGGCGTCGAGCCATCCGACCACCGCGCGAACTCCGGGCTGATGGAGGTGGACCTCGAAGAGGTGGTCGCTGACCTCGCACTCCCTCTTCAGAAGAACCAGAGCGCACTCGCGATCTTCGTGGATGAGATGCAGGATCTCGATCAGGACCTCCTCACGGCTCTCCTGGCCGTTCAGCACAAAGCAGCGCAGTCCGATTGGCCGTTCTTCGTCATCGGAGCGGGATTGCCGACTTTGCGGCGAACTCTGGCCGAAGCTCGCTCATACTCCGAACGCTTCGCCCTCCATGAGGTGGGGGCGCTGACGAGGGCGTCGGCAAAGGAGGCGGTCGTTCGACCCGCTGGTCAACTGGGGGTCGCGTTCGCTGAAGACGCCGTCGAGGCGATAGTCGACGAGGCGCAGGGTTACCCGTTCTTCTTGCAGACGTACGGCAAGCCGGTCTGGGACCTCACACCGGATCGGCACATCGACCTCGAGGTCGCCAGAGCGGGGATCGCCGAAGGGAACGCCGACCTCGACCAGAGATTCTTTCCTGCGAGGTGGGATCGGACGACCGCTGCCGAGCGACAGTACCTTCGGGCCATCGTCGATGTCGGCGGCAGTGTGGCGAGTACATCGGCCGTTGCCGAACACATCGGAGTCATCCCGTCCGCTCTCAGTCCGGCGCGCCAGTCGTTGATCGAGAAGGGGATTATCTACGCGGAACGGCGTGGATACGTCGGATTCACCGTCCCCAACATGGACCGCTTCATCGTCCGCCAGGTCCAGCTTGACGACTGACCGACTCTACGCACGGCTGAGTAGGCTCGGGGCATGAGCGTCGACCTCGAAAGCCTCTACACCGACCTGCACGCCCACCCCGAGCTGTCGTTCCAGGAGACGCGGACGGCGGGCATCATCGCCCGCCACCTCGCCGACCTGGGCCTCGAGGTCGAAGAGGGAGTGGGCCGCACCGGTGTGGTCACGAGGATCGACAACGGCGACGGACCCGTCGTGTGGCTGCGTGCCGACATGGACGGCCTCCCCGTCGAGGAGCAGACCGGTCTCGCCTACGCCAGCACGGCGCGCGGCACCGATCCGGCCGGAAACGCCGTTCCGGTGATGCACGCGTGCGGCCACGACATGCACGTCACCGCGCTGATCGGCGCGCTCGAGCGACTCGTCGCGACCACCGACGAGTGGTCGGGAACCGTGGTCGCGGTGTTCCAGCCGGCCGAGGAGTACGGCGCGGGTTCGAAGGCGATGATCGCCGACGGTGTGCTCGAGCGATACCCGAAGCCCGACATCGTGCTCGGCCAGCACGTCACGCCCCTGCCCGCCGGCGTCATCGGCGTGCGCCCGGGAACGCAGATGGCGGCCTCCGACGGCCTCACCGTGATGCTCTACGGCCGCGGCGGCCACGGTTCGCGCCCGCACTCCACGATCGACCCGGTCGTCATGGCGGCCGCGACCGTCATGCGCCTGCAGACCGTCGTCTCGCGCGAGGTCGACCCGCGCGACGTCGCCGTCGTGACCGTCGGCTCGATCCACGCCGGGCTGAAGAACAACATCATCCCCGCCGAGGCGAAGCTCGAGCTGAGCCTGCGCTACCCCGACGACGCGGCCCGCGAGCGCGTGATGACGAAGGTCGAGCGCATCATCCGCGCCGAGGCCGCGGCATCCGGAGCCGAGAAAGAACCCGTCATCACGACCGACCACACCCTGCCGCCCACGATCAACGACGCGGATGCCACGGCCCGCCTCACCGAGGCGTTCCGGCGTTCGTTCGGCGAGGGCTCTGTCGTCGACCCCGGCATGTTCACCGGCAGTGAAGACGTGTCGTGGTTCGCGCGCGAGTCGGGTGCCCCGCTGGTGTTCTGGTTCTGGGGAGGCGTCGACCCGCAGACCTTCGCCGACGCCCTCGCCGGCGGCACGATCGAGCGCGACATCCCGACGAACCACTCCCCCTTCTTCGCGCCGGTGATGCAGCCGACGATCGACCGCGGCGTGGAGAACCTCGTCGTGGCGGCGCGGGAGTTCTTGGGCTGAGACCCGGCTCGCGGGGAGGATCGGGCGCGCGCGGCGTGGATGCTCGCGGCGCCCGGGCCCTCACTCCTGCGCGTATGTCGCCAGACGCATGGTGGCCGTCGCGCTGTGGGCCGCCATGCCCTCGGAGTCGGAGATCGTCTGCACGGCCTCGGCCAGACCGGGCGTGGCCTCTCGGCTGATCCGCTGGTAGGTCAGCGGCTTGACGAAGCGCGACACCGACAGGCCGGCACTGTGCTTGGCTCCTCCCGCAGTGGGCAGCACGTGATTCGTTCCCGCCATGCCCTTGTCGGAGTAGGCGACGGTGCTCCACGGACCGAGGAAGATCGACCCGTAGTTGCGCAGGTTGTCGTGGTACCACCCGTCGTCGATCGTGATCACTTCGAGGTGCTCGGGGGCCAGATCATCCATGAGGGCGACCGCCGTCTCGCGGTCGGCGGCGACCGTGACGGTTCCGAAGTCGCGCCATGCAGGGCCCGCGATGGGCTCCGTCGCCAGGGTCTCGAGCTGGCGCTCGACCGCGGCGATGACGGCGCGGCCATGCTCCTCCGACGTCGTGACGAGCGCCGCCGGGGAGTTGGGGCCGTGCTCGGCCTGACCGAGCAGGTCGGCCGCCACGATCTCGGGGTCGGCGCTGTCGTCTGAGAGCACCGCCACCTCGGAGGGACCGGCCAGCAGGTCGATGGCGACGGTCCCGAACAGCTGACGCTTGGCCTCCGCCACGAAGGCGTTGCCGGCCCCCACGAGCATGTCCACGGGGAGGTCGCCGAGGAGCCCGTAGGCCATCGCCGCGAGCGCCTGAACGCCGCCGAGGACGAAGACCCGGTCGACACCCGAAAGGTGGGCGGCGTAGACGACGGCGTCGTTCGCGCCCCCGTCGGGCTGCGGCGGCGTGCAGGCGATGACCGTGGGCACTCCCGCGGCCTTCGCGACGCCGACCGTCATGAAGGCGCTGGCCGTCAGGGGGAAGCGCCCGGCGGGCAGGTAAGCGCCCACCCGGGACACCGGCACGTAACGCACCCCGGTGGTGAGTCCCGGCACGAGCTCGGTCTCGAAATCGTGCAGCCGACCGCGCTGCTCGGCGGCGAACGCCTTCGTGCGTTCCGATCCGAGTTCGATCGCTGCGCGGAGATCGGGGGCGAGACGGTCTCCGCTGGAGGCGATCTGCGCGCTCGACAGCTCGATGTCACCGCCCTCGTACCGGTCGAGGGTGCGCGCGTAGTCGAGAACCGCATCGAGACCGCGCCCCTGGATGTCGGCGAGCATCTTCAAGACCGTCGAGATGACGGCCGGATCGCGCTGGGCGGCGGGAGCGTCGACGAGCGGCGTCTTGAGGTGGTGGAAGGAACCGTCGAGTCGCTCGAGGAGCGCGGGAGTGAACTGCATACGGGAACGCTAGAAGATCGCCTGACACCCCACAAGAACGATGGATGCGATGGGAACCACAAGGTTTACCTTTATCTCATGACGATTACCCAGCTGCGCGCGTTCCTCACCGCGCTCGATCGAGGCTCTTTCACGGCCGCAGCCGCCGAGCTCGACACGAGTCAGGCATCCGTGTCGGAGCTGGTCGCCCGTCTCGAGCGCGAACTCGGTGTGGCGCTCTTCCGCCGTGGCGGGCGCCGCCTGGTGCCGACCGAGTCGGCGCTGGCCCTGCGCGCGCACGCCGAACGGGCCGTCGGCGCCATCGATCACGGCATCGAGACGATGCGCGCGCATAACGCGCTCGAGGCGGGCACCTGCACGTTCGGCGTGCTGCGCAACGCCGCCTACTACGACCTCTCCGAGCTCCTCCAGCGGTTCCACGAGCGCCATCCGGGCGTGCGCGTGCGGATGGTCGGCATCAACTCCGCCCTCGTCGCCCGGTCGATCGCCGCCGGCGAAGTGGAGGCGGGACTCCTGGTCCTGCCCGTCGATGAGACGGGATTGACGATCACTCCGCTCTTCCGCGACGAGGTCGTCTTCGCCTCGGCGCGTGCCGACGCCCCGACCGGGCCGGTCGACCTCGCCAAAGTGGCGGCATCCAAACTCGTGCTGTACGACGCGTACGCGGGGTGGGACGACCCCACCCGTCGGCAGCTGCGCGAGCGAGCCAGCGCGCGCGGCCTCACGCTGGAGCCGGCGATCGAAGTCGAGAACGTCGAGACCGCTCTCGGCCTGGTGTCGTCGGGGACGGCGGACACCATCGTGTCGCGCTCGATCGCCGAGTCGGCGACCTTTCCTGCGGAGATCCGCGTGGTGCCGTTCGCGGAGCCGCTATGGGACACGATCGCGCTCGCCCGGAGGGAGGGCGCCGACCTCTCGCCCGCCGCAGGACGGTTGGCCGGCATGGCGCAGGAGATGCTTCGCACGCGGATGAGACGGCATCCGGGACGGATCGCACCGGAGTGAACGCCGGGTCAGACGTAGAGGTCGGGCCGACGGTCGCCGAAGAGGTCGTTGTGCGGCGGGAGGGATTTGTCGGAGGGGTGGCGGAGCCTGAGCGTCGCTGAGACGCGATCCGCTCCGTCGGCCGCGTCCGCGGCGACCCACCCGTCATCGTCGATGACGGCCGTCCCTCCCGTCCAGGCCACCCCGCGCTCGGACCCGCGACGGTCGGCGATCACGGTCGCGAGGCGCGAGGATCGAGCCGCGGCCATCGCCTGGATCGTCTCGGGCGCGCGCTCTCCTCCCGGCCGGTCGACGAGCGGCCAGTTGACCGGCAGAGCGAGCACCTCGGCCCCGGCGAGCGCCAGGCGGCGGGGCACCTCAGGGAACTCGTTGTCGTAGCAGATGGCTAGACCGAGCCTTCCGATGGGGGTGTCCACGACAGCGCCGGCCGCATCACCGGCCGCGAAGAACCGCGACTCGGCACCCCACAGATGCGCCTTGCGGTAATCGGCGATGCGCCCGGACCTCGTCAGGACGGCGGCGGTGTTGAAGATGTGCGCCCCCGCGTCTTCCGCGTACCCGACGACCGCGACGACCCCCTCGGGCAGGACGGCGGAGAGCGCTTCCCACAACGGATCGTCGCGGCGGAGAGAGGCGCCGCGGGCTTCCTCCGCGTCGCGGAAGACGTACCCGCTGGTGGCGAGTTCGGGCGCCACCACGAGTTCCGCGCCGGAGGCGACGGCCTCGACCATCGCGACGCGGAGCAGGTCGACGTTCGCCGCGACCTCGCCCACACGGATGGCGGGAGAGATCGCGGCGACCCGGAGTTCGCGTGCGCCGATCAGTCGTCCTCCGTCGCGGTCACCATCACACCGACGGGGGCGAGGTAGCCGTTCGGGTCGATCATCCAATCGGCGTCGCGAGCGGCGTCGACGACTTCGGGAGCCCACTCCAGGTAGACGCGGTCGTCTCCGGAGTTGATGACGAGCAGTTCGCCCGCTCCCGCGTCCCCGGCGTCGATGCAGCGGAAGGTGCGCCATGCGCCGGCCGGGACGGAGAACGAGTCGGACGGGTCGAGTTCGACGGTCGTCGAGGGGTCGCCGTTGAGCGTCACCGTCCACCGGCCGCTCTTGACCAGCACTGCCTGATTCTTGTCGTGGCGGTGACGAAGAATCCCCTCATCGGCGGCGGCTCGCACCCACGCCATGTTGAAGGAGTGCGGTTCGTGGATGCGGGGCACCTGGCGGCGGTCCTCCGTCATGCCGTAGCCGATCGCGAGGCTCAGCTCCGCCGCGCCGCCCGGAAGGCTCGCGCACAACAGCGCGTTCGCGCTGTAGACCCGGTCGCCCGGCTGGATGACGCGTTCGCGCATCTGCTCGACGGTGAAGGGGGTGAGCTCGTCGATGTAACGCTGCTGGATCGGCTTGATGAGGGCGACGTCCGTGGGCAATTCATCGCCGGCGACGGTGTCGATGAGCTGATTGTCGGCGGTGAGGTGGAGACCGTAGGACTCGGCTTCCTTGAGCACCGACGGACCCCAGATGATGCCTCCGGTCACGTCGCGACCGAGGACGGTCCAGAGGATGCCGTCGTCGGGACCCTCGTTCGTGAAACCACGGAAGATCCATGTGGGGATCGAGATGATGTCCCCATCGGTGCTGACGTACTCCCCCTGTTTGCCGTCGATCCCCCATCGAAGACGGAATTCCCCGCCCAGGTTGACGAAGACTTCCGCGGTGAAGTGGAGGTGCAGGTTGTTGGAGATCCCGTTCGGCATGCCGGCGGCGCCCGTGTTGAAGCCGTGCTCTTCGGTGAGGTTGATGACCTGGCCGGCGTTCTGCGAGACGCCGCCACCGATGAACGCGTAGTTCTGCTTGCGGTCGGAGCCGGGCGTGCGGCAGTCGATGAAGGCGGCGTTGTGCGGAGCCCAATCGCTCTTGCGGATGGTTCGGCGCTCGATCTCCGCTGCGTCGACGACCGTGTCGTGGCTGAGGTGGTCGGTACTCATTGTTCTCTTCCTTCGTTGGATCAGTAGATGTTTCCGAGGACGACGGGCTCGTCGCCTCGCATTCCGGCGATCTGGGCGCGCAACGCGATGTCGTCCCACAGCCGCACCTCTTTGACGAGGGCGCCCTGATGGAAGGTGAATTGCGAGATGCCGAGGACGTCGACGGGCCGACCCGTGAGCGGGCCGTAGTTGGCCACGCCGTTGTAGTCGCCGATGAACTTCCAGGTCACAGCCACACGCAGACCCGCATACCGGACGTCGTAGTTCGTCTGGATGTCGCGGATCTCGAATCGACCCGACGGGAACGACTCGAGGAACCGCAGGAGCGCGCGCCGGTATCCCTCGGGCCGGATGACGAGGCGGTTGCCCACCGTGAGCAGGACGAGGTCGCGATGGAAGAAGCGCTCGACCTTCTGCAGGTCGCGGTCGTTCCAGACCGTCTCGATCATCTCGACGACACGCTCCACCTCGGGGCGGTATTCGTCGGGCCGAGGTCCGGAGTCGCCCACGGCGATGGGGTCGGCGGGGGCGGGCTCCGTCCAGGTACCGCTGTACCCGCGGAAGGCCTGGGCTCGAGCGAGCTCATCGAGGTCGCTTTGCAGGATGAGGGCGCCGGCGAGCGTGTCGCGCACCACCCACTCTTCGACCATCCGTCCGCGGCGGTACAGACAGTTGGCGATGGTGCGGCTGTATTCGGACGTCTGCAGGTGCCCCGAGAGCACGAGGTGCGAGCTGAGGAAGGCGTCGTCGCCGCGCGCCTCCCAGATGACGTCCTCGGCCTGACCGGTGCGGTCGGGAGTCGCCGAGATGCGCATGAGCGTTCCCTCGATCACCTCGTCGCGGGTCGTCGAGGTTCCGTAGGCACCGTGGACGATCGAGTCCGGCTCGTAGTTGTCGCGGATGAAGCTGATGGACCGATCCACCCAGATCAGATCCGTGACCTCGCGGATGAAGTCGTCGGGATCCGCGTACGGCTGGTAGGCGACCGGGTCGAGAGACACTCGAGGCTCCTTCGAGTTCAGGCGTCTGTATCGACGCGGCAGGTGTTGTCCGCAGTGTATGCGTATGCACAACACTGATGCAAGCACCTGAGCGCGAGGAGCCGGGGGGTCAGGCCCGTCGCGCCGAGCCGAGCGTGCGGCGCTCGATGAATGTCGTCGCGAACTCCACGTGCGCGAACTCCGACGGCTGGTCTTCGATGCGCTGCACCATGAGACGGGCGGCCTCTCGGGCCATCTGCACGTAGTCGTACGCGATCGTCGACAGTTCGATCAGCGGCCAGGACGCGGGGGGAAGGTCGTCGAAGCCGACGATCGAGACGTCGTCCGGCACCGACGCCCCGGCCCGGCGCGCTGCGTTCAGGGCACCGTAGGCCATGACGTCGTTGCCGCAGAAGATGAGGGAGGGCGCTTCCGCCAACCCGAGCAGCTCCGCCGTCGCCGCATCACCGGCTTCCGTGTCGAACGGGCCGTGTCGCACGGCCTCCGGATCCAGAGAGATGCCTCGCGCGGTGAGCGCGGAGCGGAGGGCGAGCTCGCGCGAGCGCCCCGTGCTCGTGTTCTGCGGACCCAGGACCGCCCCGATCCGGCGATGGCCCAGGGCCAGCGCCCGGTCGACGGCGACCTCGAACCCGGCGGCGGGCGCCACGATGGTGGCGTCCGCATCGACCAGGGCGGCGGTGCGGTTGAAGTAGACGAACGGCAGCCCGCGGTCGCGGAGCCGCAGCGGCACGACCGATTCGACGGTGGTGGTGGCCAGGATGACACCATCGAGACCGTTCGCGATGAGCCTCTCGGCGACCGACTCGTCGGCGGTCTCGGTATGCAGGACGAGCTGGTACCCGCACGCCTCGAGCTCTCGATGCAGAGGCGCGATGATGTGCGCGTAGAACTGGTTCTCGAGATCGGTCACGAGCAGGCCGATCCGTCTCGTGCGGCCGGACGAAAGAGCGCGCCCCGCTTCGCTCGGGACGTAGCCGAGAAGAACGGCCGCGTCGCGGACGCGCTTCTTCGTCTCTTCGGACACCCGGGGGTCGTCGCGGAGGGCGCGCGAGACGGTGGGTTGGGAGACGCCGGCCAGACGAGCGACGTCTCTGCTCGTGACGGCCATGGAACCCCCTGGCGACTCAGGTGCTGAGGGCTGAAGTCTAGCGAAAGGTTGACCCCGTGTGCATACGCAGTCATGATAAGCACATACGTATGCATGAGAGGACGCGAAGATGCCCCTGTTCCTGAAGAAGGCGCCCACGAAGTCGTTCACCGACACGGCGCAGAGCGACGTCGCCGCGCGAGTGGGCACGATCATCGACGACATCCGCGCGAACGGCGACGACGCCGTACGCGGGTACGCGTCGCAGTTCGACCGCTGGGACGGCCCCTTCCGGCTCGACGACGACGACGTCACGCGCATCATGGCGACACTGGACCCGCAGGTCATCGACGACATCCGCTTCGTCCAGGAGCAGGTGCGCACCTTCGCCCAGGCGCAACGCGATTCGCTCGTCGACATCGAAGTCGAGACGCTGCCGGGGGTGCACCTCGGACAGAAGCACGTCCCCGTCCGCGCCGCGGGGGCTTACATCCCCGGCGGGAAGTACCCGCTGACGGCCTCGGCGCACATGACGATCATCACCGCCAAGGTGGCCGGCGTGCCCCGCGTGGTGGCGTGCACCCCGCCGATCCGCGGCGAGATCCCCGCCGCCACCGTGGCCGCGATGAAGCTGGCCGGGGCGGACGAGATCTACATCCTCGGCGGGGTGCAGGCGGTCACTGCCATGGCCGTCGGCACCGAGACCATCGCCCCGGTCAACATGATCGCCGGTCCTGGCAACGCCTACGTCGCCGAAGCGAAGCGCCAGCTCTTCGGGGAGGTGGGCATCGACCTGTTCGCCGGCCCCACCGAGATCCTGATCGTCGCTGACGATGACGCCGACCCCTTCCTGACGGCCGTCGACCTCCTGTCGCAGGCCGAGCACGGCCCCGAGTCGCCGGCGGTGCTCATCACGACGTCCCGCGCACTCGGCGAGCGCGTCATGGATCTGATCGAAGACCTTCTCCCCGGCATGTCCACGCGCGACTACGCCGAGCCCGCGTGGCGCGACTGGGGTCAGGTGATCGTGGTCGAGGACCTCGACGAGGCCTACGCCCTCGCCGATTCCTTCGCGTTCGAGCACGTGCAGATCTTCACGGGGGAGCCTCGCGCCGCCCTCGAGAAGATGCACGACTACGGAGCGCTCTTCCTCGGAGAGAACACCTGCGTCTCGTACGGCGACAAGGTGATCGGCACCAACCACGTCCTCCCGACGCTCGGAGCCGCGCGGTACACGGGCGGACTCTGGGTGGGCAAGTACCTGCGCACCATCACCTACCAGGAGATCACCGACACCGCCTCGTCCGCGAAGCTTGGCGAGGTATGCGGGCGCGCGGCACGCGTGGAGCTCTTCGAAGGCCACGCCCGATCAGGCGATGCTCGCGCCTGGCGCCACGGCGGGGCAACGTTCCCGTGGATCGAGGACAGTCGAGCGGGCGCACGATGACCACTCTCGCCGGACGCACCGCCCTCATCACCGGAGGGGGCAGCGGACTCGGGGCGGCCATGGCCCGCGCTCTGGCCGCAGCCGGCGCCGACCTCGTGATCACGGGCCGGGACCAGCGAAAGCTCGATGCCGTCGCCGCGGAGATCCCCGGCACGCGGGCGGTGACGTGCGACGTCGCCGACGAGGATTCCGTGGCACGCCTGCGCGACGACCTGTCCGGCACCGAGGTGTCGATCCTGGTGAACAACGCCGGGATCGCCGGGCCCGTCGCCGCCCTCACCGACATCGGCGTGCAGGAGTGGGACGAGGTGTTCGCCGTCAACGTCCGGGGCACGTTCCTTTTGTGCCGCGCGTTCCTCCCGCAGATGGTCGAGCGCGGTCGCGGCGACGTGATCAACGTGGCATCCGTGTCGGGTAAACGCCCCCTCGCCCACCGCACGCCCTACACCGCGTCGAAGATGGCGATCCTCGGCCTCACTTCGACGCTCGCTTTCGAAGTCGGCCCGAGCGGGGTGAACGTCAACACCCTGTCGCCGGGCCCGGTCGCCGGAGAACGCATGTCGCGCAACTTCCGGCTGGAAGCCGAGCGTTCCGGAAGCTCCGTCGCCGATGCCGAGTCGGCGTTCGTCTCGCGGGCAGCCCTCGGACGCATGGTGACCGAGGCCGAGGTGGGGGCGGCCGTAGTGGCGATGCTGTCGATGTCGGGGATGTGCGGCGCAGACATCGATCTGTCGGCGGGGATGATCGCGTGAGCGCGCTCGTCGGGGGCGTGCGTCCCGCATCCCTGCGCGCTCGGGCGGAGGCGGGCGACCGGCTCCTCGGCGCCCTGCTGCGCATGCCGAGCGAGGAACTGGTCGAGATGCTGGCCGTCGCCCGCTTCGACTTCGTGCTGATCGACGCCGAGCACGGCCCCGCCGACCTGATCGCCCTCCGTCAGCACATCGCCGTGGCCGCCGTCCACGACGTTCCGGTCATCGTGCGCGTGGGCGAAGACGACCCCGGCATGATCCTGCGCGTCCTCGATCAGGGCGCTCAGGGCGTGCTCGTCCCGCACATCGACGACGCGGTCGCGGCAGCGGCGGTGGTCTCCGCATCCCACTATCCGCCGCTGGGCACCCGGGGCTTCGCCACGTACAGCCGCGCCGGGCGGTTCGGCGAGACGCCTGCCGAGGAGCACCGCGAGTGGTATCTCGCGAACACCCTCGTCTTCGGGATGGTCGAGTCGCCGGCCGGCGTCACCGCCGCCGAAGCCATCGCGCGCACCCCCGGGCTCGACGGGATCATGATCGGCCCCGCCGACCTCGCGGCCTCGTCGGGGCCCGAGGATCTCCCCGTCGCCGAGGCCACGGCGGTGGTGAACCGCGCCATCACCGCGGCAGGGAAGCTGCGGATGGACATCGTCGGCACGCCCGCGGCGGCGATCGCCGCCTTCGACGACGGAGCCCGCCTGGTCGTCTACAACCTCGCGTCCTCGTTGATGAGGCATCTGCACGACCTCCGCGCCGCCCGCGACTGAACGGGCGGCTCAGCGCACTGCCGCCCCGAGACCCGCGCGCCACGAACGCACCGCGGCTCCGAACTCCGCGGGCCGCTCGAGGGCGACGAGATGCCCGGCGTCGAGTCGTTCGCGCCGGACCTCGGGGAGGGCTGCCGCGATCTCGTCGTGGAACGACGGCGGGCACAGCGCATCGTCGGCCCCTTCGATGACCAGCGACGGGGTCCGCACCGTCCGCAGACCAGGCCGCAGATCGACGCGCGTCGCCTGCAGGCGTAGTTGCGCCGCCAGCACGGCATCCGGGGTTTCCTCCCCCATCCGCAGGACGCGCTGGACGAGATCGGGGCGCGACGCGCGCACCCGAGGGGACAGGAGCAGAGGGAGGATGCCGGCCTGCAGCTCGACCGGAGTCTCGCCGGCGGCGAGGCCGTCGAGCCACCGCT
>Ga0308167_1002432_pt1 | contig 17252 bp, 18 predicted proteins | sample PhyCR1_2_FD_202138 | JGI IMG/M metagenome (GOLD analysis project Ga0308167, IMG submission 202138) | Phyllosphere microbial communities from UC Gill Tract Community Farm, Albany, California, United States - DLSLRC.R1 | ecosystem: Host-associated > Plants > Phyllosphere > Unclassified | place... | reverse complement strand
GTTGAGGTAGCTGTCATCCTGCTCATGTACGCAGAGTCGAATCAGATCGGGATCGAAGTAAATCGCTATGTTGATGCCTTTCATGCGCGCTGTCCTGTTTGCTGCAAAATCTCACTATAGCGTCAGGACGCCCGGAAAAACATGGGGAGGCCAGCAGCGTACGCATCCGGCCATAAAAAATCTCATTCATCAGCACGATAAGGCCGGGACAGCGCCCCGACACACGGCGCTGATTACATGCCGATATATTTTTTACCCTGCTTCAGCACCACATCACACGCTTTGGTTTTTAGCTTCTCACCCATTGGCGAGTTGCTCAGGCTCTGCAGATTAAGCTGCTGGCCGTTACCGGTGTTGAGCAGGCCCGCGATACCCTGCTGATAATCGGTTTTCTGCTCCTGCGCCGCCAGACTGCTCAGGCCGAGTTTGCTCAGCACCTGCTCCTTCACCGACTTCACGTTGTTATCCACCACATTATGCTGCACGCAGTACTCCATCACGCCCGCTGCGTTGGTCATATTGCTGGCGCTCACCGCTTTATCGCCGCCGTTCAGCAGGCCGGTCAGCGTGGAGAGCGACAGCCCGCCGCTCTGCGCGCCGTTGCTGCTGGTGGTGGTATTGCTGTTTTGCTGCTGTGAGAGCTGAGAAGCAGCGCTGCTCAGCTGATCCTGCCAGCTCGCCGCCGACGCGCTGCCCGCGACCAGTGCTGCTGCCATACCCCATGCCCAAACGCCGCGTTGCATTGATTTACTCATGTGTAACCTCATGGTTCCGTCTTTCAGACGCCGATAATGCAGGATATGAGGCACAGGATCTCAGAAAGTTCCGGAGAAGCGGGCAGGGCCATGCAGATTGAGAGTGTTCTGGTTTCAGAGGCGATGATGACGCTGTTTTTTTCAACGCTCAGCGCACGCGCTGCTCAATAGCGGTTGCACACCCCACGGGTAACGGTATAATCGCCAGCGTTTTCCGTATCCTTATCCATGCCGGAGTGGCGAAATCGGTAGACGCAGTTGATTCAAAATCAACCGTAGAAATACGTGCCGGTTCGAGTCCGGCCTTCGGCACCAGTATCCTGTCCGTCCTCGTCCGAGGAAGTACAAAAAACCTTTAAAATCAACGACAAGAATTTTTACTGCGTCCGTACACGTCCGAGGACTTCCATTGACATCCGGCAAGTTTGGGGGTCAGAATGGGGGTCGCTTCGCTTCGATAAACTTTTGACCCCCAAATTATGCCTTTAACTGATGTCGCGGCCCGTACCGCAAAGCCTCGTGAGAAAGAGTACAAACTCACTGATGGCCACGGATTGTATCTTCTTATCAAACCAACCGGTTCTAAGCGCTGGTATCTCAAGTACCGTTTTGAAGGGAAAGAGAGCAGAACGGCGTTAGGTGCTTATCCTCTTCTTTCCCTGGCAAAAGCGCGTGAGAAACGCGATGAGATACGCCTTCTCATTGCGGAAGGTGTAAGCCCTAATGCGAAAAAAGAAGAGGTTAGGCAACAGGAAGAGGCAGCACTTAACACTTTTAAAAAAGTGGCTTATGACTGGCATGCAAACAATAAACGCTGGTCTGTCGGCCATGCTGAGCGAGTATGGCGTGACCTTGAACGCAATATCTTTCCAGCGATTGGAAAGCGAAATATTGCTGATTTAACAACCCGCGACCTGTTGTTGCCTCTGAAAGAGGTTGAGCAAAGCGGCCGCCTGGATGTGGCTTCCCGGTTGCAACAAAGGATCACGGGAATTATGCGTTATGCAGTTCAGATTGGCATTACTGACCGGAATCCCGCCCAGGATCTTGCCGGGGCAATCATAACGAGAAAAGCCACTCACAGACCGGCTCTACCTTTAGAACGCTTACCTGAATTCCTTCAGCGTATTGAAATACATAAAGGGCGTTTGCTTACCCGTTTAGCTCTCAGGCTCAGCCTGTATGTATTTATCCGTTCCAGTGAATTGCGGTTTGCACGATGGAGCGAAATTGACCTTGAAAAAGAGCTGTGGACTATTCCTGCCGAGCGTGAAGCGATTGAAGGAGTCAAACACTCCCATCGTGGTTCGAAAATGCGAACCGTCCATCTGGTTCCGCTTTCAAGACAGGCTTTAGCCATTCTGGAAGAAATTCGAGAGCTGAGCGGAAATAGAGATTTAGTATTTCCGGGCGATCATCATCCTACTAAGCCAATGAGCGAAAACACCATCAATCATGCTCTTCGCAGAATGGGATACGACACGAAAACAGAAGTTTGCGGTCATGGATTCAGGGCAATGGCATGTAGTGCATTAGTTGAATCTGGCTTGTGGTCACGTGACGCTGTTGAGAGGCAAATGAGCCATCAGGAACGTAATGGGGTTCGCGCGGCTTACATTCATAAGGCGGAGCACCTTGAAGAGCGGCGGCTTATGGTGCAGTGGTGGGCTGATTATTTAGACAGCAATAACGGATATCACCTTACACCTTATGAGTTCGGCAGACGTTAAGCCAGAAAAAAAGATTTTACGGAAAAGTGTTCACCCTGTTCACCTTTATATTTTATCCTTTATATTCATATGGTTAAGCAGCGATCACTTCAGTTGGTACTCTTCACTACTCTTCACCTCAGGTGAACACTGTTCACCTTTAGGCATGAAAATCGGTCTGGCCAGTTTGGTTTTGTTCATATAGGTATGTATCACACTGAAGCTTCCGGCTAGCTTCACAACTTGGTAAATCAAAGTCAGGCTGAAGATTATGGCGAAGCTGTCACTGCTTTGCACATCGCCTAAGTACAAAGGTAGCAATGTGCAAGGAGCGGAAGTTCGAAATTCATCTTACCGCTTGTTCGTGCTTTACGAAGATCGTGCTGTATTGATCAGGGTGAAACAGATAATTATAGTAAACTATTTATGATAATCTTAGTTAGTTTACTATGGATTCATTGAATTGAAGGCAGTCAAGTTGAACATATCAGCAGCCACAAGCGAGCAAAACCTTAATGATAAAAGTGTTTAAAAATAATAAAGATTTATGGCCCCGTCCGAAACGTTCTAGAGATGTTAAGGCGCTTACTGTAAAGCTGATTCTTATTCTTTTGAGTATGATAGCATTGTTAGCCACACTTTATCCCCTAGTGGATACAAATAAGATAACCCCTTCCAGGGCATCAATTATATCTATAGTAGGGGTTATCCTATTTTTGCTTTATAGTTTCTTGGTATTCTATGAGGTTTCCACCATGGATGGAAAACATATTTTTAAACAATCGGACTCAACTTCAATAAAAAATTACATGCTTCACTGGATAGCATATGGCGGTCGGGTGGCAATCTGGACTCGAGATATGAGCTGGGCTAATGACGACCGGTCCAAAAATCTTCTTTTAGAAAAAGCACAAAGTGGTGAGCTAATTATCTGTCTGCCGACTCATACTTCTTTTTCAAGGGAGTTAGAAGAAAAAGGCGGAGAAATTTATGTTTACGGTATGGAATTGCTCAGTGACCCAAGTGCCCGCTTCACCATTGCCTTCTACGGCAGAGATGGAAGCAAAGTAGCTATTGGTAGAGCCAGAGCAGACAAGCATATAATTGAGGAGTTTGACACTGGTTCTCATCCGGCATTTAATTTAGCTAACGAGCTTGTTCAGGTCGCTAAAAATGCCTCACAAAAAAAGAATGGAAACGAGATATGATTTCGAATTTCTTCCATATTGAAAATATATCCTCCCAAGAATTAGCCAGTGAGTGGGACAGCTTAGCTTATGAAAGGCATCGTCAGATAAGTGCGGGCTTAGATATTACATTTACTCATGTGATGGTACCATTAGTTAAGTCACTGGTTGGCGAAAATATTAAGGCGACTTTGATAGATATTGGCTCAGGTACCGGAGAACTTACCTTACGCCTTGCTAAACGCTTTAAGAAAGTCGTATGTATTGAGCCCTCAATCCGAAGCTTGGAAGTTGCAAAATCAATCTTATCAACATTTCCAAATATCTTCTTTATTCATTCAGACTTTGAAGATTGTGAGGAGAATTCACTTAACAACTCTGACGAGAAAAAAATATTTTTAGCTGCTATGATGCTATCTGCAGATCCTCAACTTGATAAATTTGCTGAAAAACTATCAAAGGTATCGAATACAGGTGACGAGTTTATTGCAACTATTCCTCATCCATGTTTCTGGCCGAGGTACTGGGGGTATGAAAAAGAATTGTGGTTTTCATATAAAAAAGAAATAATGATCAAGGCGCCGTTCAGGATATCTTTATCTGGCTCTGAATTTAAAACTACACATATTCATCGGCCTTTAGAGAAGTACATTTCTGTCTTTTCTAAATATGGTTTCCAGTTACTTAATCTATCGGAGCCTATGCCTGAGCAAAAAATTCAATCCCTATATCCTAATGGATGGGATTTCCCTCGCTTTTTAGCATTTAAGTGGGTTAAAAGCTGATCTAACTTCTTTGAAAACTCCAGTCAAAGCTTTACGTATCCCACATTGATTAACATAAACTGAAGTTAGTAATATCAGTGTCTAACAACAAACCGGCAGGAGCCGGTTTGTTTTTTTTATCTTGTGCCTTATGCATCGCAGCGCGGCAGCCAGTCGGCCTCGCAGTCATCGCTCAGCTCCAGACTGGTCTGGATACCGTTCTTTGTCTTGCGCTTCAGCAGCTCAATCTCATACTCCTTCAGCGTCTGCGGCACCGCCTGCCCGAACGCCGTCAGGCTCATGGGATGCTGATGCCCTCTGGCCTCCATAAATGACAGATAGGCGTGATAGAGATAGCGGCGCGGATTCATGGGGCGAATATTGGCGTTGCCGATAAACAGCCCGGTCGGCGTGCTCAGCGGCGTCAGATAGCCGCAGAAGTCAACCAGCGGGTCGGCGCTGCGCTTGATTTCCAGCGCCTCCTCTGACGACTGCTGCGCCTGTAACAGCTCGCGGGCGTCTTCAGGGCGGATGAATCGCTGCATCAGGTGGCGCACGATAACGGCCAGCTCACCGGCAATCTTTTCCAGCAGCTGCGGGTCGCGTTCGTTCGCCGGTATCACGTCCGGGAACGGCAGGATAACCCGGCGACGCGACACGCCGCCGCTGCGGTCGCTGAAGCGCATCGGGTTGTTGTTGACCGCCAGAATCACCGCAGGGATATGGGTTGAGTAGGCGTCACGGTACTTCGGGTCAATCGCCACGGCGTCGCCGCCGGTGATCGCCTTGATGCCCGCACCGTCACCGCTCCACTTTTCCTGGTCGGGCAGGATAATTAAGGAATAGCCGACCACGCTTGCGCGCTCTCTTGACGACTCCAGCGTGTCGATGGTCGCCGCCGTGGTGTTGTCCTCCCCGGCCAGCAGACGGGCAATCGAGGCCATCACGCTTTTACCGCTGCCGCCGGGGCCGGTCACCTCAAGGAACAGCTGCCAGTCATAGCGGTTTGCCAGCACCATAAATAATGCCGCGAGGATACGCTCCTGCTTCGCCTCATTGCGTCCGGCCGCCCGCGTCAGCCACTGCCAGAAGTGCGGGGCATCGTCGGCCAGATTCTCGCCCGCCTTTGGCGTGGTGTAGTCCACGCTGTTAACGGTGCGGAGCCAGTGCTCTTTTTTGTGCGAGCCGAATACGCCGGTTGCGGTATCAAATACCCCGTTACGAAAACCAATCAGCCGGCGGGCCGGTGCGCCCATCTGCGGCACCATCAGCTTCAGGGTGTCCACGATGCCGCCGATACCGGTGGCGGAGAACGGCGCGCGCACCTTCTGAAACAGCGCGGCAATTTCCCGGCTCAGTACCCGGTACGGCAGCACCTGCCACGCGCCGCCCTCATAGCGGCAGAGGTCTTCACCCACGACCGGCACGGCCAGCGTGTTGAGGTAGTGCGCGGCCAGCAGTTCGGCTTTCTGGCTGGCGCTCATGGCCTTCAGGTCGGCCTCACTGACCGACTCAAACGGGCTGAGCGCTTTCGGCTGCGTGAACGCGGTCAGCATGGCCTGAGCAGCTATTTCACCCTGCGCCTGAAAGACGTCGTTCCAGTCGCCGGTAACGGGCGGCAGTGCCGGTTTGCCGTTGCAGCGCTTTGCGGCCGCTTCGGCACGCAGCTGGCCGGTGCCGTTTTCGTCGTTATCAGCGGCAATCAGTATCAGCGCCTCCGGGTATTCGGCGTGCAGGCGCTCCGCCAGCGCGGGCAGATTGTTGGCGCTAAGGGCGACGTAAACCGCCTGCCCGGTAAGCCGGTGCACCGTCAGGCCGGTGGCGTAGCCCTCGGTCAGCCATAGCGTGTCGCCGGGTTCGCCCAGGCGGTGGAATGTCTCTTTCACCTGACCGCCCGCCAGGGTACGTTTGGTGCCGTCCGCGTTAATCAGCTGGGCGTTAACCGTGTCGCCAGAAAAGTCCGTCAGCGGCACAATCAGGTCGCCGGGCTGATAGGTGGTGTCGCTGATACGCTTTGAGGTGATCAGCGTCAGGGCGGTGACGTCAGCCAGCCCCTTGCCCGTCAGGTAGGCGTTCCCAGCCTGTGTTTTCGCACCGGCAATAAGCCGGGCAGCTTCCTTTGCCGCCTTAAGGCGCACCTGCGCTTTCTCCTCGTCGGTTTTCTCCGTGGACGTATGAACGAGCTTAACCGGCAGCGTGCCAATCAGCCCGGCCACCCGGCAGGCGGCCTCCTTTGTGTTGACGTCTAGCACCTTTTCAACCAGCGCCAGCCCGTCGCCCGCGCCGCACTGATTGCAGACCCACGTCCCGCGTCCGGCCTGATTGTCAAAGCGGAAGCGGTCTTTGCCGCCGCAGACCGGGCACGGCGAGTGCTGTCCGGCGGCATTGATGCTGATACCCAGCGCGGGCAGCAGCTGAGGCCAGTGACCGGCGGCGGCGCGCACGGTGTCGGTGACGATATGTTTCATGCGGCCTCCTTAATGCAGCGTGGCTTTGGACGCGGCCAGGCGGCCGCACAGCAGTTCATCCATCATGGTTTCACCCATGCGCGTCAGGCGCGGCGCGGCGACCAGCACGTCGGGCTGTACCATTTCGCTGAGCATGGTGCAGGCCATGTCCATGCCGTTTTCCGGGCCGTACTTACGCACGTAATAGCCTTCCAGCTCCAGCGCGATGGTCATCTGCACCTCGTCCAGCGAGGAGGAGACGTTGAGGCCGTAATGTTCGCAGGCGGAAAGGTAGCCTTGGGCCACAGCGCGGCGGTAAACGGCGGTGCGCACCTCAACGGGCAGGCAGGACTGATTATTAAAATTGTTAGTTGTCACGGGAGACCTCCATATCGTTAAGCATGACGGATTCACAGGTGCTGACCACTTTCCCCAGCTGGTCGGTCAGCAGCGCCACCACGGACGCCAGCGCGTCGCCGTCCGGGCCGCTGTGGCGGTTACCTGAACATTCAATAACGTTCAGCATATCGAGCACGGTCACGCCCACGCTGTGAGCATGCTGAAGGCGCAGAAAATCGGCGTGTGGGATGGGGTAGCTGTCGTGATTGTTGAGCCGGGCGGACAGGGTATTCATGCGGCCACCTCACAGAGCGGCAAGCGACCGGCAAAGGACAGCACGTAATCGCGGGCCAGCATCCGGCGGGCGGCGAATTCGGTTTCGGCGGTGGTGCGCAGCATGCAGGGACGGGCGGCGGTATCGGGGCGCACGGCGACAAAAAGAAAGATGAACTGCATGCGTGCAGAAATAGGGGTTGCGGCCATAGTGGCAGACTCCAATAAGTAGTTGTGAAAACTACCACCAGAGTTCCTACACTCGGGGGTGGTAGCCCAGACGGGGGTAGGAATACCGGCCTTATTGGAAACCGGCCAGCCCGAAGGCTGCCCCGCCTGAGCCACCATTGTCTTAAAGGCACAACGGCACAAAAACCGCTGCGCTAAAAAATGGCGCACTGAGGCTACGACATAAAAAAACACGCATGGCGCGTGTCGGGTCGCCAATAAGTAACTCGGGTTCCTACGCCCGGCTGCCGATTTTGCGGCAGCGGAGAAACAGTACACCGGCGGCTCGCCAGAAAAAAGCCTTTTTTCAAACATCGGGCCTTTTTCCTCAGCAATCGGTCAGGACGTGATCGGATTGCGGCGGATTTGATCGGAAGTTCTCACTCTGCCCACCCTTACTCCCCTTTCCAGGCTTCGGCTTTTCGGTGAGCACGGAAATATGGCCGTGGCGGCCGCTGTTGAATGCGGGCAGCGTAGATTTTTTGCCTGCAATGGCGGAAAGCAGGCTCTCGGCCACGTACACGGCCTCTTCCTGGCTGAGCGGATAGCTGTGGATACCGAAGTTGAGCTTAATCATGCCGCACCTCCGGCACGCTGGGCGATGCGGGCCTGCATCCAGTCGTCAATCTCCGACGCCAGCCAGGCAACGTTCTTGCCGCCGAGCGAAATCTGTGAGGGAAACTGCTCCCGGCAAATCAGGTCGTAAATGGTGGAGCGGGACAGGCCGCAGGTGCTGATAACTTCCGGCAGGCGCATAAAGCGGTCGCGAGGGTACCGCAGGTCGCTTGCGGACGGCGCGGTCGGGGCGGATGGTGAAGCGGTGGAGAGCATGGTGTTACCTCTTTTTGTATCCGGGCGACGCTGGCCGGTTCCGGTCGTGTTGTGCTGGTAACCCCCTATTGTGAGAATATTTTTGCCCGTGTAAACAAGCCCCTGTCCGCTGAGAGGTAGGTAAAAATAGTATAAAAAATGAGCTTGTGTTGAATATAGGGCAATATAGGTGAATATAGGTGAGCAGAGTAACAAAATGTTAATATCGAAAAGCTATAGCTATTAATAATGAATAATTAACCGGAAATAACATTAAAGAAGGCTTGCCAGAAAAAAGCTGAGCTGAAAGCGGGTGAACAGTGATGAACACCCGGTGAACAGTTAATTTTGAAGTGTTCACCCCTTTACTTACTGTATTTATTATCTTTTTTCTTAAGGTGAAGAGTAGTGAGCAGTTTTATAGAAAACTAAAAGCTTATGGAGAGTGTGCGGTGAAGATTTGGCCGTGTTTGCTCAGCGACAGGCAGACAGCAATGAAATGATTTGTCCGGTGGTGAACAGCAGAATAGCGACATCCTTTACAGATGAAGAGATAACGCTATGAGCACCCCGGAAAAGAGCAGCACGCTGAAAAGGTTTGAGCAGGCCCGCACCGCGCACCTTGAGAAGATGAAACAGTACAACAACACCTGCGCCGACATTACCCGCTGCGAGAAGGAGCGTGAGGCGGCTATCGAGGCGGGAAAGGAAGCCGAAACGAACTGGCGCACCCGCTTTCGCAACCTGCGCGGCAACCTGACCGACGAGCTGAAGGCGGAGCACAGCCAGCGCATTGCCAGCCGGGAGCTGGCGGAAGAGTTTACCGGGCTGATTGCCGAGCTGGAGCTGGACAAGCAGGTCTTCATGCTTAACGCCTGTGGAACGGGCAGGGAGTATGTATACGCACACAAGCTGGCGTTCAACGAGTTTGCCGACGCGACCTGGCAGTCGGCGCTGCGCAACGTCAGCCCTTCGCTGTTGTGGGTCATCCGCCTGCGGCTCCAGCGTGAAAAGGTCAATCCACGCGACGACGACGAGCGCAGCGATATGCAGGTCGTGGCGGAGCTGATTGGTAACGCGCTGACCCGCGCGGCGGCCGCGCTGCCGGAGAAGGTGCTGACCCAAGCGCCGGTGCTGGAGAATATCGGCCTGTGGCGTCCAGCGCTCACCGGCGTGGATATGGTGCTGTATGCAAATCCGATTAAGCGCAACAGGGCGTGGGATGCCATCCACGTACACCGTCCGTGGATAAGGGACGGTAAAAAGAAATGATGCACTGCCCGTACTGCAAAAGCCCGGCGCACGCGAAATCAAGTCGCTATATGTCGGAGCAGGTGAAGGAGCGCTATCACCAGTGCACTAACCTCGACTGCTCCTGCACGTTCAAAACCAGCGAGAGCATTACGAAAGTAATCACCTCGCCGCCGCAGCCCGAACCGGTTTCTGCAGTCACCCCGGAGCCGTTGAGAGAACGCCAGACAATCGGGCGATACGGCTCAGCCTTTTGCACCCTCCACTGACCACAACGGCCGCTGAAAACAGCGGCTTTTTTGTTTCCGCCTTTCGTCCTTTCAACGCCCTTTTTCTGGCCAGCACGGTTTGTAAAGAGCAATGCATGCATGACGTGCATGATTTTGCATGCAGAATGCGGAGCTACAAATACTCCGTCAGCCCATGCCCAGCATGGCTTTGCCCGGTTCATGCAGCTGCATAAAAAACGATGCACAAAGCGGGCAGGCGAGGCGGGGGTAGCATTGCGCGCTGGGTGCTACTAATCCTCTATCGCGATCAGCAGATCATCCCCTAGCGATAATACTATCCAGCTTTTGAAGCAGAGGCCTTGTTTGGTCTTGCATCAATAAGTACAAGATTTTTGTCTTCTTTTAACTTAAGATCTTTAAGTACTTTAGATAAAGAACTTAATTCAGAATCTGTGAAGTAAAGTATTACTTTAATTGAGTTTAGAGTTTCGTTTGCCTTCTCATATATTTCAACTTGGTTAGCTAAGTTTCTTTTTAATTGGGAGTTGCTAGCTAGCTTGAATTCAATTAGGGTTTTATCTTTATTTCCGCGCGATATTTTATAATCAACTGGACCTCTACCATTGTTAACTTCACTATTGACATCAGAAGGGGTCGCAAACCAAGTTAGTCTGAATAGAAGCTGTAAATCCGCTTCGCGTTTAATTGGTGCCCCTTTAAGGTAGAATATCTTATAACCATCATTATTTTCAATTACCTGCTTTAAATATTTAACACGCTTGTAACTTTCATCAAGAGTACTGAAGTTTAAACGATAAAAGTCGGACTCTTTATTTACCTTTTCGGCTAGCGTCTGAACAATTTTAATGAATACATCTTCAATTTCTGAAACTTTCAAATCACTCTGTTTATGTGCGTCTGAGCTATGCTCTTCTTTATGTTTTATAAAATAATCAATAAATTCAGGGTGTTTTTTTATTGCTGCTATTGCTGCTTCTTCATAATCCTTCTTTTTTGGTTTATCAGGGATCATTCTGGCAAAGTAATCACCAAGTTGTGCCCTTAGCTGTTCATTAGGTATGGAACTACAGATGAAACTGAAATCCTCAATCATTTCGTTTTGGTTAATCCATGCCTCATCTTTTGTCAGTATATCCCTAGGAGTCAATAATACATATTCTCCATAATAGGCAGGGAGTGTAAACTCTCTTGCTGCCCAAGTTTGCGTTTGATAATTGAATTCAACCTTTTCTACCATAAAATTGGATAATAAAGATTTATTGATGTTCTTTAATGAAAATTCTTGAGTGTACTCTAATAAAAACTTCTTAATTAAATTGGTTGTAAAGTCACTAATGCTGTCTTTTCCAATTTTATCTTTGATAAGACAGAGCTTCTCAAGGTGACTTCCACTAGTTAAGGTTTCATTTCCAAAATTCTTGAAGGTAGTACTAAAATTTTCAATGAGAGCATTAGCAAATTCAGGGCCTAAACCTCTACCTCCGTTGCCAACCAGACTAAAGCCAAACCAGTTTTGTTTTACCTCAGGGAATAAAAACCAACTTTTAATTAATCCTGGGGTTAACTTTCCTTCATCTGACATTTTTTTAAGGAACGACACATAATTTATTATTTTATCGTGAAGGGATTTATATTTATCATTTTCACTATTAAACAGGAGGAATGGATCAATAAATAGCGGTAAGTCATTTATCAAAGAGATGTTAAATGCACCATAATCAGTAATACTATCGGGGGTGACATTATAAAAGTCTGAAAAATAAATCCTGAGTTTAGGCTTCGGCATCTGTTTATCCTTTATGGGTGTGCAAATCTCAAGAGACTGAAGAATTACCAGATGGCTCATGGTAAATCTATGAATAAGATCAGGAATTGAAGTTTTTGTACAAAAATTCTTATATATTTGAGTTAAGTTAACTATTTTATAGTTTATTATTTCAAGTTAAATAATAACAAGAGTTACATTCAGGCGGGTGACATAGGTAATGAGTTAGAGATTAAATTTCCCTATAAGAAATGACGGGGTCAAATTTGGGGTCATAAGGTTAATTATAATTATTTATATTCATATTTTTCAGTTACTTGTTTTGTCTATTTGAGTCCGGCCTTCGCACCATCAGTACTTGCAGGAACCCTCCAAACTTCAGTTATCCCTCTAAAATCAATGGTGGCAGCAATTTCCATCCGTTGAGCCATCCAACGTTGCCCGTTAAAATCCGGATACCATTGCAGCGTATACTTTTGAAATAATTGCCCGCGAATGGCATGCAAGTAACCAGCGCTGAAGTGACGACTATTGTTCACGGATCCTGCGCTACCCTGAACGGTATATTTTCCCTGATATCAATTCGTCTGAGATTTGCTGGCTCAAAACCCGTCAGGCTCGCCTCCGGACCGACGTAAGCCAGAAGGTGAATGTTGAGCGAAAAATGATACTTATGGCAAATTCCAGGGATTCTGGTGGAATAACAATTCCCGTAATCTATGCGAATGAGCGGTGACTGCGGACAGAGAGCCAGCTCCGATCTGTCAGGAAAAAATTATCATCCACTGATTTAACTGACCCAATAAACCCGCACCTGGCCTGGCGTAACATGCTGAAAATTGTCGTTTGGATGCTCCTGACCCTGCTTTCCGGCAGCGGGTTAACTCTCTATTTCCTGCAGCAGCAATATGAAGAGAAGAGCGCTGAGTTTCGCATTTTATATCGCGATGTGACGGTAAAGCTGGCGCAGCATGACGCTATCATTCAGCTGTTGCCAGCCAGCCAGTACAGTCGTGAGGTGCAAACGCTGTTCCCGCAAATTGTTAAGTGGCGTGCCCGCCCGGACAACATAGCGCGTCCGACAATCGTCATTGAGCCGGACGGCCGCTACTGGCTGAATATCGACAGGCGCTCGTTATTGATCGACCTGAATGTCATTTTTGACAATCTGTCGGAGAAAACGCGCTTCCGACAGCTTGTTATGACGTGGCAGGGTCAGCCTGTGATTACGCGCGGAACACGCAGTAACGCACAACACTGGCAGTGGCAAAAAACCATCGTCAGCCCTTCACAATCGTTTTTGCTCAGCGCCGGTGACAACCCTGCCTGGGGAGCGCTGCCGTGGTGGCTTATCCTCTCGCCCGGACTGTTTTGGGGCGCGACGCTGTATCTGATCGATCAGTACCGCATCAACCGCCGCCGTCGTGATATTGCTGATTTACGCGCGCATTATGCGGAACTGACCCGCCTGAATACGCTGGGTGAGCTGACGGCGGGTATTGTGCATGAACTTAATCAGCCGCTCACCGCGACGCTGAGTTACACCCAAACGGCGCTGCGCTGGCTGCAGCAGGGGAAAGCGGAGCCGGTGCCGCCGCTGCTGGAAGCGGCCGTGGTTCAGATCAAGCGGACCGATGCGCTGTTACAGCAGTTTCGGCAAAAGCTGACCAGCGAGCAGGCTGACTGGCAGCCGATTGTGCTTGAGTTGCTCTGGCGGCAGGTGATCACGCTTTTAGAGAATGAAATCCGGCATGATAAAGTCACCGTTACCAGCTATATTCCGGCGGATCTGCCGGCGCTGGTTGCCCCGCCGCTCTGGATAGAACAGATCCTGCATAACATCGTTCATAACGCGCTGCAGGCCCAGCGGCAAAATAAAGCCGGTACAGCCTGGATCAGACTGGAAGCCGCCGCGTTAAATGGCGGTATCCGGCTCAGCATTAGCGACGGCGGGCCTGGCCTCTCTGTGCCAGCGTTGCAACAGGTGTTCATGCCGTTTTTCACCACGCGGCCCAATGGGATTGGGTTAGGTATGGCGTTAACGGATACTCTGATTCAGCGCCTTAACGGTACAATTGACGTCGCGAACATTGCCGGACAGGGCGCTTGCTTCACTCTGTGGTTACCCGCGACTCACCAGGAAAAAAGATGACGCAGGCAATTTATCTTATCGACGATGAACCGGCCATCTGCGCGTCTCTCAGCGCGCTGTTAAGTACGGTCGGCTGGCAGACGAAAACATTTGATAGCGCGCAAACTTTTCAGCGGGAAGCAGGAGAGCTCTCCTTACTCAACGGCTGCATGCTGCTGGATATTCGTATGCCGGGTAAAACCGGGCTTACGCTGCTGGACGAATGGCAACAGCAGGGGCTGGTAATTCCGGTGATCATCATGACCGGGCATGGCAACATCGACCTGTGCCGCCGGGCATTCAAAAACGGGGCATTTGAGTTTCTGACCAAGCCGATAGATGCAGACTTGCTGTTTGAAGTGGTAGGCGGGGCGCTGGAGCAGCAGGCGCAACAGCAGAAGCAGCGGCAGAAGCTGCAGTTGATGCAGGAACGCCTCAGTACGCTGACCGCGCGCGAAAGCGAAATTTTTGCGCAGATTATGCAGGGGCAGTCGGGTAAAGAGATTGCCCGACGGTATGCGCTGTCGCCACGTACCGTTGAAGCGCATCGCGCCAGCATTTTCGATAAGCTTGATGTGCACTCACTCTCCAGGCTGATAAGCGCGTATGGTGAACTGGCGCGGTGGAAAAAAACTGCAGGTGACTAAGTAATTTTACCTGGCAGGCCTGGTAGTTACGCCAATAGTTTACCGCCGGTACTCCTTTTATCCTGTGGATCGTCAACATGGGATAAGCAAGGAGCTCCTTATCATGAAACGCCTGTTCTTCACCGCAGTTGTACTGAGCAGCCTGGCCTCGTTCGCCAGCTCAGCTACCGATACGCTGACCGTTAAAACACTCTCTCTGACCCTGGCCGATAAACTGGCGCAAAGCGCGATACAGGCCTGTCATGCCAGCCAATACGCTATCGCCGTCACCGTCGTCGATCGCGCCGGCGTGCCGCTGGTTAGCAAACGCATGGATAATGCCGGTCCTCATACGCTGGAGGCCAGCCGGATGAAAGCCTACACCGCCCTCAGTACGCGTAATGCCACAGAGCAGGTCATGAAAACCGCGCAGGCCAATGCCGGTGCCGCGCATTTAGCCAGTATTCCCGGATTTTTACTGCTGGCCGGCGGCGTACCGGTGATATCCGGTAAGGACGTGGTGGGTGCGATCGGCGTAGGCGGCGCGCCGGGTGGTCATCTGGACCAGCAGTGCGCGCTCGACGCACTGAAAAATAATCAGAACGCTCTCAGCGCCGGATGATTTTCCCCACCTGAATCAATTAAGAGAGACGTATGAAAATCACTTCTGTTTTATTCCTTATGCCGCTGGCTTTTACCGCGGGTTATGCTCTGGCCGATGCTCATCTTCCGGCAGGGTATTACGGTTCTGCAAAATACCTGCAAAGCACACAGCGGGCCAGCGAACTGAATACCAGCAGTCGCCCCGGAGTCGGGCAATTTGTCAGCGGCAACGAGAAAGAGCATCTGGACGGCGCAGCCCTGGCTGCCGGATATCAGTTTGGCAATGGCTGGCGTACCGAGGCGGAGTACCGTTTCCGGCAAAAAACGGAGTACACCAGTGGCTCCACTCTTTTCCCTTCCAGTTTTAATCATTTGCAGACAGAAACCGAAAGTCTGATGCTTAATGTCTACCGCGATTATGCTCTGGGTTACGGATTTTCGCTGTATGGCACGGCAGGCCTCGGCATCAGCAAAATCAGGGCGGGTGGCTGGCAGGGCGTGACGACGCGCGAATATGCGTCAGCGACACAGAACAACCTGACCTATACGCTGGGTGCAGGGATTAGCTATACGGTGCTTGAACCACTCACCCTCGATCTGGGGTACCGCTATGTGGATCTGGGAAAAATTGAAAGTGGTTACAATAACTTCACCAATGTCCGCGGCTTGAAAGATGAACAAATGAAAGCACGCCTGGTATCAAACGAGTTTACGCTGGGCGCGCGCTATCTTTTCTGAGGCACGTTAGCTTTCAGGCAGGACATTATTGAGCGTGTGGCAGTGTGGCTGTTAACTCAGCCTGCCACACACATTGATTAACCGCGTTCAAAAGATTGCCTTGCTGCTATTGATGCCAGCGTCAGCGGTTACCGGAAGTTAAAAGCGTATTGCCGTTGAAATACCGGAGACAGAGGCATCCCGGAAAGGACCGTTACGGTAGCCCCCATTCAGTGACAATCCTGATCTTAATCAAAATAAGCCCCTTTTTTCTCTTTGCAGCGCTGTGCCTTTAAGAACCTCTTAAGAACTCGCCGTATAATGAGCGCATTACCCGACTTTCAGGATGAAACCATGAAAAAAACAGCGATTGCACTTATTACGCTGGCAGCAGCGTTTTCTGCCACCGCCGCACAGGCTGCCGGTGGCTGTCAGCAGAAACAGCAGGCGATCCAGCAGGAGCTGGAGATGGCGCGCGAATATGGCAATAAAGCGCGCATTAACGGGCTGGAGAAAGCGCTGCGCGAAAATCAGCAGCACTGCACTGATGCGGCTCTGCTGCAGGAGCGTCAGGAGAAAGTAACGGAGAAGCAGCAGAAAGTGTCTGAGCGCGAAGCGGATCTGCAGAAAGCGCAGGCCAGCGGCCGCCGCGATAAGATTGAAAAACAGCAGCGCAAACTCACTGAGGCGCGTGAAGAGCTGGCTGACGCGCAGGCGGAACTGACCCGCTAAGCACTAAGCGGCAGAGGCGACATCTGTGCGTCTCTGCCGCTGCAAAAATTCACTTCTCCTGCCTGCAAAAAATCCTCACACTGACCGCTTTATTCTGATGGAAAACATGCCATGAAGATACGGTTGCTGCTGGCGCTTCCTCTGCTTAACGCCCTGATGGTACCGGCGATAGCTGAAGAAGGCGTCTCGTTTGCTCATAAAGAGTGGGAGCTGGCGTGCGATAACACGCTGACCTGTCGTGCGGCGGGCTATAGCGCGGAAGAGGGCGCGGGGGGATCGGTGCTGCTGACGCGGGCGGGCGGGCCGGATACGGCGACGCATGGCCGGGTGGTGCTGGCGGATACCGGTGATGATGACTCAAAGCAGGTCGACGCGCTGACGCTCTGGATCGACGATCGCCCGCTGGGTGAACTGGCAAAAGCCGATAATGATGAGTGGACGCTGACCGATGCGCAGACCCGGTCGATTATTACTGCCATTAAAGGCAGCGGCAGCGTGGAGTTCCGTGGCGGTGCCGAGCCGTTTGATCTCTCTGCAAACGGTGCCTTTGCCGTGCTGCTGAAAATGGATGAGGCGCAGGGGCGCATCGGCACGCCGGGTGCGCTGGTGCGTAAAGGCAGCAAGCCGGAAAGCAGCGTGCCGCCTGCGGTACCGCTGCCGGTGA
>Ga0308167_1002427_pt1 | contig 17283 bp, 16 predicted proteins | sample PhyCR1_2_FD_202138 | JGI IMG/M metagenome (GOLD analysis project Ga0308167, IMG submission 202138) | Phyllosphere microbial communities from UC Gill Tract Community Farm, Albany, California, United States - DLSLRC.R1 | ecosystem: Host-associated > Plants > Phyllosphere > Unclassified | place... | reverse complement strand
GGCGCGAGTTCAACCACACCGTGCTGTTCGCGAACCCGCACCTCGCGACGAAGAACTACCGGCCCGAGTTCGACGCGTTCCCGTGGGAGGACCTCCCCGAGGCCGACCTCGACCGGTGGCGGCAGGGCACGACCGGCGTCCCGCTCGTCGACGCCGGCATGCGCCAGCTCTGGACGACGGGCTGGATGCACAACCGCGTGCGCATGGTGACCGCGAGCTTCCTGGTCAAGAACCTGCTCGTCGACTGGCGCGTGGGCGAGCAGTGGTTCTGGGACACGCTCGTCGACGCCGACGAGGCGAACAACCCCGCCAACTGGCAGTGGACCGCCGGCTCGGGCGCCGACGCGGCACCGTACTTCCGGGTGTTCAACCCCGAGCTGCAGGCCAGCAAGTTCGACGGGCACCGCGGCTACGTGCGCGAGTGGGTGCCCGAGGTCGACGACGACGGCTACCCCGAGCCGATGGTCGACCTGAAGCAGTCCCGACGCGAGGCGCTCGACGCCTACGAGACGATGCGGCGCACCCCGCCTGCCGACTCGTGACGAGTTCCGACTCGTGACGAGTTCCCGCTCGTGACGGGCCCCCTCCTGACGCGCCCCGCCTCCCGACGAGAGACACGATGACCAGCTCGCCCCGCACCTCCGGCGTGGACGCCGTGTTCGACGCCCGCCAGTCCGACGAGAAGGCACCGAGCTCGGTCTTCGCGACCTTCGACCACGACGGCGTCACGCACCACGGCAGCCGCGGCACGCTCGACGGTTCCCCGGACGGCGCCGTGCCCGGGCCCCACACGGCCTACCGCATCGCCTCGTGCACGAAGAGCTTCACCGCCGTGGCGCTGCTGGCGCTGCGCGACGAGGGGCGGCTCGTGCTAGACGCGCCGGTCACGGACTTCGTGCCCGCCTTCGCCGACGTCGTGCTGCCGACCGCCGACTCCCCCGTGCCGACGGTGCGCATGCTGATGACCATGTCGGGCGGCCTGCCCACCGACGACCCGTGGGGCGACCGGCAGGAGTCGATCACAGACGACGAGCTCGACGACCTGCTGCGCGGCGGCCTCCGCTTCGACAGCGTGCCGGGCACCGCTTTCGCCTACTCCAACCTCGGCTGGGCCCTGCTCGGCCGCGTCGTGTCCGCGGTCACGGGTCGCCCGTACCGCGAGGTCGTCGAGCAGACGCTCCTCGAGCCGCTCGGCCTCAGGTCGACGGGCTTCACGAACGACGTCGACGCCTCGGGCGGCCTCGCCGTCGGCCACCGGCGCGGCGACGACGGCTGGGAGCCCCTCCCCTTCTCCGGCCCCGGCGCCTTCTCGCCGATCGGCGGCCTGTTCAGCACCACCACCGACCTCGCCCGCTGGGCCCGCTGGCTCGCCTCGGCCTTCGACGACAAGGGCCGCGGCGACGTCGACGGCGTCCTGAGCCGCGCCTCCCGGCGCGAGATGCAGCAACTGCAGCGCTTCGTGCCGGGCCTCGGGGCCCATCCCGCCGGCTACGGCTTCGGCCTCGTCGTCGAGCACTACCCCGACCTCGGCACGGTCGTCTCGCACAGCGGCGGCTATCCCGGGTTCTCGGCCCACATGCGCTGGCAGACCGCCACCGGGCTCGGCGTCGTCGGATTCGAGAACGCGACGTACGCCCAGGTGTCCGTGCCCGTGGGCCTCGCGCTCGACGGCATGATGGCCGACACCGAGGAGGCGCGGGTCGTCGTCGAGCCCTGGCCCGAGACGCTCGCGGCGGCCGCCGCCGTCGAGGCCGTCGTGCGCGGCGGCGAGGTGACCGCGGGCCTGCTCAGCGAGAACGTCGAGCTCGACGTGCCGCTCGAGCGGCGACGTCGGCTCTGGGCCGACGCGGTCGACTCGCTCGGCGGTCTCGTGGGCGCGCAGGCGGCCTCGGCCGACGCCTCCTCGATCGTGCGCGACGAGCCCGACGTGCCCGTCGCCTCCTCGTCCGTGCCCTCGCACCGGGTCTGGCAGCTGCCCGCCCGGCGAGGCTCGCTGCGCCTCGAGATCCGGCTGACGCCGGAGGGCCGGCCCCGCGTGCAGACCATCGGCGTGCGGGCGGTCCCGGCGCGCTGACGGACGGCGGCCGGGGGTCGCTGGACTCGGCTACGGGCCCTGGGCCCTAGCCTGGTGGCGTGACCGTCCAGTTCCGCATCTCCTCCGTCGCCCTGATCGACCCCCTGCGCCTCTACGACCTGCTGCGGCTGCGCGTCGACGTCTTCGTCGTCGAGCAGGAGTGCGCCTACCCCGAGCTCGACGGCCGCGACGTCGAGCCCGACGCCGTGATGCTCTGGGCCGAGGAGGACGACCGGGTGCTCGCCACCGTGCGGCTGCTCGTGGACCACGCCGACGCGGCCGCCGACGACGCCGCTGCCGCTGCCGATGCCGCCGACGCCCTGCGGATCGGGCGGGTCGCCACCGCGACCGCCGCACGCGGACGCGGCCTCGCCGCCGACCTGATGCGCCTCGCGCTCGACCGCGCCGAGGGGCGTCTCGTGCGGCTCGACGCGCAGGCCCATCTCGAGGGCTGGTACGCGCGCTTCGGGTTCGTCGTCGACGGCCCCGGGTTCCTCGAGGACGGCATCCCGCACGTGCCGATGTCGCGGGCGGCGACCGAGCGCTAGGGGCGTCCCCGGCCCTACACTCGGGCCATGGAACGCCGTGCGACCCCGCCCCGTGAGCGCATCCTCGCCGCGGCGAGGGGCGAGTTCGCCGCCACCGGCCTGGCCGGTGCCCGCATCGACGCCATCGCGCGCGAGGCCGAGGCGAGCAAGGAACGGCTCTACGCCCACTTCTCGACGAAGCGCGACCTCTTCGACGCCGTCCTCGGCGAGAGCATCGACCGCTGGGTGCAGGCCATCCCGTTCGACGCCCACGACCTGCCCGGCTGGGCACGTCGCCTCTACGACCACCTCGCCCTCCACCCCGACGACGCCCGCATGCTGCTCTGGGGCCAGATCGAGGGCGCCTCGTTGCCGAGCCCGGGCGTGGTCGACCACGCCCAGCTCGAGGCGCGTCGCGCCGCGGTGCAGGAGGCGCAGGAGACCGGCCACATCGCGCCCGGCTGGAACGCCGACGAGCTGCTGACCATGGTGTTCGGGGTCGTGCTCGGCTGGTTCGTGACGCCGTCGGCGACGAACCTGCACGGCGGCCCGCACGAGCGGCGCTGCGACGTCGTGGAGGAGGCCGTGAGGCGCCTCGTCGGCTGACCCGCGCCTCTTCGGGTCCTCGCCGCATCGGGCCCGCGCCTCCGCACGTCCGCGTCCCCGCACGCCCGCATCCGTGCACGTCCGCGCCTCCGCACGTCCTCGCCTCACGGGCCGGGAGTAGCGTCGCGCTCGTGACCACGACAGACCTGTTGCCCGACCTCTCCTCCGAACTGCGCACCGTGCTCGACACGGTGCCCGACACCGGCACCCTCCAGGGCGGCGACGTCGTCTGGGACGACGACGGAACGCCTCTCGAGGGCTGGCTCGCGACCCCGGACGCCGCCTCGTCGGCCGGCGCAGACGAGCTGCGTCCCGCGGTGCTCGTGCTGCACGACTGGTTCGGCGTCGTCGACCACGTCAAGGTGCGGGCCGTGATGCTCGCCCGCCTCGGCTACGTCGCCCTGGCCGGGGACGTCTACGGCCAGGGCGTCCGCCCCGGGCCCGAGGAGGCGGGCGCCCAGGCGGGCGCCTGGTACGGCGACGTCCCCGCGTTCCGCGCACGCCTCGCGGCCAACCTCGAGCGGCTGCGGGCCGAGCCCGGCGTCGACCCCGCGCGCATCGCCGTGATGGGCTACTGCTTCGGCGGCTCGGGCGCCCTCGAGCTCGCCCGCTCGGGTGCCGACGTCGCAGCGGTCGCGTCGTTCCACGGCGGTCTCGGCACGCAGCTGCCCGCCGAGGAGGGGGCCGTGACGGCGCCGTTGCTCGTGATGACGGGCACGGCCGACCCGGTGGTCCCCGACGACGCCGTCGTCGCCTTCGAGGACGAGCTCCGCGCCGCCGGCGCCGCGGACTGGCAGGTCGTCAGCTACAGCGACGCGATGCACGCCTTCGCGGTGCCCGGCACCGACTCCCCCGAGCACGGCGCCCAGTACCAGGCCGTCGCCGACCGGCGCTCGTGGGCGCAGATGCGCGCCTTCTTCGACGAGGTGCTCTAGGCGCGATCCGCGGAGCCGGTCCGGCCGGGCCTGCCGGGCCGGGCCTGCCGGGCCGGGCCTGCCGTGCCGGGTGCCGCCTCGGTCCCGGCAAGCCCGTCTACGTGCGCCCCGTAGGGGAGAAGGGACGGCGACGGCGCGGGCCCGTGCCGCCCCTGTCCCTCGACCCCTCCCTCGCGGAACTCGCCGACCGTGGTGCCAGGCAGGCCCCCTAGGCCACGTGGCCCGAGCCGCCCGCGGCGATCGCGCGGAGCTGGACGGCCGTCGCGACGGCGGCGTGAGCGGCCTCGGCGCCCTTGTCCTCCTTCGAGCCGGGCAGGCCGGCGCGGTCGAGGCCCTGCTGCTCGTCGTCGAGGGTGAGCACGCCGAACCCGACGGGCTTGCCCGTGTCGAGCGAGACGCGCAGCAGGCCCGACGTGGCCGCGTCCGAGACGTACTCGAAGTGCGGCGTGCCTCCCCGGATGATCACGCCGAGCGCCACGACCGCGTCGGCGCCCGCCTCGAGGGCGGCCTTCGCGACCACGGGCAGCTCGAAGCTGCCGGGCACGCGCAGCACCTCGGCGGTCGCGCCGAGGCGCTCGACGGTGGCCAGCGCCCCGGCGAGCAGGCCGTCGGTGATGGTCTCGTGCCAGGTCCCGGCGACGATCGCGACGCGCACGCCGGCCCCGTCGACGTCGATCTCGGTGGGGGCGCCCTCGACGCTCATGTGTGTCTCCTCGGCTGGGGTGGTGGGGTGGGGTGGGGCAAGTGGTGCAGGCAGTCGACGGATCGGCGGTGACCGGTCGGCGTCGCCGTCGGCCGGTCGGGCCGTCGGCCGTTCGGCCGTTCGGCCGTCGGGCCGTCGGGCCGTCGGGCTCAGCCCTGGCGGTCGTGCTCGTCCAGCCAGACCACGAGCTGGGCGATCGACACGACGGGCACGCCGTCGCGGGCGCCGAGGGCGACGAGCCCGGGCCAGCGCATCATCTCGCCGTCGTCGGCGACGATCTCGCTGATGGCGGCGACGGGACGGAGGCCGGCCGCACGCATCAGGTCGACCGCCGCCTCCGTGTGCCCGTTGCGCTCGCGCACGCCGCCCGGGCGGGCGCGCAGGGGCAGCACGTGCCCCGGGCGACGCAGGTCGTCGCGGACGGACGCGGGGTCGGCGAGGACCCGCAGCGTCGTCGCCCGGTCGGAGGCGCTGATGCCCGTCGTCACGCCCGCCGACGCGTCGACGCTGACCGTGTAGGCGGTGCCGCGCGCGTCCTCGTTGTGGGCCACCATCGGGGGCAGGTCGAGGGCGTCCGCGATCTCCGCCGCCATCGGCGCGCAGACGAAGCCCGACGACACCCGGACCGTCCAGGCCAGCCACTCGGGCGTCGCGAGCTCGGCCGAGAGCACGACGTCGCCCTCGTCCTCGCGCGACGCGTCGTCGGCCACGATGACGGGACGCCCCTGACGCAGGTGGTCGAGCGCGGCCTCGATCGAGGAGGCGCCCGTCGCCTCGGCCGTGTCGGCCGCGGCACCCGGGTCGGTGACGGAAGGCACGCCGAGCGCGTCGCCGGCTCCAGCTGCGTCGCCCGCGCCCGCGCCTGCGGCGCCGGCCACGCCTGCCGCGCCGGTCACGACGTCGCCCCCGCCCCGAGGGCGAGCATGCGGCGCACGTGCCGCGCGACCACGTCGGTCTCGACATTGACCCGGCTGCCGGCGACCGCTCCGCCGAGGGTGGTCGCGGCGAGCGTCTCGGGGATGAGGCTGACCTCGAACCAACCGGGCTGCTCGTGCGGCTGGCTGATGGCGCTCACCGTGAGGCTGACCCCGTCGAGCGTGACCGAGCCCTTGTCGACCAGCAGCGGCGACAGCTCGTCGTCGAGCGTGAGCCGGACACGGCGCCAGGCGTCGCCCGGCTCGACCTCGACGACGGACGCCGTCCCGTCGACGTGGCCCTGGACGATGTGCCCGCCGAGGCGGTCGCCCACCCGGGCGGCGCGCTCGAGGTTGACCGGCGACCCGGCGCCGAGCTCGGCGAGGGTGCTGACCGTCAGCGTCTGCTTCATGACGTCGGCGGTGAACGCGCCCTCGCTGCGGTCGACGACCGTGAGGCACACGCCGCTGACCGAGATCGAGTCGCCGTGCCCGGCGTCGTCGACGACGAGCGGCCCCCGGACGGTGAGCCGGACGCTGTCGCCGACGTCGTCGATGCGGACGACCTCGCCGACCTCCTCCACGAGCCCGGTGAACATCAGCGGCCCGCCGTCACGGTCGGGGCAGCGGCCACGGAGGCCGTCACGCAGGCGGCAGCCCGTGTCGTGGTGTCAGGGGCGCACGAGGAGGTGCGGTGCAGCGAGGTCATGTCGGTCTCCGTCCGGAAGGGGCGGCTCCGGGGGACGACGCAGGGTCGCTCAGCTGGGCGCGCTCCGCGGAGACGACGCCCGGCCCGCGCTTCCTCTCATCCGGACTGTGACCGTCGGCACCGGAGTTCCACCGGTTCAACCGGACGACTCCCCGAAGGACGTCGTGCCGGGTCGCGGGCTGTGACCGCCGGTTCAGATTTTCACTGACCCCGGAGCGCGTTGCTCACGGCGACCCTAGCACCGCCGCCGCGGAGGCCACCGGGCATCCGCTCAGTCGACGACGACGCCGAGGTGCGCGGCGAACACGCCCGACATCGACGCGAGCTGGAGGTGGTCGATCGTGGCGCCGCGGAGGCCGTCGAGCCCGTCGACCCGGTCGAGGTCGGTGGTGCGCAGGTCGGTGTGGGCGAGGGAGGCGCCGGTCAGGTCGAGCGTGCCGACACGGCAGTCGACGAAGGCCACGCGCAGGGCCTCGGCGCCCTGCAGGTCGAGCTCGCCGACCACGCAGCCCTCGAGCACGACGTCGGTCAGCCGCGCGCCGCGGAGGTTCAGGTAGTCGATCTTGCCGCCGACGATCCGCACCGACTGCCACGAGGCGTCGAAGAGCTCGGCCGAGCCCCAGCGCGGCCGCTCGACGCGGACGTCGCGCCAGGTCGCCCGGGCCGACGAGAGCTCGGGGGCGAACGAGTCGGAGACGACCGACTCGACGATGCGGGTGCCGCGCAGCCGGGCCCCGTCGAGCCGAGGCGCCGCGAACACGCACTCGGAGAAGGACGAGCTCTCGAGGTCGCGGCCGGCCAGGTCGGCGTCGACGAACCGCTCGAGCTCTCGGTGGTCGCGCGGCCCCAGCAGGTCGGCGCCCATGTCGACGAGGCCCTGCGGGTCGAGCGGGTCGAGCCGCGGGGCGTCGGTGCCGCCGCCCACGCTGGCGACGGTGCGGGACGAGGGGCGGCGCGGCGGGGTCATGCGACCACGGTAGCGGCGGGGTCCGACAGCGCCCGCGCCTCCTCGGCGGCTCCGGTCCCGAGCCGGCCCCGCGCCTCCGTCAGCACTCGACGACGTTGACCGCGAGGCCCGCCCGGCTCGTCTCCTTGTAGCTGTCGGCCATGTCGCGCCCGGTCTGGCGCATCGTCTCGATCACGGTGTCGAGGCTGACGACGTGGCTGCCGTCGCCCAGCAGGGCCATCCGCGCGGCAGCGACGGCGGTGCCGGCGGCGATGGCGTTCCGCTCGATGCAGGGCACCTGGACGAAGCCGCCGACCGGGTCGCAGGTGAGGCCGAGGTGGTGCTCCATCGCGATCTCGGCGGCGTTCTCGACCTGGCGCGGCGTGCCGCCCAGCAGGCCGGTGAGCGCCCCCGCGGCCATCGACGAGGCCGAGCCGACCTCGCCCTGGCAGCCGGCCTCGGCGCCCGAGATCGAGGCGTTGCGCTTGTAGAGGGAGCCGATCGCGGCGGCGGTCAGCAGGTAGTCGCGAGCCAGGGAGGCGCGGGTCGCCCCGTGGAACCGCATCGCGTAGTAGCCCACGGCCGGCACGATGCCCGCGGCGCCGTTCGTCGGCGCGGTGACGACGCGTCCGCCGCCCGCGTTCTCCTCGTTGACGGCCATCGCGTAGGCCTGCAGCCACTGGGCGGGCAGGTCGGAGGTGAGCAGCGACGAGGCCTGGCCCTGCTCGATCGCGGTGCCGGAGAGGGCGTACCGCTCGGCCCGCTCCTCCTGCAGGCGCAGCCGCTCGGCGACCTGGCGGGCGCGGCGGGGCACCTTCATCCAGCCGGGCAGGACGCCGGAGGCGGCGAGGCCGGTGTCGATGCACGCCTCCATGGCGGCCCAGCGGGCGTCGAGGCCCGCCTGCGCGGCCTCTTCGCCGTGCAGGGCGACCTCGTTGCGCCAGGCCAGCTCGGCGATGCCGATGCCCTCGGCGTCGCAGAGCCGGAGCAGGTCGTCGGCGTCGCGGAAGGCGAGCGGCGCCTCGCGGGCGGGCACCGCGTGCTCGTCGTCGCCGTCGCGCACGACGAAGCCGCCGCCGATCGAGAAGAACGTGTCGCGCGCGATGCTCTGCCCGTCGGCGTCGAGCGCCTCGAGGCCCATCGCGTTCGGGTGCCGCGGGATGCGCGTCAGCGGCGCCATCCGCAGGTCGCCCCGGGCGAAGGCGATCTGGTGCGTGCCCAGCAGGCGGATGCCGCCTCCCGCCTCCACCGCCTCCTGCATGCGCGAGATCGTGGCCGGGTCGCCCGTCTCGGGCGCGAGGCCCGCGAGACCGGCGAGCACGGCCGACGGGGTGCCGTGCCCGAGGCCGGTGGCGGCGAGCGAGCCGTAGAGCACGACCTCGACCCGGGCGACGTCGCCCAGGCGGCCGGCGTCGCGCACCGTCTCGAGGAACAGGCGGGCGGCGCGCATCGGGCCCACGGTGTGCGAGCTCGACGGGCCGATGCCGATCGAGAAGAGGTCGAGGCCGGAGACGTAGTCGGTCATCGTGCTGCTCCTGGTGCTGTCGGGGAGTCGGGCGTGCGGGCGCCCGCGGCGGCCGCGGCGGAGGCGGAGGCGGCCGAGCGGTCGCCGGTGCCGGTGCCGGTGCCGCGGGCGTGCTCGGCCATGGCGACGGACATGTCGGCGAGGAACCGCTGGACGGTGCGCAGCTCGGCGGCGTCGAACTGGTCCATCACCGTCGCGCTGAGCCGGCCGAGCGGTCCGAAGAACTGGCCGGCGACCGCGCGGGCGGCCTCCGAGTAGTGCACGAGCACGCGGCGTCGGTCGGCGTCGTCGCGGCTGCGGTGCACGTGGCCGGCGCGCTCGAGACGGTCGATGACCCCGGTCGCGGCGCCCGAGGTGACCCCGAGCAGGTCGCCGAGCCGGCCCGACGTGACGGGGTCGCCGCGCTGCTCGGCCTGCATCACGTGCAGCAGCGCCTCGAGGTCGATGTGGCCGAGGCCCTGCTGCCCGGCGAACGCCTGGGCGACGCGCTGCGACTCGGTCGTCAGGCGCTGCATCGAGGCGACCACGTCGCGGCGGACGACGTCGTCGTGCGCGCTCGCGGACGCGCCGCCGTGATCGCCGCCGGCTGCGGTGCCGTCGCCTCGCGGGGCGGGCGTCGTCGTGGTGTCGGTCATCGCGCCTCCTCGTCTGATTCTCGCGGACGCACGGCGTCCCGTGTGCCATAATCTTACTTGCTAAGACTCTTTGTCGGCGAATCACCTCACCCTGCTCGACCATCCTCGGAGGACCCCGTGCGCGCACTCGCCCGACTCGTCAGCGGACACCGCACCGCCTGGGCGGTGCTCGGGGGCACGCTCGTCGTCGTCGCCCTGTTGCTCGCCCTGCTTCCCTCGGGCGACGACGGGGCGTTCCCGCCGTCGGGCCTGCCCGACTCGAGCGAGGCCGCGCAGGTGACCGCGCTGCTCGACGAGTTCCCGTCGGCCGACGCCACCGTGGGGATCCTGGTCTGGAGCAGAGGAGGCGCGCAGCTGTCGAGCGCCGACCTCGCCGCCGTCGACACGGCCGCGTCCGCCCTCGCGGAGCAGTCGACCACGCCGCAGGCCGTCCGCCCGCAGGTGAGCGACGACGGCTCCGCCGCCCTCGTCGCCGTGCCGCTCTCGGCCGCCGACGTCGAGGCCGACGTCAGCGGCACGGCGACGAGCCTCCGCGACGCCGCCTCCGCCGGGCTGCCCGACGGGCTCCGTGCGTACCTGACCGGGCCGGTGGGGTTCCAGGACGACGTCTCGAACGCGTTCGCGGGGGCCGACTTCCGCCTCCTGCTCGTCACCGTGCTCGTGGTGGCCGTGCTGCTGATCGTGACCTACCGCAGCCCCGTCCTCTGGATCGTGCCCCTCGTCGTCGTCGGCGCCGCCGACTTCCTCGCCGGCCGGGTGGTCGCCGCCCTCGCCGAGCCCCTCGGCGTGACCGTCGACGCGTCGATCTCGGGCATCCTCTCGGTGCTCGTCTTCGGCGCGGGCACGAACTACGCCCTGCTGCTGGTGGCCCGCTACCGCGAGGAGCTGCTCGTCCGGCACGACCGGCACGAGGCGATGCGGACGGCCGTCCGGAGCGCCGGCCCGGCGATCGCCGCGAGCGGCGGGACCGTCGCGCTCAGCCTCGCGACCCTGCTGCTCGCCGAGCTCTCGGGCAACCGCGCACTCGGGGCCGCCTGCGCGATCGGCGTCGTCGTGGCGATCGCGTTCGCCCTCGTGGTGCTGCCGGCGGCGCTCGTGGTCTGCGGACGCGGGCTGTTCTGGCCGTTCGTGCCCCGCGCCTCCTCGGCCTCGGCCTCGGCTTCGGCTTCGGCCTCGGACTCGGCGTCGGCGTCGGCCGGCGGCACGCATGCCGGGCACGCCCGTCCGCGCCCGGGCTTCTGGGAGCGCCTCGGCCGAGGGGTCCAGCGCCGGCCCGGCCGCGTCGCGGTCGCCGCGGTCGCCGGCCTCGGCGTGCTCTGCCTCGGCCTCGGCGGCTACGCCGTCGGCCTCTCGCAGACCGACCAGCTGCTCGGCGACCCCGACTCCGTCACGGCCCAGCGGATCGTCGACGACTCGTTCTCGGCGGGGCTCACGAGCCAGACGATCGTGCTCGCGCCGACCGAGGCGGCCGACGACGTCGTGCGGGTCGTCGACGGCGTCGACGGCGTCGCGAGCGCCACGCCCGGTGAGCAGGCCGACGGGCTGACCCGCGTCGACGTCCGGCTCGACGCCGAGCCCGAGAGCGACGAGGCGTCCGCGACCGTGCAGGCCCTGCGCGACGCCCTGCACGACGACGGAGGCACGGTGGCCGACGCCCTCGTCGGCGGCACCGACGCGACCGCGTACGACGAGCGCACCGCCGCCTCCCACGACCTCGGGCTGATCGCCCCGGTCATCCTCGCGATCGTCTTCGCGATCCTCGCCGTGCTGCTGCGCTCGCTCGTGGCGCCGGTGCTGCTCATCGCGTCGGTGCTCGCCACCTTCGCGGCGAGCCTCGGGGCGGCGACGTGGCTGTTCACGCACCTCCTCGGGTTCCCGGCCCTCGACACGAGCGTCACCCTGTACGCGTTCCTCTTCCTCGTCGCGCTGGGGGTCGACTACAACATCTTCCTCACGACGCGGGCGAAGGAGGAGCGGCTGCGGCACGGCACGCGCGAGGGCATGGTGCGCGCCCTGTCGTCGACGGGAGGGGTCATCACGAGTGCCGGCGTGCTGCTCGCCGCCGTGTTCGCGGTGCTCGGCGTGCTGCCCGTCGTCGCGCTGACGCAGGTCGGCGTCATCGTCTGCATCGGCGTGCTGCTCGACACGCTCGTCGTCCGGACCGTCCTCGTGCCGGCGATCGTGTTCCTCACGGGCGAGGCGTTCTGGTGGCCGAGCCGGCGAGGTCCGTCGAGAGCCCCCGGATCGACGTCCGAGCCCCTCACGACGTCGATCTGAGGCCTCTCGTCCCTCCCGGCCGGGATGAACCGGCAGGAAGCGCTCCCCCAGCGGCGGGCGAGAGCACGTCGTGACGGCTCAGCGACCAGGGCGCCGGGGCGGAGTCCGGCAGGGCAGGGCAGGTCAGCGGCAGGCGCCCCAGAGGCCGGCGGCGGAGTCGCGGGCGGCGGCCTCGGCCGCGACGAACGCGTCGCGGTAGCGGTAGGGCTGGTCGTAGGTGTCTTCCTCTCCGAGGCCGGAGGCGACCAGCTGCTGGTTCAGCAGGCCGCCTCCCTCGGTCCAGACGTAGCGCAGCAGCCGGTCGTAGCGGTCGGCGTCGCCCTGCGAGGCGTCGTCCTCGAGCCAGACGGTCGACCCGACGGGCAAGGCGTCGGTCGTGAACGCGCTCGCCTCGGGGCCGAAGCAGTCGACGGGGGCGTCGGGCTTGACGGTCTCGGGCGTGTCGACGCCGATCAGGCGGAGGCGCTCGCGAGCGCCGTCGGCGGCGACCACCACGACCGTGTCGCCGTCGACGACGCGCTCGACGGTCGCCGGGACGGCCGCGGCGGGGACGGACGACGGGACGGAGGCGTCGGCCGAGGGAGGCCGGACGGTCCCGTCGGACGAGCCGCCGGACGAGCCGCCGGTCGCCCCGCCGTCGAGCAGCTGCGGGAACGCGATGACGACGACGGCCCCGACCAGCACCACGGCGAGGCCGAGGAGGGCACGGCGACCGGCGGCCCGGGTCCGGGCGCGAGAGCGGCTGCGGCGACGCGACGCCGCGGTCGAGCGGCTCACTCGGCCAGCCTCGTGCCGCGCAGCTCGGGCAGGGCCAGCGCCGCCACGGCCGCGACGACGAACACCCCGCCGAACACCGCGAAGAGCACCGGCGTCCCGCCGAGGACGAGGAGGGGCGGCACCGTCAGCGGGGCCGCGATCGACGCGATGCGCCCCACTCCCGCAGCCCAGCCCGCCCCCGTGCCGCGCAGCCGGGTCGGGTAGAGCTCGGGGGTGACGGCGTACAGCGCGCCCCACGCGCCGAGGTTGAAGAACGACAGGAACATGCCCGACACGACGATCTGCGTCGCGCTGCCGCTGACCGCCCCGAAGCCGAACGCGGTCGCGGCGACGGCCGACCCGAGCAGGAACACGGCGAGCGTGCCGCGACGCCCCCACCGCTCGATCAGCCAGGCCGACGCGGCGTAGCCGGGCAGCTGCGCGAGCGTGATCAGCAGCGTGTACTCGAACGACTTCACGAGCGGGAAGCCCGCCTCGACCAGCAGGGTCGGCAGCCAGACGAAGGCCCCGTAGTACGAGAAGTTGGTCATGAACCAGACGACCCAGATCGCGACCGTGCGACGCCGGAGGCCGTCACGGAGCAACGAGCCGGCGGAGGTGCGGGGCGCGTCGGCCGGGCGGGCGTCGGCCCGGCGCGGGTCGGCCGGGCGTGTGCCGGCCCGGCTCGGGTCGGCCGGGCGTGAGTCGGCCGCGGCTCGCGGTGCCGCCGCGGGCTGGGCGATGCCCGCCGCCTCCTCGAACGCGCGCACCGTCCGCTCGGCCTCGTCGTGCCGCCCCCTCGCCTCGAGGAACCGCACCGACTCGGGCATCCGTAGGCGAACGAAGACGGCGTAGAGGGCCGGCAGCGCACCGATCAGGAGCGCCCAGCGCCACCCGTCGTCGCTCAGGGGGATCACGAGCCAGCCGACCAGCGCGGCGGCGATCGAGCCGAGGGCCCAGAACGCCTCGAGCAGCACGACGACACGGCCGCGGATGCGGCGGGGCGAGAACTCCGACACGAGGGTCGAGGCCACCGGCAGCTCGGCGCCGAGGCCGAGCCCGACCACGAAGCGGAGCACCAGCAGCGCCCCGACCGACCAGCTGAGGGCGCTGAGGCCCGTCGCGAGGCCGTAGACGAGCAGGGTCAGGGCGAACACCGTCTTGCGGCCGAGCCGGTCGGAGAGCGACCCGCCGACGGCCGCGCCGATCGCCATGCCCGCGAAGCCGGCCGAGGCGACGAAGGCGAGGGCCCCCTTGTCGCTGCTCCACACGACCGCGAGCTGGGCGATGACGAACGACAGCAGCCCGACGTCGAGCGCGTCGAGGGCCCAGCCGAGGCCCGACCCGACGAGCAGGCGCCCGTGCTTGCGGGTGAACGGCAGCTCGTCGAGCCGCTCGGTGCGGGTGGGATGCCCGGGCGTGCCGGGCGTGGGGGTCGCGACGTCGTCGGTCATCGAGGTTCCTGTGCTGAGGACGGCACGACGCAGGGTCAGGGCGACGTGGGCGCCGACGCGGGGCCCTCGGCGAGCGCGAGGCCGAGGTGCTGCGCGTACTGCTCGGCCCGGCGTCGCACCTGGGCGCGTCGACGTTCGGTCCACGCTACCCAGGGATCGACCTCGATCGCGACCGTGCCGCGCGCGACCGTGCGTCGCCAGGTGCCGACCACCCGCCCGTCGACCGTCGGCTCACCCGCGACGGAGATGCGCTGGGCGGCGGTCCGGGCGACGGCGACGCCACGCAGGTGCGCCGTCGGGACGGCGCCGGCGGGCCGGCCGGTCGAGGAGGCGCGGACCATGCCCGCAGTGCACGAGCCGTGAGAGTGCCCGGCGAGGACGGGGCGGGGACGATGTGCCCGTAGGCTCCGCGCACCGGACCAGCTCGGTCCGAGACGGAGGCACCACCATGGCAGAGAAATCAGCGAAGAAGACCACCGCGAAGGTCGCAGTCCGCAGCCTCAAGGAGAAGCGCGCGGACAAGAAGGCCAAGAGCGGCACCGCGTCGCACTCCGAGGACGCGGTCTCGAACGTCAAGAAGCGCTAGACCGCCGGTCGGGGGACGTCACGGCGACGTGATCCCCCTGACCGCAGGGGCTGCTCGTGCTCCCGATCCGGCCAGCGGGTGACAAGCGGGCCCTTCGTGAAATAACCTCAGCCGGGGGGCACCACGGCCCCCGTCTGGGAGGCCCGCATGCTCGACCGTTCCACCGCCCGTTCCGCCCGGCCCTCGTGGCTGCCGCGTCGAGCCTCGCTCCGCGGCCTCGCCGCCGCGACCACCACCGGCGTCGTCGCCCTGGCCCTCGCCCTCGGGGGCGCGACCGGCGCCTCCGCCGCCCAGGGGTCGTCCTGGGGCGAGTTCCAGGTCTCCGGCTCGGCACGCGCCTTCACCGGGACGATGACGCTGGCGGGCGGGTTCCCCGTCACGACCTTCACCTCGACGTCACGGCAGGCGACGGTCCCGAGCGGCTCGAGCACCTGGCAGGCGGCCTCGACGCCGCCCGGCGCCCAGTACGGCACGAGCCGGGGGCTGCCGTACCTGAACCAGCGGCCCTCGCAGGACTCGCCGACCGCGGCCGGCGCAGCCGTGACCACCTACTCGTTCGAGTCGGCCACGCCGTCGTCCGGCTGGTCGTTCGTGCTCGGCGACATCGACGCCGACCAGGCGACGATCACCGCCACCGGCGTCGGAGGCGTGCCCGTGACGGCGGAGCAGCTCGGCTTCCAGGGCACCTACAACTACTGCGCCGGCGCGAGCACGCCGTCATGCGACAGGGCCGGCACCGGCGACCAGCCCCGCTGGGACGCCGCCACGGCGACGCTGGTCGGCAACCCCGCCGCCGCCGACACCGAGGGCGCGGCCGGCTGGTTCAGCCCGAGCGTGCCACTCGAGACGCTGACCATCACGTACCAGCAGCGCAGCGGGTTCCCGGTGTACCAGACCTGGTTCGCCACCAAGACGTTCGGCGCCTCGGGGACGGCGACCGTGGGGACGGGCGACGCGGCGACGCCGTACGCGGGCGCCCGCGTCACCGTGACGAACGCTGCAGGTGACGTCGTCGGCACGACGGAGACGGGCCCGGACGGGACATACTCGTTCGCCGCGCTGGTCGCCGCTCCCGGCTACTGGGTGTCGGTCGAGGAGCCGGACGGCTCCGATCCCGTCGCGGACCTGCCGTTCTCCCTCGCCACGGGCGATCTGGGCGGACTGGACTTCGCGTTCCCGACCGTCGTGGCGCCTCCGGCGACCGCCGTCCTCACCGGTGTCGTGACGGTCGACGGCCAGCGCGCCCCCGACCGCGTGGTCCAGCTGTTCGGGGACGGCGACACCGACCCGCTCGGGACGACGACGACCGGCGCCGACGGCACGTTCGAGTTCGCCGGGCTCGACCCCGACGGCCTGTACTCAGTCGTCGACGTGGCCTCGGGGACGGGGTTCGAGGCCATCGCGCCGGGCGACCCCGACGCCGACGTGACCACCTTCTACGACGTCGACGCCCCGGCCGCGACGGTCGACGTCACCGGCACCATCACGAACGCCGACGGCACGCCCGCGGCGAACGAGACGCTCGACTTCATCCCGGTGCCGGACGACGCGAGCGCGCAGCCCACGGACCCCGACGCTTCCGTGGTCACCGCACCCGACGGCAGCTTCGAGGCCGACGGACTCACGCCCGGAGCCGACTACGTGGTCGTCGTCGGGGACGACGCCGAGCACCCGATCCCGTTCACGGCGCCTGAGCTGGGCGAGACGCCCGCGCCCTTCGCCCTCGTCGTGCCCGCGGCCGCGGCCGTCGCCGTGGACGGCACGGTCGTCGACTCGGCCGGTGCGCTCGCCCCCGGCGTCGTGGTGAGCGTCCTCCCGGTCGGCAGCGACGTGCCCGTGGCGACCGCCACCACCGACGCAGCCGGCCGCTTCGTGTTCGCCGACCTGACGCCCGGGACCACGTACCGCCTCGCGGTGACGGGCGCCGGAGACCCGACCGAGTTCGTCGCGTACGTCGACAGCACCCTGGGCACCTTCGCCCTGCTCGCCGCCGAGGTGCCCCCGGTCGAGCCGCCGGTCGAGCCGCCGGTCACCGACCCCGGTGCGGGAACGCCGAGCACGCCCCCCGGAGGCGGCGCAGGCGCCGGCGGGACCGGCTCCGGCACGAGCACCGGCGCGGCCGGCGGTCGCGGACCGCTCGCCTTCACCGGCAGCGACGTCGACCAGCCGCTCCTGCTCGCGGGCGGGCTGCTCGCCGCAGGTCTGGGCCTCGTGGCCGGCGGGGCCGCGCTGCGGCGTCGTCGCGCGGCGCTGGCCACGGCGGCGGAGGCGCGCTCCCCGCGGGGCTGACCCGCGCCTCCTCGGCTCGGCAGCACCGAGACGCACGACGCCCTCGGCCCTCTCGGGTCGGGGGCGTCGCCGCGCCGGGCTTCCTGCTGCCCGCCGGCCACTGCCCGCTGCGGGTCGGCCACGCGCTCTGCGGGCTCGATCGCCCCGCTGGGCGGGCAGGGCCTGTACCCCGGACGCGGAGGCGACTCGGCGGGTGCCACCGGTCGCCCGGGCCTACCGTGCACGCCGTGCCCGGCGGACTCCCGTGGGCACGGCCGCACCGATCGAGGAGGCACACATGAAGGCAGTCGTCTGGCACGGCATCGGGGACATCCGTCTCGACGAGGTCGAGAAGCCCACCATCCAGG
>Ga0308167_1002426_pt1 | contig 17289 bp, 20 predicted proteins | sample PhyCR1_2_FD_202138 | JGI IMG/M metagenome (GOLD analysis project Ga0308167, IMG submission 202138) | Phyllosphere microbial communities from UC Gill Tract Community Farm, Albany, California, United States - DLSLRC.R1 | ecosystem: Host-associated > Plants > Phyllosphere > Unclassified | place... | reverse complement strand
ATCCCCTGGTCGACTGACGTGACTGACCCGTCCCTGGGCGCGGCGGACACCGGCCTCGGATGGCCGGTGCGTACGCCGAAGAACCACCCGGTTCCCTCCGGGTGGTGCACGTCCGCGCCCCTGCGACGCGGTGCGGGGTGTCCCCCGCGGTGCGGTTCGAATGTATCGGCTGACAAAGCCCTGTACGGGTGCACAACCGTCCCCAGTGCGGGGGTGAGACGGCGTTTTCCCGGTCGGCATTTGGGAGGACACCGGGTGGGGAACGGGCGTTCTTGTCCCCCGGTCGGGGTGGATTCCGGGAGGCGCGGCTCGTGTCCGGCAGGCGCAGTCGCCAGACCGGCGCTTACGCCCGGCACCCGCGACCCGATAGGTCCCGGTGTCCGCAGGATGACCGACACACCCCACCGGGAGGAGACGATGAGCGTGAACGAACTGTCCGCCGTGCTCTGGCGCGAACGCGAACTGCTCGAGCTGCTCACCTTCAAGCTCGAGGAGGAACAGCTACTGCTCGCAGCCGGACGCTCCCGCTGGGTCTCGCACGCCAGCCGCGAGGTCGAGCAGGTCCTCGAGCGTCTCCGCAGCACCGGACTCGAGCGCGCCGCGTCGAGCGCCGAGGTCGCCGAGGAGTGGGGCGTCGCCGCTGACGCACCCCTGCGCGAGGTCGTCGCCGCCGCCCCGAGCGGACCATGGGGCGAGATCCTCGCCGCGCACCTCACCGCCATGGTCGAGCTGACCACCCAGATCGGGTCGCTCCGCGACGAGAACGACCGCTTCCTCCGCGCGGCCGCGCAGGCCACCGAGGAGACCCTCGCCGGGTCCGTCACCGGCGCCGCCACCTACGACGCCTCGGGTGTTTCGGGCGCGGGTTCCGACGGCGCACGGCTCTTCGAGGGGACCCTGTAACACCGTGGTCAGCACCTTCGGATCCCTCGCCACCGCGTACTCCGGCCTCGCCGCGGCCCGCGCGGGCATCGACGTCACCGGGCAGAACATCGCCAACGCCGGCACCGCCGGGTACACCCGTCAGCGCGTCTCCCAGTCGTCGATCCCCGCCGCACAGACGGGCTTCATGCGCGGGACCGCCGCGCTTGCCGGGCAGGGGGTCTCGGTCGACGGCATCGCCCGTCTCGCCTCCTTGACGCTCGACGCCGGCGTGCGGGTGGCCTCCGGGTCCTCGGCCTACGCCGACGCCCGCGCCGCCGCGCTCTCCGCGCTGGAGACCGGCCTGAACGAGCCCGGCGACGACGGTCTCGCCAGCAAGCTCGACGCGTTCTGGTCGTCGTGGAGCGAGCTCTCCACGCACCCCGACGACCCGGGTGCCGCCAGCGCGGTCCTCGGCGCCGCGAAAACGGTCGCGAGTGCGCTCGCGAGCGGATCGAAGGCGATCGACACGCAGTGGTCCACCGTGCGCGGCACCGTGGACGGCCAGGTGCAGCAGCTGAACAGCGCCGCCTCGCAGGTCGCCGACCTGAACGGTCGGATCCGCACCGCCCTCGCCTCCGGCGGCAACGCCAACGAGCTGATGGACCAGCGGGACCAACTCACCGAGCAGATCGCGTCCCTCGCGGGCGGCACCGTCCGTCAGAACACCGACGGCACGGTCGACGTCCTGATCGGCGGCAACGCGATCGTGCAGGGCACCGACGCTCGCTCGGTCGCCCTCGGCGGCGGGCTGCGCCTGGCCGACGGAGCCGCCGTGACCCTGACCTGGACCTCGGGCACGGCCGGCGCGGTGTCGCTGTCCGGCGGCTCGATCGGCGGGAACCTCTCGCTCCTCGCCCCGGCCACGGCGAACGGTACCGGCGGCGCCCTGGCCGAGGCCTCGGCGTCGTACGACCAGGTCGCGACGAAGCTCGCCACCGCGGTCAACACCGTGCACGCCACCGGGACGACCCCGACCGGCGCGACCGGCACCCCCTTCTTCTCGCTCGCCGCCGGCATCCCGGCCGCCCAGGGCCTCGGCGTCGTCCCGACCGACGGCAGCGGACTGGCGACGCGGAACGCGGCGGGGGAACTCGACGACTCGTTCGCCGACGCGCTCGCGAGACTCGGCACGGCGTCGGACGGCGCTGACCGCTCCTGGGCGACGTTCGTGGCGGGGGTGGGCACTGCCTCCCGCTCGGCTTCGTCGGAATCGACGCTCACCGGACTCGCCCTGACCAACGCTCGCACGCAGCAGCAGTCGAGCGCCGGCGTGGACCTCGACGAGGAGAACGTGAACCTGCTGAGCTACCAACACGCGTACCAGGGCGCAGCCCGCGTCCTGACCGCTGTCGACGAGATGCTCGACACCATCATCAACCGCGTCGGACTCGTCGGGAGGGGCTGATCGTGATCACCCGGGTGACCACCCAGATGTCCATGACGGCTGCCAGCGCGCGGCTGCAGGCCGGGGCCGCGAAGCTCGCGCAGCTGACCGAGCAGGCGACCACGCTGCAGAACATCCAGCGACCGTCCGACGACCCGGTCGGCACCGCGTCGTCGATGCAGGTCCGCAAAGAGCAGGCTGCCGCAGCGCAGTACACCCGCAACGCGAACGACGCCGTCGGCTGGCTCGCGACAACCGACAGCACCCTGTCGAGCGTGTACTCGGTGCTCAACAGCGTGCGTGACCTCACCGTCCAGGCGGCGAACTCCGGCACGATGAGTGACACTGACCGCGACGCGTTCATCACGCAGTTCCGGTCCCTGCAGTCCGAGCTCGAGGCGAAGGCCAACACCACGTACGGCACCCGCTCGGTCTTCGCCGGGTCCTCGACGACCGCGAACGCGTACGACCCCGCGACCGGGTGGGCGGCCGCCGGCACCGACGTCACCCGACGCATCGGCGACGGCACGACCGTCCGGGTCGACACCCCCGGTGCGGCGGTGTTCGGCTCCGGCAGCTCGTCCGTCTTCTCGATGATCGACTCGATCGTCGGCGACCTGCAGAACGGCGTGAACCTGAACCCCCGCATCAACGACGTCGACGCCGCCATCAGCACCGTGCGCGGCGCCCAGGCCGACGTGGGTGTCCGGCACGCGGCCGCCCTCTCCGCCCAGGACTCGCTGAAGAGCGCCACGGTCTCGCTCGAGAACCGCCGCGCCGGCATCGAGGACAAGGACCTGGCGAAGGCCGTCCTCGACCTGCAGGTGCAGCAGACCAACTACCAGGCAGCCCTCGCCGTCACCGCGAAGGTCCTGCAGCCGACCCTGATGGACTACCTCCGATGAGCATCGACCTGACCTTCGCCGTCCCGCCGTTCGGCCTGTCGCCGGCCGTCGTCTTCACCCTGACGCCGGTCGATGGTGCCGACGGCCTGTTCACCCTGGTCGGCGAGGACGCACGCCTGTTCGTGCTCGACGCCTCCGTGCACCTGCCTTCGTACTCCCCCGAACTCACCGACGAGCAGGCCGCGGGGCTCGGACTGACCTCCGCCGAGGACGCCATGCTGCTCGTCGTCGCGAACCCCGGCGAGTCCGGCACCACGGTGAACCTGCTCGCACCGATCGTCGTGAACGCCCGGACGTCGGCCGGCGCGCAGCTCATCCTGGAGGACCAGGACCTGCCGCTGCGCGCGGAGCTCGCCCGGCGCTGACGCGCCGCTCCGCTCCGCACCCGATCTTCGACGTTCCACCCGTCGATCGACTCGCACGATGTCGATCGATGTACGCGCACCCTCTGCACGCGCATTGATCGACACCGCACCAGTCGATCGACGAGCACGGTGTCGATCGATGCCCGGGCATGGACGCGCACGGCGCCTCCACAGGCGGGGTTCCGCCCAGGGTTGTCCACTGGTGGGGCGTTCGGACGCCTCCGGTGAACCCACTCCACGCATCGTGGACGTGTGGGCAACGCGAACGTACGACTCATCCGCACGACCGGACTCCCGAGCGCCGAACGAAAGGCGCTCGAACGCGCAGTGCACCGGGGCGAGCTCGAACGGGTGCGTCCCGGAGTCCTGGTCCCGCGCGGAGCACTCGACGGTCTGTGGCCCGAGGAACGGCACCACGTCATCGTCCGCGCAGCCGTCACCCGGTTGCGACCGACAGACGTCCTGTCACACGAGTCGGCGTGCGCTGTGCTCGGACTGCCGTTCGTCGGCCGATGGCCATCGAAGGTGCACGTGCTCGACCCGACCTCGAGCACCACACGGGTCACCGCCTGGCTCGTACGACACGGGGTCGAGAGGCACGCACCGCGTCAGGCCGTCGACCGCGACGGCATCCTCACGACCACGCCCGCGAGGACGGCGGTGGACATCGCGTCGGCCAGGCCGCTCGACCAATCGCTCCCGGTCGTCGACCACGTGCTGCGCACCCTGCAGGCCACGCCCGAGCAGCTCGCGGCAGAGGTGTCACGAGTGATCAAGGGACGCACCCGGGCTGCGGCGGCGGTCGAGATGGGGTCGGCTGCGTCGGGATCGCCCGCGGAGTCCGTCTGCCGCGTCCGCTTCCGGCAGCTTGGAGTCCCCGATCCGGTCCAGCAACACGAGTTCGCCCGGCCCGGGGAGCACACGGCGATCGTCGACTTCTGGTTCCCCGAGCACGGCGTCGTCGTCGAGGTGGACGGACGGGCGAAGTACGAGGACGATGCGATGCTCGACGGCCGGACGACGGCGGACGCCCACTGGCATGAGAAGCAACGGGAAGACTTCGTCCGGTCCTTCCCCGAGGTCCGCACCGTCGTCCGGGTCACCTGGGCCGACCTCATGGATCCAGATCGACTCCGCACGAAGCTCCGCCGCGCTGGGATCCCCTGCTGATGACGCGCCGCACAGCACAGTCCGACGGAGCTCCCACCCGTGCGGCGTACCGTCGTGCCCATGGCCCGAGAGCAGAAGGACCAGGCGATCGTGCCCTTGCCGGCAGCGCCTGTGGCCTCGACCCCCACCGACCCGAACGCCCGTACCCCCGAGCAGCAACCCGCAGGATGGGTGAAGGTGCTCGACCGCGTGCTGAGCGTGCAGCGGCCCGTCGTGGTCGCGCACGTCCGGGCTCTGCGGCGCCGGCACCCCGACTCGACGCCGGCCGAGATCATCCAGATCCTCGAACGGCAGTACCTCGCCGCCGTGACGACCGGTGGCGCCGCCGTGGGTGCGAGTGCCGTGATCCCGGGCGTCGGCATGGCCGCGGCCCTGGGGCTCAGCGGAGCGGAGACGGTCGGTTTCCTCGAGACGACAGCCCTCTTCGCGCAGTCCGTGACCGAGGTGCACGGCATCGCCCTGGACGACCCCGAGCGTGCCCGCATGCTCGTGATGGCGATGATCCTCGGCACCCCCGGCACGCAGCTCATCAACCAGCTCGCCGGGCAGATCGCCGGCGGTCAGGTCCGGACGGCGTTCTGGGGCGAGATGGTGACGTCCTCGCTGCCGAAGCAGGTCGTGAACGGGATCGGCGGACAGGTCCGCGACCAGTTCATCAAGCGGTTCGCCGCTCGGCAGGGCACGACGATCGTCGGTCGAGCGCTCCCGTTCGGGATCGGCGCGGCGGTCGGCGGCCTGGGCAACCACGCCTTGGGGCGGAAGGTGATCCAGGCCTCGCGGACGGGGTTCGGCCTCCCGCCCGCCCAGTTCCCGATCGTGCTCGAAACGAAGGAACCGAAGCAGTCGAAGGAGCCCAAGCAGGTCAAGGCGCCCAAGCAGACGAAGGCACCAAAGGACCGCCGGGCGATCACGCGTCGCAAGGGCCGCGAAGACCTCTGGGCGGACACCCCCGAGCACACCGACGACACAGTCTGACGGCCACCCGGCCGCCCGGCCGCCCGGCCGCCCGGCCCCGGCCGTCGGCCGCACCGGGCCGGACCAACAGACGGACCGGAGGCGCGCTGCCAACGGGCACCGCGCCTCCAGTCCGACCGTCGGCCAGTTCCCGATCACCGCGCCCGCACGGGCGTCGTCACCACCTGCCCGGCGTGCGCGAACCCGCCGCCGAACCCGAACAGCAGCGCCGGCACACCCTCGGGCAGATCGCCCCGCGCCCACGCCTTCGACAGGCCGAGCGGCACGCTCGCGGCCGAGGTGTTGCCCGACTCCACGACGTCCCGGACGACGAACTTCGACTCGCCCCCGAGCGCCGTGACGAGGGGCTCGATGATCCGCAGGTTCGCCTGGTGGAACGCGAACACCTCGATGTCATCGAGCGTGAGGCCAGCGGCGGCGACGGCAGCGCGGGCGTGGTCGGCCGCCTCGGTGATGGCCCAGCGGTAGATGGAGCGGCCCTCCTGGCTGAAGCGTTCGGGGTCCCCGGAGACGAGCACGGCCTCCTCGAGGTGCGGCACACTCCCCCACGACACCGGCCCGATCTGCGCTTCGTCGGAGACGCCGAGCACGGCCGCGCCTGCGCCGTCCCCGACGAGCACGCAGGTGGACCGGTCGGACCAGTCGACGATGCCGGAGAGGATCTCGGAGCCGATGACCACTGCGATGTCTGTCGATCCGACGCGGATCGCCTGGTCGGCCAGCGCGACCCCGTACTCGAAGCCGCTGCACGCGGTGTTGATGTCGATCGGAGCGGCGGTCGGCGAGAGCCCGAGTGCCGCCGCGACCCGGCCCGCGGTGTACGGCGCACGGTCGCGGTGGGTGGTCGACGCGACGATCACGAGCCCGACGTCGGCCGGTGCGACGCCGGCGTCCGCGAGCGCGTTCCGGGCCGCTTCGATCGCCATCGACGTCACGGTGTCCGAAGGCCCGGCGATGTGCCGGGTCTCGATCCCGGTGCGGGTGCGGATCCACTCGTCGTTCGTGTCGACCATGGTCGAGAGCTCGTCGTTGGTCAGGATGCGCGAGGGCTGGTGGTGGCCGAACCCGAGGATCCGGCTGCCACGGAGTGCTGGGGTGTTCACGAGACGGCACGCTACTCCCCCGACTGACGGCCGCATGCCCGCGGAGGCATGCACGGGACGACGGAGGCCGGTACTCGCAGGGCCTGCCACGCACACGCTCGATCGCGTAGACCGGACGCATGGACTACACACACCTCGGACGGACAGGGCTGTCGGTCTCGCGAGCAGTGCTCGGCACGATGAACTTCGGCCCGGAGACCAGCGAGGACGACTCGCACGCGATCATGGACCGGGCGCACGAGCTCGGCGTGAACTTCTTCGACACCGCCAACGGCTACGGCGGCTCGGTGGGCAAGGGCGCCACCGAGGAGATCATCGGCCGCTGGTTCGCCAAGGGCGGCGGACGTCGCGAGAAGACCGTCCTCGCGACGAAGGTCTACGGCGACATGATCGACTGGCCGAACGGCGGGAAGCTCAGCGCCTACAACATCCGGCAGGCACTGGACGCGAGCCTGCGACGGCTGCAGACCGACCACATCGACCTCTACCAGTTCCACCACGTCGACCGAGCGACCCCGTGGGACGAGATCTGGCAGGCGATCGACGTCGCCGTGCAGCAGGGCAAGGTTCTCTACGTCGGCTCGTCGAACTTCGCCGGGTTCCACATCGCCCAGGCGCAGGAGGTCGCCGCGCGCCGGAACACCCTCGGCCTCGTCAGCGAGCAGTCGATCTACAACCTCGTCGTCCGCGACATCGAGCGCGAGGTCCTCCCCGCCGCCCGCGAGTACGGCCTCGGCGTCATCCCCTGGTCCCCGTTGCAGGGCGGGCTCCTCGGCGGTGTCATCGAGAAGACCGAGAACGGCTCGCGTCGCCTCTCGGGTCGCAGCGCCGAGTACGTCGAGGGCCACCGCGACCAGCTCACCGCCTACGAGTCCTTCGCCAAGGAGCTCGGCCACACCCCGGGCGAACTCGCCCTCGCGTGGCTGCTGCACCAGCCCGGCGTCACCGCGCCGATCACCGGACCGCGCACCATGGAGCAGTGGGAGTCCGCGGTCCGCGCGGTCGACATCCGCCTCGACCAGCGTGCGCTGGACCGGCTCGACGAGATCTTCCCGGGGCACAAGACCTCGCCGGAGGACTACGCCTGGTGACGTCGCCGACGGAATGAGCGGGTCGCTGACGCGACCATCTGCCTGGAGGCGCGGTGCGGGTCGGACCCGCACCGTCCCTCCAGGCACGACCGTCACGCCGCTGGCGCGTCGCGCCGGAACCGGCTGGTGGGGCCCACCTCCAGTCCGTGGTCACGTCGAGAGCGTCACCCGCGTCGCGATCAGAGCGCCGCGATCTCCGCGTCCTGCAGGCCGATGGCCCGCAGGTAGGCGTCGACGCTCCCCCAACGGTGCTCGATGACCGTCGTCATGATCTCCGGGACACAGCGCTGCGCGGTCGCGGTTGCCTCGGGGTCGGTACTCGCGGCGCGCTCCCGTGCGAACCGGTCCGCCAGCCCCGCGGCACTCGCGGCGTAGTCGTCCCCGATCGCCTCGATGCTGTCACCCCAGTGGCGGGCGAGCAGGGCGCTGACGATCCCCGTCCGGTCCTTGCCGGCGGAGCAGCACACCAGGACGTCACCGTCCGCCGCAGCGATGGCACGCAGGGCGTCGGCGATCCCGCTGCGGTGCCGGTCGAGCCAGTCGATGTACTGGTCCTCGAGGGCGACCGCCTCGGCCGCCGACTCCAGGCCCGACGACGGATCGAACATCGGGACACCTCGGTAGCCGGGGGTCGCCGCGAGCGGGTGCGGAACAGCGGCGGTCTCGTCGACGCGGCGGAGGTCGATCACCGCGGCAAGGCCGACCGGGTAGGCGTCGGGCCCGACCGGCTCGGTGTTCGCCCGGTACACGATTCGGGAGTGGTCAGCTTGGAGGGCGGCACTTCCGACGGGGCGGAGGTTGGTCAGGGTGCTCGACGTCGTCGTCATGGGTCCACTCTGCCGGAAACAAGCCGTCGTCACACCGCCTGCGGCTCTTCTCCGTACGCGAAGCTGATGCGCAGCTCGGTCGCGCCCCAGATGGACTGCAGCGCACGCCCCAGGTCCAGCCAATCGTCCTCCGCAGCGGCTCCCAGACCGATCACCACCCGGTCACCGAACCTGCTCGCACGGAAGTCGAGCGCGAACTCGTTCGGTTTGTTGACCACGGTCTGAAAACGAGCGCCCGCCGTGACGGCAACGTGGAGGTACGCCCCCACTGTCAGTTCCGCGACGAGGGACAGACCGAAGCCGCGCATCGGTTCCGGATGACCGTCCACCGTGGAGACCGACTCCGCGATGATCGCTGCCCACGCCCCCTCGACCGACGCAGCAACCTGCTGCCCACGGACCGTCCACGCACCGGCGAACGAAGGAATCGCGCGACGGATCAGCTAGGACGCCTTCGACAGACAGACACTGATCTGGTCCGGCGTCTCGGGTCGAGCGTCCCAGTCCACGACCAGGAGCCATTCGGTCACGTCAGTTTTCATCATTCGACCGCTCATGGAGTGACCGGAAGCCCGCCAGCGTCCTCGATCACATCCGCCGTCGCAACGATGCTCGCCACGGTCGACACAAGATCGTCATCGCTCGGCTCGACTCGCAACCATGTCCCACCCTTCGCGACTTCGGTGTGGACCACAGCAGGGAGCTCGAGCGCCGCGAGGAAGGCGCTGCGGTCCCCACGGAAGTAATTGGTCAGCCCGATCAGCGTCGTGAACCGCCGCTGGCTCCGGCTGGCATCACGAATGGTGACCTGCGCGAGGTCCGGGGTCCAGATGTCGACGAGCCGCTGCAGTACCTCGACCTGGTGACGGCCACAGGAGTCTCGGAGGTCGACTGTCGCGCCCGTCACGACGGCTTGATGCGTCGCAGTGAGCTCGTTCACGACGTAGCGGTTCACCGTGGCACCGACGTGGAGGCCGACGAGACCCCGACTCCGTCCACGAGGCCGCTCACCAAGGTGGCGCCGTAGCCGTCCTTCGGGAAGGGCCCTCCGACGTGGTTTCGCGGGACGCCGCGCTCAATGACCCGCCGCACCGCATCGTCGTCGCGCTCGTCAATGCGAGATACATCCGCGTCCCGTGATGCCGGATCGGAGAGCTTCCAGGGCCCGGCGAACGGCCGACCACACGTCGCGAGCAGGTTCAACGTCTCCCGCAGAGCGCTGATCGTGACCGCCGGGTCGAACGCACAGGTTCCCCACTGCAGTCGAATCGAGGGCTGCTGAGTCGTCCAGGTCAACGTCACAATTCAGTCGAAGACCTTCGGGACCGCACCCTCGGCGAGTTCGCCCACGCGCGCACCCACCTCCCGCAACAATGCTCGGCCCGATCCTGGCTCGGACCCGATTGGGTAGTTCGCGTTCATACGACGAAGAAACGACTCCACCTCGCCGTCCTCGGCGCGATCAGCATCTAGCGAGACGAATTCGTTCCGCATCTCAGCGAGCTCCCCCGCGTCGAATCCGTCGACGTAGAAATCGACGTAGTCGGCGACGGACGAGTAGTCGTTCCACCAGCCTTGGTAAAGGTTTTCGATGAATCCCCCTAGAAAGGGAATCGCAGTTAGATAGTTGTCGTGACCGATATCGGTCATCCCTGCCATGTCAACCTCCGCACCGGGTGGGGTGGGCGATTCGAACGGTGAATCCACCCGGACTGTTCGTGTCCCATAACAACTACCGATAACCCTGCTGAGGTCATCGACTGTCAGACGGAATCGGCCATCTGATTGATTACAGACGATGCGTCGACCACCGTTGCGATGACGCCGTGCAACTCCTCCGTGCCCGGACGAACCTCGATCCACACGCCGTCCTCGACCTGCGAGACCTCCACGGCCGCCGGAAGGCGGACCAGCGTGAAGGGCACGGGACGATGACGCAGGAAGGTCGTCAGCCCCAACCGGAACGAGTACTTCCGTTGTGCACGGTTCGCGTTCGTGACTCCAAGTCGAGCCGACGACGCGTGCCACAGATCCACCAGGGCCTCTAGGGCTCGCCTGCCGTGAGCACCCAACGATCCGCTCACGTCGATTTCCACGTCGCGGTCCGGTTGCATGATCGACAACGTGAGGGATCCCGAGTTCGGCTGGTCCGAACTCGCACCAATTCGCAACTCGATGGCAGCTCCGGTCCCATTCGGACGCAACGTCATCAGGCTCACGGCGTACCCTGCGGACGAGTACGCCGAGCCGTCGTGGTTCCGGTCAACTCCCCGCTGGATCAGATCCAGGAGGGCGGCATCGTCCAGATCATCGAGGGACACCGTTTTCGCGTCTGCACTCCCCGGAACCGCAAGCGTCCAGTCGCCGGCGAAAACACCACCGAGCCCGACAACCGTTCCGACAGATTCGCGAATCAAATTCAACGACTCTGCGACCTGTTGCTCGTCGGCGCGCCAGGAAACCTCAATGTAAGGCTGCGTGGACTGCCAGATGCTCACCAATCTGCCTTTCCTTACTCCATCGGCCGGTAAACGAGAGTGATATCCACATCCGAGTCGCACGATGCACTCAAGCCTACCGCCGCCGAGTTGATTGATCGCTTCCATCTGTCGGCGGATCTGGTTCGTCGCGTTCAAGAATTCAGGTCCTTCACCGCGAGTTTCTCGGCTGACCAGTAATCGGAGTCGTGCCAGAAAGAAGCGCGATTGCGGGTGTGGGACGCTGCACGGACTAACCTTCGAAAGTCAACAGGCTGCCGTTGACCTGCTGTGTGCTGGCAACCCCGATGCAAACGTCATGACAGGTCATCCACCCTTCCCCGAGCGTTCGCATTGTCAGCGCGGCTACTTCACTCCGCGCAGTGAGTGCAGCTTCGATTTATCCTGAGAAGAACCCCGCGTCGAAAGCTCAAAAAGATGTAGTTTCAGGCGCCTCGATGGATGTCGCTAGGCCGACGGCCGGAAGACGTGAGTAACGACTGCGTTCGCGAATTCCGCGAGAAACGCCCGCCCGCCTAATCCGGTGTGGATCATCGGATCGACGCTGGCGTTCAGCTTGAGGAGGAGAGCCGACACGGCTGCATCGTCCATGTCTGTACTGAGTACCGATTCGATCTCCGCTCGCACATCGGTGGCGGACCGCGCAGAAAAGCCTTCCAGTGCATCATCGAATGCTTCAGACGCATCGCGATAGTCCATCTCCCAGGTGGGGTAGAAAATTGCAGGGAGGAGAGAGGAAAGCGCGGGAAATGTTCGACGAAGTTCCACTGTACCCAGATCTTCGATGTCAGGCATGTATCACACCTCCGGCGGCGTTGGGAATGCGGTCTTGATGAAGAAGCCCTGGGGTGCAGAGATGTCGCGTCTGAGGATCACTGTCACCGTGTGGCTATCGACCAATTCATGAAGGTAGTATCGACCAATCGGGTCCCTGAATGTCGCGGTGAACGCCTTCACTTTGTCCGGTCCCGCCAACCACCCATCCACGGAGCCTTTGTTCGCATCGAGCGTTTCACCGAGAACTCTGTTGAGATCGTCGACAGTCAGCCGGAAGGCGCCGTGACCGTTCTTCGGCATTGGGTCTCTACCCATGATCTCCGCGTCGGACTGCAGAACGCCCTCTTCTTCTCCCCACAGGTGACGGTCGAGCGTGTGCGCCGTGTTCCAGCGACTGTCAATCGCCTGAATCCCGCCGAAGTCGTGGAGACCCGAAGACAGCGATCGGTCTTCGATGTGAACAATCTCGCCATTGACTCGCACCTCGAGATCGCCAACGACATTGGGCGCGGTCACAGGATCCGCTCCTGCCGCACTGCCAAGATCATCAGCGCCTCCGTGGCCTGCACTGGCGCCTGGATGAACTGCGTCTGCAGAGGTGTTCGCCCCGTCACCGTGCTCAGCAGCCCCTTGAGCCTCTGCGTGAGATCCGCCGTGCCCATGCACAGCGTCGGACGTGCCCCGACCATCTACGTGATCCGCCACCGAGTGCAACCAGTGCGACCCCGGCTCCGGGTGCCCCACCTCGATGTGCGGCCGCCCGACCCCGACCCCGAACCCATCCGGCGTCGCCATGGCGTGCTCGACGCTGACCTTCACGGTCGGGATCTTGTCCCCGAGCCCCCGCAGCGCATCGGCGAACCCTCCGCGCCCCCGCGACAGCAGGTCCGACGCCCCGGACAACGCCTTGCCCGGCAGACTCCCGAATGTGTCCCCCACCCGCACCATCGCGGTCCCGGCGGTCGCGAGCTTCGACCCGAACGCCGCGAGCTTGGACCCGTCCGCCCCGAGCACGGCGAGCCGCGACCCGAGCGCGGCGACCTTCGCCCCGGCCCCGACCTCGCCGGCACCGGGGATGAACAGCGTCCCGATGTTGAACGCGGCACCGCCGGCAGCGTGCGCCGGGTCGTCGCGCCAGTCCTCGGGCGACCCGACGAAGCCCTCGACGAGGGTCTTCTGCTTGTCGAGGATGTTCCGCGCGGTGTCGCTGACGACGTCCGGCAGGACGCCCTTCGGCAGCGCGCCGGCGATCAGCAGCGGCGGGCTGCCCATCAGGGCGATGAGCCCGAGCGACTCCGCGAAGCCCTTCCAGGACTGCGCCGCCCAGTCGCCGTCGCCCCACCCTCCGGTCTGCGAGTTGTAGCCGATCAGCCCGCCGAGGCCGTCGAGCGTCCCCTGCAGCGCGTCGTCCATCCCGGAGCTGAAGGACTCCGAGCAGGACTGGTCGCCGCGTCCGGTGCTCCCCCACGGCATCGGTTGGTTCGCCTTGACCGCCGCGGTGTAGTCGACGGCCTGCACCTCGGCCAGGCACATGTCGGTACGAAGCCCGTTGATCGCGTTGACGCACTCGGCAGAGGCGGCGGAGAGCTTCGTCTCCTGCTCGGCGACCTTGGTGAGCAGCTCGTTGTTCTCGTCGACGTACGGCGTGTACTGGTCCCATGGCAGGTGCACGTCGTCGAACTGCTGGCCGAAGTTCTGCACGAGGCCGACGATGCCCTGGTTGGCCGGGTGCTCGGGGTCCCACGGTCCGACGGTCTTGCCCTTGAGTGCCTTCGCGACGAAGGTCTCCGCCTCGGCTTTGAGCTCGACGAGCCGCTTCGCGATCGGCGCGACCGCCGTGGCGTACTCGCTGAGGTGCGTCGACACCTTCTGCAGGGTCGCCGCGAGCGACGCGGTGTCCGTCTCGACCCCGTCCATCACGGTCAGCAGCTCGGCGGAGTCGGGGGTGGTGTAGCTGCCGCCGAGCTTCGCCCAGGCGGTCTTCACCGCGGATCCGCGCGTCTGCACGTCGGTCGCGGAGGTCGAGAACGCCGTGCCGGCGCTGTCGACCTGCTCCGCCTTGATGTTCGCCCCGGGGATCGCGTCCGGGTCGATCAGGCCGTCGGCCCGGCACTGGCCCGTCACTGGTCACCACCCAGGTCGACACCGGCGAAGTTCCCGGTCCTGGAGGCACGGATCGCGTTGGCCTGTGCCGTCGCGGCCATCTCCTCGTCACCGTGGTAGTAGGCGAGGGTCGCGTTGGCAGCGCCGGCGAGGCCGGCGGTGATGTGGTTGCTGACACGGGTCAGGAGCTCCGAGTGGCTCTCGATGAGCGCAGCGACCGCCCCGGCGACCGCCTGGTCGTCGCCGACCGCGGTGGTCAACGCCGCGTGCGCGTCGGCCAGGCCGTCGAACGCGGTCGACAGGTTCGTCGCGGCGGTCTCGGTGTCGGAGAGCGCCGTCTGCACCCCCGCGGGCTCGATCTGCCAGCCGTTCCCCATCGTTCCCCCTGGTCGTCCCGTTCGACTCGGTCAGTGTGCTGCTGCGGCGCGGGACACTGCCGTTCCCCCGGCGGCGTCCGCAGTGTTCCGCACGATCCGTTCGGCCGTCCCCCGGAACGGGGGTTGCGCAGCCGCGTGGATCTCCGTCCACCATAGCCGATCGCCCTCACCGGGCAACGGTCGACCGAGCAGCCGTTCGGCGTCGACGACGCTGTCCAGGCGGCGGGACTGGAACAGGGTGAGCAGCACGACGCCGCCCTCGTCGACGAGCTGCACGGCGTCACCGTCCCAGAGCTGTCGGATGCCGATCGCGGGGTCCACCTCGGCGGCACCGGCGAGCACGGCCACGGCGTCCACGTGCCCCGCGGAGAGGATCACCCACTCGGCGCTCATGCCCGAGCTCCGGCCCCGAGCATCTCGACGACCCGCGGTCCGAGGGCGTTCCCGAGTTCGGCGAGTCGACGCCAGCGCGCCTCGACCTCGGCACCGCCGGTCAGACCGGGCTGCGGCGGGGTGAAGTCCAGCACGAGCGACGGCACGCGGGGCGGCCCGACGACCGTGGCGCCGATCGGCAGCGCGGACGGATCGACACCGAGGTCCCGCACCGCGGCGGCCCCGACGACGGCGCCGAGCGGCACGGGCATGCCGATCTGCCGGGCCGTGAGCGTGGCGTCCGGGTGTCCAGCTGACCGCCATGCGGTCCCCAGCAACACCCGCTGCCGACGCGCGAGTTCCGCGAGCACCCGCACGGGCGAGGCAGCGTCAGGGGCGTGCACCGCGCCTCCAGGCAGAGCCAACCGCGTCTCCTCCGTGACGCCCGTGGCGGAGCGCTCGACCCGGATCTGCAGGGCGGCCACGCCGCCCTCGACGGCAGCGGTGGCGACCAGGCGAGTCGGACGCGGAGCACGCCGTCGGGCGAAGTCCGTGACGGCGGCCACGCTCCACGCGAGGGTCGCGGGTTCGACCGTGCCCCAGCCGGACGGCGTCGTGCCGGCGAGTCCGTGGAGCAGCAGTTCGGCGGTGCGTCCGAGGCCGGTCTGCTCGGTGGCCGGGTGGTGGACGGAGACGACGACCTCGGTCCACGGCACCTCGTCGGCGCCGAGCCGTGTCGACCGGGGCGACGCCTGCGGCGAGAGCATCGCGGTCGCCACGTCGTCGGCGATCGTGGGTGAGCCGGCGGCCCGGTAGCGGTCGCCCTCGCGGACGACCCAGGCGCTCCCCGTCCGACGGAGCATCGCGAGCATCGCGGTGGTGATCCGGCTGCTCGACGGGGTGAGCAGGACGAACGCGAGATCGGCCGCCCGGGTGTCGAGCACGAGGCCGGTGCGGGCGGCGGAGAGCTCCACCACGGCGGCGTCGGTCTCGCTGACGACGAATCCGGGCCCGACGGCGTCGACGAGCGGGTGCGCGAGGGTGACGTCGTCCACGCGGGAACCCTACCGGGCGAGGTCGCGTCGAACTCGGAACGACGACTCCGACGTCGTACGACGTCGGAGTCGTCGTTCCGAGTCGGCCCGCTCCCGCCCCGCCGCACACGACGACGGGCCCCGCGCCTGCTGTGTGCGCGGGGCCCGTCGGACGGGTGGAACTGGTGCTAGCGGACGTCGACCGGGGTGCGATCGGCCTCCTCGTAGAGGACGTAGCCCTCTTCACCGTGGACGGCGGTGTCGATGCCGGCGACCTCGTCCTCGGTCTTGACGCGGAAGCCCATCGTCTTCTCGATGATCCAACCGATGAGGAAGGCGAGGATGAACGAGTACGCACCGACCGCTCCGGCGGCAGCGGCCTGCTTGCCGAGCTGGGCGAACGAGCCCGAGTAGATCAGGCCGGTGTCGTTGGCGAAGAAGCCCAGGTACAGCGTGCCGACGATGCCGCCGACCAGGTGGACACCGACGACGTCGAGCGAGTCGTCGAAGCCGAGGCGGTACTTCCAGTCGATCGCGAAGCAGCAGATGATGCCGGCGATGAAGCCGAGCAGGATGCCCCAGCCCGGGGTGAGCGCGGCGCAGGCCGGGGTGATCGCGACGAGGCCGGTGACGGCACCCGATGCGGCACCGATCGAGGTGGCCTTGCCGTCCTTGAGCTTCTCGACGAGCAGCCAACCGAGGATGGCGGCGGCCGGGGCGGCGAGCGTGTTCACCCAGGCGATCGAGGCGATGCCGTCAGCGGCACCCTCGGACCCGGCGTTGAAGCCGAACCAGCCGAACCAGAGGATCGCGGCACCGAGGAGGACGAAGGGCGGGTTGTGCGGCTTGTGCGCGCCCTTGGCGAAGCCGACGCGCTTGCCGAGGACGATCGCTAGGGCGAGACCAGCAGCACCGGCGTTGATGTGCACCGCGGTGCCACCGGCGAAGTCGATGACGCCCCAGGTCGCTGCCCAGCCGGAGGTGAGGTTGAAGACCCACGAGGCGACCGGGAAGTAGACGACCGTGACCCAGACGCCGGCGAAGACCATCCACGCGCCGAACTTGGCACGGTCGGCGATGGCGCCGGAGATCAGGGCGACGGTGATGATCGCGAAGGTGGCCTGGAAGCCGACGAACGCCATCGAGGGGTACGCGGCGTTGATCGTGGAGGCCTTTGCCTCCTCGAACGCCTGCCCGAGGCCGATCTGGTTCCAGTCGATGCTGAAGAAGCCGACGACGCCGGAGACCGCGGTGCCGTCGCCGTGGTTGGCGAACGCGATCGCGTAGCCGTAGAGCACCCAGAGGACGCTCACCAGGGCGATCGCCCCGAAGGACATCATCATCATGCTGATGACGGACTTGGCCTTCACCAGACCGCCGTAGA
>Ga0308167_1002413_pt1 | contig 17383 bp, 14 predicted proteins | sample PhyCR1_2_FD_202138 | JGI IMG/M metagenome (GOLD analysis project Ga0308167, IMG submission 202138) | Phyllosphere microbial communities from UC Gill Tract Community Farm, Albany, California, United States - DLSLRC.R1 | ecosystem: Host-associated > Plants > Phyllosphere > Unclassified | place... | reverse complement strand
GATGGCGGCGCAAACGCTGCGTGGCGCGGGGAAGCTGTGTATACTGTGCAGGAAATCGACTCCGCACTTAATCAATTCAAGAAAATCATGGCCCAAGGTACGCTCTATATTGTTTCTGCTCCCAGTGGCGCAGGGAAATCCAGTCTGATTCAGGCGCTGTTAAAAACGCAGCCGCTGTATGATACGCAAGTGTCTGTTTCACATACCACGCGCGGCATGCGGCCGGGCGAGGCACATGGTGAACATTACTTCTTTGTTCAGCAGCATGAGTTCGAAAAGATGATCGAGGAAGATGCCTTCCTTGAGCACGCGAAAGTTTTCGACAACTATTACGGCACCGCGCGTAAGACGATTGAACAAGTTCTGGCGACCGGCGTAGACGTTTTTCTTGATATTGACTGGCAAGGTGCGCAGCAAATTCGCGCTAAAATGCCCGACGCGCGCAGTATATTTGTATTGCCTCCTTCTAAAGAAGAGCTGGATCGTCGCCTGCGTGGTCGCGGTCAGGACAGCGAAGAGGTCATTGCACGTCGTATGGCACAGGCCGTGGCAGAAATGAGCCACTATGCCGAATACGACTATTTAATCGTGAATGATGATTTTGATTTGGCGTTATCCGATCTGAAAACCATTATTCGCGCAGAACGTCTGCGCATGGCCCGTCAGAAAGCGCGCCATGACGCTTTGATCAGCAAACTGTTGGCAGTCTGAACCCAGTTTCAGTATGATGCCGAGTCATTTCTTCATCTGTGGAGTAGCACACCTATGGCACGCGTAACCGTTCAGGACGCAGTAGAAAAAGTGGGTAATCGTTTTGACCTGGTGTTGGTCGCTGCACGTCGTGCACGTCAGATGCAGGTAGGCGGAAAAGATCCGCTGGTTCCCGAAGAGAACGATAAACACACCGTTATCGCATTGCGCGAAATCGAAGAAGGTTTGGTCACCAATCAGATTTTAGATGTGCGTGATCGTCAGGAGCAGCAAGAGCAGGAAGCCGCGGAGTTACAGGCCGTTACCGCTATCGCTGAAGGTCGTCGTTAACAGCTAGCTGCAGGTCAACCTTGTATCTGTTTGAAAGTCTCAATCAACTGATTGAACAATACTTGCCTGAGGACCAGATTAAGCGCCTCAAGCAAGCCTATCTCGTATCACGTGATGCCCACGAGGGACAGACACGCTCCAGCGGCGAGCCTTACATCACGCATCCTGTCGCGGTAGCCTGTATTTTGGCAGAAATGAAGCTCGACCATGAAACCCTCATGGCCGCGCTTTTGCATGACGTCATTGAAGACACGCCTGCCACCTATCAGGATATGGAACAGCTGTTTGGTAAGAGCGTTGCCGAGCTGGTTGAAGGCGTTTCAAAGCTGGATAAGCTGAAATTCCGTGATAAGAAAGAGGCGCAGGCAGAGAACTTCCGCAAGATGATTATGGCGATGGTGCAGGATATCCGCGTCATTCTCATCAAGCTGGCTGACCGCACCCACAACATGCGTACGCTCGGGTCGTTACGTCCTGATAAACGCCGTCGCATCGCGCTGGAAACGCTGGAAATATACAGTCCTCTGGCACATCGCCTGGGGATTCATCACCTAAAAACGGAACTGGAAGAGCTGGGCTTTGAAGCGCTCTATCCCAATCGTTTTCGGGTGATTAAAGAGGTCGTGAAAGCGGCCCGTGGCAACCGTAAAGAGATGATTCAAAAAATCCTCTCTGAGATCGACGGTCGCCTGCAGGAAGCCGGTATTCCCTGCCGGGTAAGTGGGCGCGAAAAGCACCTTTACTCGATTTACCGCAAAATGACGCTGAAAGAGCAGCGTTTTCACTCGATCATGGATATTTACGCCTTTCGCGTTATCGTGAAAGATCTGGATACCTGCTACCGCGTCCTGGGCCAGATGCACAGCTTATACAAGCCACGTCCGGGGCGGGTAAAAGACTATATTGCCATTCCCAAAGCTAACGGCTATCAATCTCTGCATACCTCTATGATCGGGCCGCATGGCGTACCGGTTGAGGTGCAAATCCGTACCGAAGATATGGATCAGATGGCCGAAATGGGGGTTGCCGCGCACTGGGCTTATAAACAAGCTGGCGAAAGCGGCACCACGGCGCAAATTCGTGCCCAGCGCTGGCTGCAAAGCCTGCTGGAGCTGCAACAGAGCGCCGGTAGCTCATTTGAATTCATTGAAAGCGTGAAGTCCGATCTCTTTCCGGATGAGATCTACGTCTTTACGCCAGAAGGCCGCATCGTCGAATTGCCGACCGGCTCCACACCAGTCGATTTTGCCTATGCAGTACATACCGATATTGGTCATGCCTGTGTGGGCGCGCGCGTTGACCGTCAGCCTTATCCGCTGTCCCAGACGCTCACCAGCGGCCAGACCATTGAGATTATTACTGCGCCCGGCGCACGTCCTAACGCCGCCTGGCTCAACTTTGTGGTCAGTTCCAAAGCGCGCGCTAAGATTCGTCAGCTTCTGAAAAACCTCAAGCGTGAAGACTCGGTAAATCTGGGACGTCGCCTGCTCAGCCATGCGATGGGCGGCAGTCGTAAACTGGCGGAAGTGCCGGCTGAAAACATCAAGCATGAGCTTGACCGCATGAAGCTGACCTCGCTGGACGATCTGTTAGCAGAAATCGGCCTGGGGAATGCAATGAGCGTGGTGGTGGCCAAAAACCTGCTTCAAACTGACACTAACGCGCTCAATAATAACAAAAAACAGGGCAAGCTGCCCATCAAAGGCGCGGACGGCGTACTTATTACCTTTGCGAAATGCTGTCGTCCTATTCCCGGCGATCCGATTGTTGCGCACGTCAGTCCGGGTAAAGGCCTGGTTGTTCACCATGAATCCTGTCGAAATATTCGCGGCTATCAAAAAGAGCCAGAAAAATTCATGCCGGTGGAGTGGGATAAAGTCACTGAGCAAGAGTTCGTGGCTGAGATCAAGGTCGATATGTTCAACCACCAGGGCGCACTGGCGAACCTGACGGCAGCGATCAACACGGCGGGCTCCAATATTCAGAGCCTGAATACTGAAGAACGCGATGGCCGCGTTTACAGTGCCTTTATCCGTCTGACCGCACGCGATCGCGTCCACCTGGCGAATATCATGCGTAAAATTCGTGTGATGCCGGATGTGATTAAAGTTCACCGCAACCGTAACTAGTGCATGAATCCTCAACGCTTTTCTCGTATTCAGGAAATGCTGGCCCTGCGTCAGCATGACCTTACCGTCTGCATGGAGCAGGTGCATAAACCGCACAACGTTTCCGCGGTGATCCGCACTGCGGATGCGGTGGGGATTCATGAGGTCCATGCCGTGTGGCCAAGCCAACGCATGCGAACCCAGGCTTCGGCTTCGGCCGGCAGCAATAGCTGGGTAAAGGTTGTGACGCACCGTTCAATCACCGACGCTATTGGCCATCTTAAAACGCAAAAGATGCAGATACTGGCGACAAACCTCTCTGCTGACGCTGTGGATTTTCGTGAGATTGATTACACCAAACCCACGTGCATTTTGATGGGTCAGGAAAAAACCGGTATCACAGATGAAGCCCTGGCCCTGGCCGATCGTCACATCATTATTCCGATGGTGGGAATGGTTCAGTCACTCAACGTTTCCGTTGCGTCCGCGCTGATTCTTTATGAAGCCCAGCGCCAGCGGCAAAATGCCGGTATGTATCAACGTCAATCCAGCCTTCTGGATTACGAAGAACAACAGCGCCTGCTGTTTGAAGGGGGCTATCCTGTTCTGGCGCGCGTGGCAAAACATAAACGGATGCCCTATCCCCATATCAACGCGCAGGGCGAGATAGAAGCCGATGACAGTTGGTGGGCAACGATGCAAGCAACAGGCAGAAGTAAGAAATGAAAGGCCGTCTGCTGGATGCCATACCGCTCAGTACCCTGACCGGCGTCGGCGCCAGCCAGGCAGCAAAGCTGGCTAAAATTGGCCTGCATACTATCCAGGATTTACTGCTACACCTTCCTCTGCGTTATGAAGATCGCACCCAGCTTTATGCTATCAACGACCTGTTACCGGGAATTTGGGCAACGGTCGAAGGCGACGTGCTGCATACCGACATTACTTTTGGCCGCCGACGTATGATGGTGTGCCAGATCGGCGATGGCAGCGGCGTGTTAACCATGCGCTTCTTCAACTTCAATGCCGGTATGAAAAACAGCCTCGCACCCGGCCGCCGGGTAACCGCCTGGGGCGAAATTAAACGCGGGCAGCGCGGCGCCGAAATTATCCATCCGGAATACCGAGTACAGGGCGAGCACAGCCATGTGACGCTGGAAGAAACCCTGACGCCGGTCTATCCCACAACCGAAGGCATTCGTCAGGCAACACTGCGCAATCTTACCGACCAGGCATTAACTCTGCTGGAAAACTGCCCTATTACGGAACTGTTGCCGCAGGCGTTAAGCGGCGGACTGATCAGCCTGCCCGACGCCTTACGCACGCTGCATCGTCCCCCACCCGATGTCAAACTCAGCGAACTTGAAAGTGGGCAGCATCCCGCTCAGCGCAGGCTGATTCTTGAAGAACTGCTGGCGCATAATCTCAGTATGCTGGCGGTTCGGGCCGGTGCGCAGCGCCATTACGCGCTGCCGATGCCCGCCCGTCATACGTTGAGTGACCGCTTACTGGCCGCCCTGCCTTTTTCCCCCACTGCCGCCCAAAAACGCGTCGTGGCGGAAATTGAAAAAGACTTAGCGCACGATTATCCCATGTTGCGGCTTGTCCAGGGTGACGTGGGATCGGGTAAAACGCTGGTCGCGGCCCTTGCGGCCCTGAACGTTATCGCCCACGGCAAACAGGTGGCGCTGATGGCACCGACAGAGTTGCTGGCTGAGCAGCATGCCAATAATTTCCGTCAGTGGCTTGCGCCACTTGGCCTGGAAGTCGGCTGGCTGGCGGGCAAACAAAAAGGGAAAGCGCGTCAGGCGCAGCAAGATGCTATTGCCAGCGGCAACGTAGCCATGGTGGTCGGTACGCATGCCCTGTTTCAGGAGCAGGTGAAGTTCAACGGTCTGGCGCTGGTGATTATTGATGAACAACACCGTTTTGGGGTTCACCAGCGGCTGGCGCTGTGGGAAAAAGGGGAAGAGCAGGGTTTCCATCCTCACCAGTTGATCATGACCGCCACACCGATTCCGCGTACCCTGGCGATGACCGCTTATGCCGATCTCGATACCTCAACCATTGATGAGCTGCCGCCGGGCAGAACGCCGGTGACGACTGTGGCCATTCCTGACAGCCGTCGCAGTGAGATCATTGCCCGGGTGCAAAGCGCTTGCCATGAAGGTCGTCAGGCTTACTGGGTCTGTACGCTGATTGAAGAGTCCGATCTGCTCGAAGCCCAGGCCGCAGAAGCGACATGGGAAGAGTTAAAAATCGCGCTGCCGGACTTGCAGGTAGGGCTGGTGCACGGCCGCATGAAGCCAGCGGAGAAACTGGCGGTGATGCAGGCCTTCAAAGCGAACGAGATACAGCTGCTGATCGCCACGACCGTTATTGAGGTCGGCGTGGATGTGCCAAACGCCAGCCTGATGATCATTGAAAATCCAGAACGCCTCGGTCTTGCCCAGCTTCACCAGCTGCGCGGGCGCGTAGGCCGTGGCGCAGTCGCGTCTCACTGCGTACTGCTGTATAAAGCGCCGCTGAGCAAAACGGCACAGAAGCGTTTACAGGTGCTGCGCGACAGCAACGACGGCTTTGTGATTGCCCAACACGATCTGGAGATCCGCGGGCCGGGCGAACTGCTGGGTACGCGCCAAACCGGTAACGCGGAGTTTAAGGTCGCCGATCTCCTGCGCGATCAGGCTATGATTCCTGAAGTACAACGCGTCGCGCGGCACATCCACCAGCACTATCCCGAACAGGCCCAGGCACTGATCGAGCGCTGGCTACCGGAAACCGGCCGCTACAGCAACGCCTGACGCCTTTTTTTGCACTACCAGGCAAACGTTTGCTTTTGATCCGGGGACGATTACAATCGCCACACTTTTTTTGGGAACCGTTACGATGTCAACCAATCAGCAGCTTAACCCCACTACCGCCAGTAAAAGTGAACTGATTTACCGTCTGGAAGATCGTCCGCCACTTACGCAAACCCTGTTTGCGGCCGGTCAGCATCTGCTGGCCATGTTTGTCGCCGTGATTACGCCCGCGCTGTTGATCTGCCAGGCATTGGGTTTACCGGCACAGGACACGCAGCACATTATCAGCATGTCCCTGTTCGCCTCTGGCGTGGCATCCGTTCTGCAAATCAAAACCTGGGGGCCGGTCGGCTCAGGCTTGCTGTCCATTCAGGGCACCAGCTTTAACTTTGTGACGCCGCTGATTATGGGCGGCATGGCGCTGAAAAATGGCGGCGCAGATGTGCCCACCATGATGGCGGCGCTGTTTGGCACCTTGATGGTGGCATCCTGCACGGAAATGGTACTGTCGCGGGTGCTGCATCTGGCACGCCGTATCATCACGCCTCTGGTGTCTGGTATTGTCGTGATGATCATTGGATTGTCCCTTATTCAGGTTGGCCTGACGTCCGTCGGTGGTGGTTTCGCCGCCATGAACGACCACAGCTTCGGCGCGCCTAAAAACCTGCTGCTGGCCGGTGCGGTTTTATTGGTTATTATCCTTCTGAACCGTCAGAAAAATCCTTACCTGCGCGTCGCCTCACTGGTGATTGCCATGGCGGTTGGCTACCTGCTCGCCTGGGCGCTGGATATGCTGCCATCCATCAATACGCCCGCAAATCAGCCACTGATTGCGCTACCGACTCCACTCTATTACGGCCTGGGGTTTGACTGGAACCTGCTTATCCCGCTGATGCTGGTGTTTATGGTGACCTCGCTGGAAACCATTGGTGATATCACCGCCACCTCTGACGTGTCGGAGCAGCCGGTGAGCGGTCCTTTGTATATGAAGCGCCTGAAAGGCGGCGTGCTGGCGAATGGCCTTAACTCGTTTGTGTCTGCCCTGTTTAATACCTTCCCCAACTCCTGCTTTGGACAGAATAACGGCGTTATCCAACTTACCGGTGTTGCCAGCCGCTATGTTGGTTTTGTCGTGGCGCTGATGCTTATCCTGCTGGGCCTGTTCCCGGCGGTCAGTGGACTGGTACAACATATCCCTGAGCCGGTTCTGGGCGGTGCCACTATTGTGATGTTTGGGACCATCGCAGCATCCGGCGTGCGTATTGTCTCCAGAGAGCCGCTGAACCGACGCGCCATCATGATTATCGCCCTCTCGCTGGCCGCAGGACTTGGCGTGTCACAGCAACCGCTGATTCTGCAGTTTGCGCCTGACTGGCTGAAAACCTTACTCTCCTCGGGTATTGCCGCAGGCGGTATTACGGCGATTGTGCTTAATCTGATCTTCCCACCGGAAAAGTGATTTTTAAGGCAGGTCAGGACCTGCCTGCTATTTATGCTGATTTACATCCAGGCGGTTGAGCTATAACGCTAATTCAGGCATAACAACCTTTCAGCGGACTGAACCCGGGAAGGATACGATGAAATTTATAGGAAAGTTTTTCCTCACCTTATTGTTACTGCTACTGTTTGCGTTAGTGGTGCTGTATGTACTGCTGCAGACACAGTGGGGCGCGGGCTGGTTTAGCCGTTGGGTGAGCGACAAAACGGAATGGCATCTGTCGCTGAGTAAAATCGAACATAACTTTTCATCACCTTCGCACATTATTCTGGATGATTTCAGTTTTGGCCATGATGGACAGCCGGCTGTGCTGGTCGCCAGGCGCGTCGACTTGGGCATTGCCCTGTTGCAGTTCAGCGATCCTTTTCACTTTGCCAGCATAGAATTACGTGACGGTGAGGTTAATCTTGCTAACCTGGCAACGAATAGCGCATTACCCGTGCAGGCTAACCGTCTGCAACTGAACAATATGCGCATCGACAGCCCCTCTTCGGCGTTACCGCTTTCAGCCCTGCAGGTGAATGGCGGTATAGTGCCGTGGGCCCCGTTGACTGGCGATGTGCTGGGACGGGATGCGCAGTTCCAGATGAGCGCAGGCAAGATGACGCTAAACAGCGTTGCGGGTGAAAATGTGCTGATTCAGGGCAATGTGTCACAGGGCCGCATGGTGTTTAGCAACATCGGTGCTGATTTAGCCCGCGGTTCCATGACCGGTAACGGGGAACGTGATGCGCAGGGAAACTGGAAGATCACTCAACTCCGCCTGAACGATATCCGTTTGCAAACCGCCAGCACGCTTGTTGATTTCCTGAAACCCTTTGAAGAAGTGCCGTCGGTGACGCTAAACCGCGTCGACATTACCGATGCCCGGCTGCAGGGCCCTGACTGGGCGGTAACCGATCTCGATCTGACACTGAAAAATCTCAGCTGGAAAGGCCGGGACTGGCAGAGTCAGGATGGGTCACTGGCGATGAACGCCGGTAACTTTATCAACGGCAAATTCGAGCTTAACGATCCCATCATCAACATGGACTTCTCGCCACAGGGGATTGCCCTGACCCAGTTCAGCTCGCGCTGGGCCAACGGCGTCATCCGTGCCGACGGAAACTGGTCGCGTAACGACAAGCAATTGACGCTGAATAATCTTGCCGTCGCGGGCCTGGAATATACGCTGCCTCAGAACTGGCGGGCGTTATGGCAGGCTCCCCTTCCCGACTGGCTGGGCGGCCTTACCGTGAACCGTTTCACCTCAAACCGTAATTTGATCATCGATATCAACCCTGCGTTTCCTTTCCAGCTCACCTCACTGGATGGCAGCGGGGAGAATCTGCAGCTGGCCCGTCAGCATCAATGGGGAATCTGGTCAGGTAAACTCAGCCTGAACGCTGCGGAATCGACCTTTAACCGCACCGATCTGCGCCATCCGTCCATTGCGCTGGAGGCTGACGATCAACAAATCAAGGTGACGGAACTGAGCGCGTTTAGTGATAAAGGTTTACTGGAAGGCACGGCAACGGTAGGACAGCAAGCCGTCCGTCCTCTCAGCCTGAATCTCACGGGGCGCGGCGTACCGGTCAATGTCTTGCAAAACTGGGGCTGGCCCGCGCTTCCACTGGAAGGTGACAGCAATTTTCAGTTGCGACTCAATGCCTCACTGAAGGACGGGCAGCCGTTAGCCCCCTCAGTTAATGCCACGCTGTCGGTGAATACAGACAGCCAGCAACTGCAGCAAACCATGCAGGCAGGACAGGTGAAGTAAAAACACACAGGGCCGCAATCGCGGCCCTGTTGTTTAATTGATGCGTGCCCCTGAGCCGCCTTCTTCCAGCGGCCCGTCAGGGTCAACGGGCAACACGATGTAGACCGCTTCAAACACCGCGCCACACTCATCATCACCAAATAACTGCACATCAAGCTGAACCCGGGCTTTACGGCCTCGCGCCAGGCGATCGAGATCGCCACTCAATGATCCGAGGTCGGCAATGGCACCCGGCCTGCCCGTAATCGGACGGCTGTAGCGTATGTGCGCATCAGCCAGAATAATGGTGCCGCCCAGGTGGCGCTCACGCAGCAACAACCAGATCAGTCCCCAGCCGGTAAGCGTTGCCAGCGAAAACAGACTTCCGGCAAACAGGGTATGGTGCGGATTTTGGTTGCCGGTTTCCGGCATGGTGGTAATAAATTTTTGCCCGGTGTATTGCAGGATGCGCACGCCCATTTTCTCACTCAACGGAATGTGCTCATACCAGGCCTGCTGCAACTGCCCGCACCAGTCAGCGCGGTGTAAAATATCATCCAGCGTGACAACCGGTTTAATCATCAGGAAGTGACGCACCGGCGTGGTTTGCGGTGCGGTAATCTCGCCCTGATTGACGTATCCGAGCTTGGCGAAGAACGCCACCGCGTCCTCACGCGCGCTGCACGTCACGCGCTTTACGCCTTCCTGACGCGCTACCGACTCCAGCGTCATCGCCACCAGCGTGCCCAGACCTTTTCCCTGGACGGTAGGATGTACAGCAAGGAAGCGGATAGCCGCCTCATTATCCGCATTGATGTAAAGTCGCCCTACCGCAACGGGTTTACCTTGTTCATCCACCACCATTTGATGATGCGCTAACGCATCCCAGGCATCACGCTCAGAACCCTGCGGCTGATGCAGCGGCTTTCGTAACATTTCCCAGCGGAACTGATAATACACATCCAGCTCTTCCGCCGTTTGTGGCACACGAAGATGATACATAAAGTGTTTCTCTCGTTCTGATGCGGGGTTGCGGATGTTTAGCCGCGCGGTATGCGGCGTCATACCTGTAACCAGAAGGTTACCGGCCCGTCGTTAACCAACGCCACCTGCATATCAGCAGCAAAGCGGCCATTGGCGGTCGTCACATCATGGCGACGGCAACACGCGCTGAAATAGTCGTAGAGACGTTCCGCTTCTTGTGGCTCTGCCCCACCAGAAAATGAGGGGCGCATGCCCTTTTGCGTATCGGCAGCCAGCGTAAACTGCGACACCACCAGCGCACTCCCGCCCGCCTGTTTGACGTTCAGGTTCATCTTGCCCTGTTCATCACTGAAAATGCGATAACCCAGTACGCGCTCCGCCAGCCGCTCGGCGTGCTTTTCATCATCACCTTTTTCAACACCCAACAGAATCAACAACCCCTGTCCGATTTCACCCACAACCGCGTTATCGATACTGACGCTGGCACGCTGTACGCGTTGAATTAAAGCAATCATCCGTCCTCTCGTTCTTTTTCTCTTTCCTGCCGTTTGAACTGGCGGTAGTCATCTAAGGTGACGGTAATCTCTGCGCCGAGGAGTACGATACACCAGGTCCAGTAAACCCACAGGAATAAAATGGGGATCACCGCCAGCACACCATAGATCAGTTGGTATGACGGGAACATCGTAACATACAGCGCAAAGCCCTTTTTCCCCAGTTCAAATAACAGCCCGGCGACCAGCGCCCCCGTAAGCGCATCGCGCGCGGGCACCCGCTGTGTCGGGACAATACTGTATAGCAGCCAAAACGATAGCCATGATAAGAGCAACGGAAAGAAACGCAGCATCTGATCGACCAGACTGGTTACCCCCGTCACATTTATCCACTTCAACGACAGCAGATAAGAGCTGATGGCTAAACTGGCACCCGCCAGTAACGGCCCGAGCGTTAATATCATCCAGTACACCGCAAAGGAATAGACCAGCGGCCGCTTTTTGTCGCTGCGCCAGATAGCATTCAGGGCCGAATCAACGGAATGCATCAGCAACAGCGCCGTCACGATCAGGCCGACGGCACCCACGGCCGTCATACGATGGACGTTGGCCACAAACTGCTCAAGATAACGTTGTAGCGTATTACCTGCAGCCGGCATGAAGTTTGTAAAAATAAAATTCTTAAGCTGGACGCTGATGTCAGAGAACACAGGAAACGCCGCAAACAGCGCAAAGACCACGGCAATCAGCGGAACCAGCGCCAGTAACGACACAAAAGCCAGGTTACCGGCCTGCGTCGTCATGGCGTCATTATCAATGCGTTTCCACAGCAGCTTGAGCCACAGCCAGAACGCATGAAACCCGGGGCGAAAATGACGTAACTTCATGGCTTAATGCCGACCCGCGAACCAGTCAGGTACGGTGGTGCTATCGGTCACCAGCACTGTCTCAATCCCCAAGGCGCGTGCACCCTCAATGTTCTGCGCGTTGTCATCGAAGAACACGGCCTGATCGGCGCTAAAGCCTTCAGCGGCCAAAACATGCTGATAGATTCTCGCTTCGGGTTTGCGCATGCCCAGCTCCTGCGACAAATAGATCTTGTCGGCCGCCTGCTGCACGTCAGGATACTGCGTCGGCCAGAAGGTACAATGCAGCGCATTGGTGTTGGAGAGAATCACCACTCGATGTCCCTCCTGCCGCAGTTGATGCATTATCGCCAGCGTATCCAGGCGGACGCCAACGAATATTGCCTGCCAGCCTGCCGCAAACTGTTCATAGCTCAGTGCGATATCCAGCTTTTCACACAGGGCTTCAGCGAAGGCTTCGTCACTGATTTCACCGCGCTCATGCTGCTCAAATGCCTCATCCATATGGAAGTGACTTTGAAGCGATGCCAGTGGCACGCGGCTAAGGTCACTCCAGACACCTAACACGCGGTTAAAGTCGATATCAATAATCACATTGCCCAAATCAAAGATATAAAGCATGGTGCCTCCTCGGGTTCCCTGGATCATTCACTCTAGCGGTAAAAGCGCAGCCTGAACAGGCAGCCTGGACGAGAAAAATATAAACGCTAAGTTAAGGCACGACGGCACGACGTTGAAAGGGGATAGAGAAGAAGTTACGGGCTGGTTTAGGCTGGATTTAACTCTGTATGACAATCGCGCAGGCAAAAAAAAAGCCCCGTTAAACGGGGCTTCTTACATGCATTTACGCGTCTTTAGGACCGCGTGAAGCACGCTTACGATCGTTCTCGGTCAGGTGACGTTTACGGATACGCACGGACTGAGGGGTAACTTCGACCAGTTCGTCGTCATCAATGAACTCGATAGCCTGCTCAAGTGTCATTTTGATCGGTGGAACCAGTGTCGTTGCTTCGTCTGTACCGGAAGCACGCATGTTAGTCAGCTTCTTACCGGTCAGGCAGTTTACGGTCAGGTCGTTAGAACGACTGTGAATACCGATAATCTGGCCTTCATAGACTTCTGCACCGTGACCCAGGAACAGCTTACCGCGATCCTGCAGACCGAACAGGGCGAAAGCAACCGCTTTACCCTGACCGTTGGAGATCAGAACGCCGTTCTGACGCTGGCCCACTTCGCCCGGACGAATATCATCGTAGTGGCTAAAGGTGGAGTACAGCAGACCGGTACCTGATGTCATGGTCATAAATTCGTTACGGAAACCGATCAGACCACGGCTTGGGATCACGTAGTCAAGACGTACGCGGCCTTTACCATCTGGGTCCATGTTTTTCAGGTCGCCTTTACGCTCGCCCATGGCTTGCATAACGGAACCCTGATGCGTTTCTTCGATATCCAGCGTCACGTTCTCGAACGGCTCTTGCTTACGGCCTTCGAATTCGCGGAAGATAACTTTCGGACGGGATACCGCCAGCTCGAAACCTTCACGACGCATGTTCTCGATCAGAACAGACAGGTGCAGCTCACCACGGCCCGATACACGGAACGCGTCAGCATCTTCAGTTTCTTCAACTCGCAGTGCTACGTTGTGAACCAGTTCTTTGTTCAGACGCTCAAGGATCTGACGTGACGTCACGTACTTACCTTCTTTACCGCAGAACGGTGAGGTGTTGACGTTAAAGAACATAGTGACCGTTGGCTCATCCACGCTCAGTGCTGGCAGGGCCTGCACATTCTGTGGATCACAAATGGTGTCAGAAATGTTCAGTTCACCCAGACCGGTGATAGCAATGATATCGCCCGCTTCTGCCATGTCGCTGTCAATACGCTCCAGGCCCAGGTGAGTCAGCACTTTACCGACTTTACCGTTACGCGTTTTACCTTCGCTATCAATGATAGTGACTTGCTGGTTAGGCTTCACTTTACCGCGCTTGATGCGGCCGATGCCGATAACGCCCAGGTAGTTGTTGTAGTCCAGCTGAGAGATTTGCATCTGCAGCGGCGCGTCAGCTTCAACCTGTGGAGGCGATACGTGGTCAACGATAGCCTGATACAGCGGGGTCATATCGTCAGCCATGTCTGTATGCTCAAGACCGGCAATACCATTCAGCGCAGAGGCAAAAATGATAGGGAAGTCCAACTGCTCGTCAGTCGCATCCAGGTTAACGAACAGGTCAAATACCTGATCAACAACCCAGTCAGGACGTGCGCCAGGACGGTCGACTTTGTTGATAACCACAATCGGCTTCAAACCATGCGCGAACGCTTTTTTGGTTACGAAGCGGGTTTGCGGCATAGGGCCATCCATCGCATCTACAACCAACAGTACCGAATCCACCATAGACATTACGCGTTCAACTTCACCACCGAAGTCGGCGTGTCCTGGGGTATCAACGATGTTGATACGGTAGTCGTTCCATTTAATGGCGGTATTTTTTGCGAGGATGGTAATCCCACGCTCTTTCTCCAAATCATTGGAGTCCATCACGCGCTCGGTGGCTTCAGTACGGGCATCGAAAGTACCGGACTGTTGCAGCAGTTTATCAACCAGGGTGGTCTTTCCATGGTCAACGTGCGCGATGATGGCGATGTTACGCAAATTTTCGATCACAGCTTTTTTGCCTCAGGCATTAGAAATAACGCGGTATTGTACACGGATTAAGCGGGAGACTGAACACGATCACACTTTTCACTGAAAGTTTATTGCATTGTCGCAAAATCGCACTAATAGGCGTGCAAAATTTGCACTGCGTCGATGTTTTGCACCAAAAAAGTGCTCACTTTCAACCCAACCGCACACAAACAGTGCAATGCAACTATCATGGTGCATGACCTTTATGACAAAAAGGTGCATGACAGCGCGATTTTGTGCAAAGAAATAAAGTTGGCACAGAATTCGCTTTGTATTATCCAGATGAAAACGATGTAAGACAACGGTTACAGAGCTGGTCAGGATCAGATTCAGGAAAGACAGTTAACAGTCGTCTATTCCGTAACCCGGTTCTCGCCATGTAGACAATGACCATTTCCAGGAGAGTTGAGTATGTCCGCTGAACACGTTCTCTCGATGATGAACGAGCATGAAGTTAAGTTTGTTGACCTGCGTTTTACCGATACCAAAGGTAAAGAACAGCACGTTACTATTCCGGCTCACCAGGTTAACGCTGACTTCTTCGAAGAAGGCAAAATGTTCGATGGCTCTTCCATCGGCGGCTGGAAAGGGATTAATGAATCAGACATGGTACTGATGCCTGATGCAACCACGGCGGTGATGGACCCTTTCTTTGAAGATTCTACGCTGATTATTCGTTGCGACATCCTTGAGCCAGGCACCATGCAGGGCTATGACCGTGACCCACGCTCTATCGCTAAGCGTGCTGAAGACTACCTGCGCGCTTCAGGCATTGCGGACACCGTTCTGTTTGGCCCAGAGCCAGAATTCTTCCTGTTCGACGATATCCGTTTTGGTTCTTCAACGTCTGGCTCACATGTTGCCATCGACGATATCGAAGCGGCATGGAACACCAGTAAAGAATACGAAGGCGGTAACAAAGGTCACCGTCCAGGTCTGAAAGGCGGTTACTTCCCGGTGCCACCGGTTGACTCATCACAGGACATCCGTTCTGCCATGTGTCTGACCATGGAGCAAATGGGCCTGGTGGTTGAAGCCCATCACCATGAAGTCGCAACAGCAGGTCAGAACGAAGTGGCAACGCGCTTCAATACCATGACCAAAAAAGCTGACGAAATTCAGATCTACAAATATGTCGTGCACAACGTCGCTCATGCCTACGGCAAAACCGCGACCTTTATGCCAAAACCTATGTTTGGTGACAACGGTTCCGGTATGCACTGCCACATGTCGCTGTCTAAAGGCGGTCAGAACCTGTTCTCTGGCGATAAGTACGGCGGCCTGTCTGAAATGGCACTGTTCTACATCGGCGGTATCATCAAACACGCTAAAGCCATTAACGCCCTGGCGAACCCGACCACCAACTCGTACAAACGTCTGGTGCCCGGTTATGAAGCCCCGGTCATGCTGGCCTACTCAGCACGTAACCGTTCAGCCTCAATCCGTATCCCGGTGGTTGCAAGCCCGAAAGCGCGTCGTATTGAAGCCCGCTTCCCGGACCCGGCTGCTAACCCATACCTGGCGTTCACCGCCCTGCTGATGGCTGGCCTTGATGGCATCATCAACAAAATCCATCCTGGTGACGCGATGGACAAAAACCTGTATGACCTGCCACCGGAAGAAGAAGCTGAGATTCCAAAAGTTGCAGGTTCACTGGAAGAAGCGCTGATTGCCCTGAACGAAGACCGCGAGTTCCTGACCCGTGGCGGCGTGTTCACTGATGATGCTATCGATGCCTACATCGAACTGCGTAAATCAGAAAACGATCGTGTTCGCATGACGCCGCACCCGGTTGAGTTCGAACTGTACTACAGCGTTTAATTTCAGAGTAAGCAAATGGGTGCCGCAGATAAACATTGCAAAGGCGGCACCGAGAGTCTGAAACGTTTTTTTGTTGCCGTGGAAACTTTAGCCCATCTTCGGATGGGCTTTTTTCTCCGCGAATTCATCGTTCATTCGCTTTAATTCCGGCTTAAAGATTACAATGCACTAAATTAGTGCAGAGGAACGCTGTATGGCAACTGCCTCACTGCCCGATGCAGGGCAGATTCTCAATACCTTAATCAACAGTATTTTGTTGGTGGATAACGATTTGGTTATTCATTACGCCAATCCTGCGGCACAGCAATTACTGGCGCAAAGTTCACGTAAATTATTCGGTACGCCGTTACCTGAATTGACCGGCTATTTTTCGCTGAATGTCGAGGTAATGCGCGAGAGTCTTGAGGCGGGCCAGGGCTTTACTGACAGTGAAGTCACTCTGGTGGTCGATGGCCGGGCACACATTATGTCACTCACGGCACAACGGTTGCCTGATGGCTTAATTTTGCTGGAAATGGCGCCCATGGATAATCAGCGTCGTTTGAGTCAGGAACAATTACAGCATGCTCAGCAGGTTGCGGCTCGCGATCTGGTGCGTGGACTGGCCCATGAGATTAAAAATCCGTTAGGGGGATTGCGTGGCGCCGCTCAGCTGCTGTCCCGCGCCCTGCCCGATCCCGCGCTGAACGAATATACCAAAGTTATTATTGAACAGGCCGACCGCCTGCGGAATCTGGTCGATCGCTTATTAGGGCCTCAACAACCGGGTATGCACATTACCCAGAGCATTCATCAGGTCGCTGAACGGGTGGTTAACCTGGTCTCGATGGAGCTGCCCGAAAACGTGTCTCTGGTCCGCGATTACGATCCCAGTCTGCCGGAGTTACCTCACGATCCTGACCAGATTGAACAGGTTCTGCTGAATGTCGTGCGTAATGCGCTACAGGCGTTAGGCGAGGACGGCGGCACGATCGTGATTCGCACCCGTACGGCCTTTCAGCTAACGCTGCATGGCACGCGGTATCGTCTGGTCGCCCGTATTGATATTGAAGATGACGGCCCCGGCATTCCGGCCCTGCTCCAGGATACGCTGTTTTATCCCATGGTGAGCGGACGTGAAGGCGGAACCGGTTTAGGTCTTTCTATTGCCCGTAGCCTGATTGATCAGCATTCAGGAAAAATTGAGTTTAACAGTTGGCCGGGTCATACCGAATTTTCGGTTTACCTGCCTATTCGCCAGTGAGGTTTCTATGCAACGAGGGATAGTCTGGATCGTCGATGACGATAGCTCCATCCGCTGGGTGCTTGAACGCGCGCTCACTGGAGCCGGTTTGAGCTGTGCG
>Ga0308167_1002410_pt1 | contig 17398 bp, 19 predicted proteins | sample PhyCR1_2_FD_202138 | JGI IMG/M metagenome (GOLD analysis project Ga0308167, IMG submission 202138) | Phyllosphere microbial communities from UC Gill Tract Community Farm, Albany, California, United States - DLSLRC.R1 | ecosystem: Host-associated > Plants > Phyllosphere > Unclassified | place... | reverse complement strand
CTGACGGCTACGCGAAATAGCGATAGCTGAACTAGAGGAAGTGGCTGGCGGTCATTCAACGCGCTGTTGCCAGCGCCGGCATGCACCGCAAGCCGACCCCAGTCTTCCCGAGGTGCAGGCGAGCGCTAGAGTCCCCTCATGACCTGCTCCCGGCACGCAAGCCCAACGTTCTGCATCACATCGGATGGAGTTTGCCGAGCATGAGGGTCCGCGCAATTGCTGCAGGGTCAGAGCACTGCCTCGCGCTCACCACCGACGGCCGTGTGTTGTCGTGGGGGAACGCTGAACCTCCGCCGGAGAACCTCCGTGACGTCACGGCAATCGCCGCCGGCACATTTGTGAGTCTCGCCCTCCTCTCTGACGGCTCAGTCGTCGGGTGGGGCGCGACCGGGGTTCCGGATGGCCTGAGGGATGTCACAGCAATCGCGGCCGGAGGTGGGATGTGCTTCGCGACGCAGACCGATGGAACAGTTGTCGCCTGGGGAAAGCACTTCGTGCACGACGCCATGTCCGCTATAGAGTGGCAAGCCTCATCGCCGCCGTCCGTCGTCTCGAAGAGCGGAGGTTTTGCTCTGTCGATCGATGCCAATGGCGCCGTGTCGCGGCAGAAGTTAGGCGACTTCATGATGGGCGCTGTGCCGGATCCGCCGCCTGGGGCATCGCGGAGCGTTGCATCCGTCGGCGCCGGTTTCGCTCACGGTCTGGCTGTGCTGGAGGACCGATCGGTTCTGACTTGGGCCGAACAGGACCAGCTTCGCGACGCCAACCTGACGCCCCCGACGAATCTCAAAGACGTCGTGGCTGTGGCGGGAGGCGGTGCCTTCAGCCTCGCGCTACGGGCAGACGGTCAGGTGGTCGGCTGGGGGCAAAACGAGTTCGGACAAACAGACATCCCAGACGGGCTCGGGGACGTGGCCGCCATCGCAGCTGGAACACATTTCGCTGTTGCCCTTACAACAGCCGGGAAGGTGGCCGCATGGGGTCGCAAGCAGGTCGGGCAGACATCGGTTCCGTCTGTCATCGCTGACAGCCTCGCGATGGCCGCGACCAAGCGCCCGCTAGGACCCATCACGCTCAACAAGGAAGCGCTGCCAAAGGCACTGATCCTCAAGGGGTCACCGGACGAAGATCAGGAGACCTCGCTGTCGCGCCTTCCCGATGATGCTTCGCTTATCGGGACCATCGAGCAGATGTCTCGCTTGGTGGATGCGCAGGGATTTCAGTATGAGGCACGCCGAAGCGTCGCATGCTCCTACAACAATTTCGCCGCTCGCCAGATCGCTATCGGTGACAACGAGGATGTCCAGGCCGCGATAGGGGCGCTTTTTCGAGCAGACGAAACTCTCGACGCAATCCCCTATGGTGCGGACGGGATCCCCCGGGATTTCGAGACGCGCTTGATCATCCCCGTTGCGCGCGCCGTTCTCAGAATCAACCTCGCACTGGCCTTACACCGCTCGGGTGATGTAGCCCGCGGCGAGCCTCTACTGCGCGAAGCTAGGCGACTCATTACCCAAGCCGAGGCGGACCCACTGGCCTCTCGAGGTTCGGACTCGGAGCACGCCAAACGCGTCCAGATGGTGCTTTCCATCTTGCGGCAGGTTGAAGCGCAGACGATGGCAGCAACGTCCGCGGTTGCCTCACGAAGGCCGCAGCCGGAATCTTCGACCGACACGAAGTCGTCCGGGGGTTGCTACATCGCAACCGCCGTCTACGGTTCGTACGATGCGGCGGAAGTGCTCGTCCTTCGCCAGTTCAGGGATGAATGTCTGAACACGACCGCTCCCGGCAGAACACTTGTCCGCATCTACTATGCGCTCAGCCCTCGCGTCGCAGGAGCGTTCCGAGACAGACCCTCAGTCAACAGAACCGCGAAGCGGGTACTCGATCGGATCGTACGACGACTACAGGCCCGTTATCCCGTTCAGGAACACAAGCGGCGAACTCGACCTTGTGAGCTCGAGAGTGGAGGCTCGTTGCTCTCCCGCGTAGCCGAACAGGAGATGACAAGCACGCACTTTGCGGGCACCGATGCACTCACCGAGACAGGCTCCACGCGTCGTGCACAGATCGAGTAGTCACCTTAGCTACCTGCTCCAGGCGACCATGACGGGCCGCGCCGCGACCAACGCCGTTGCAGAAGAGCGGAACGACGAAACGAGCCAGTGCGAACTCATCACCTCTGACGGCGTTGCGATGACCGAATGAGCAGAACCTCGAAGGAGCTCTGCGCACAGCTGGCGGGCTTTCGGGGTGATCACAGAGCATCCAAGATGAGGGCACGCAAACGCCCAGCCTCATCCGAGTCGATAGCTCCGCGATCAACGAGATACTCGATCCGCTCGAGCTGTTCGATCGCCCCGCTCGCACTCTCAGAGCTTCCGACAGCCGTCGGCGACTCGGCGAGCGGCGGCTTCTCGAGCGATGACGCGACTCGATTCACCTGCTCCGCGATCGCCCGGGCACTATTCACTGCACCTGGTGCGATCCGGATCCTCAACTGCCATCCCACCGAGCCGATCTGAAACTCCGCCTCACGAGTATCGATGGTCGTCTTCTTTTGAAGAGCCATTCCCGCGATGATCGCCGAACCGGGAAGCGGCGACAGCAATGCCATGCGAGTGAGTGTAGGGCGCTGCACCACCTGAGTCTGGCCATCGAGGTACACCTGCGCGGACGTGAACTCGTCGATAAGTCGGGCAGTATCACACTTGTTGGGGGATGCGCTCATGCGCCTATCGAAGAAGAACTCTGCCGTGCTCGCTCTTGGGGTCGTCGCCTTGCTGCTCAGCGGATGCTCGGCTCCGGCCGCCGAGCCGAAGCCGGAGACGACCACTGCTGTCTCCGAGGACACGGCCACCGTCGAGGAGGCGAGCAGCGATGCATCGTTCGTCGACAACGTGCTGACCCTGCCCGAGTACACGGTCACCATCACGGACTCGAAGAAGATCGCGGTCGGCCAGCCCGGGAACGAGTACGGCGAGAAGCCCGTTATCGCGTTCTGGTACGAGGTCACCAACACCTCCGACGACGCGATTGATCCGACGACCGCCTGGATCGGCACCTTCACTGCGATTCAGGACAACGACCCGAACGCTGTGAACGAGCTCAACGTCGCCTCCCTCCCGGACGCTCAGTTCCTCGACTCGCAGCTTCAGGACATTAAGAACGGCGGGACCGTCGCCAATGCCGTCGCCTACGAGCTGGACGACGAGACCACCCCCGTCGAGCTGGTCGCCTCCAACGACCTCGGCATGACCGAGATCGGGCGCGCGACGTTCACCCTGCAGTGATCTGCTGAGCACTACTCGAACGGCCCCTGGCGCACCGCTGGGGGCCGTTTCTGCCGGAGCCTCGGGTTCTCGAGTGGATCACCGTCACCGACGTCTCTCGGCCTCCTGGTCGATAGTCTCAGTTCCATGCCGTTGACGCTCGGAACGATCCTCGACTCGGAGTCGCTGTTCATCCAGGACGTACTGGTGATCAGGCATGCCTATAACGCCGAGCCGGCGTCGAGCCGCCTTGCTGGCGTCCACGCAGGCTCGATGGACGACGAGATCCTCGCGTACACACGCCGCCAGTCGGCGAAGTCGCAGATCTTCCCCGCGACGCCTCCACGATTCTGGGTCGTGCTCATGCCCGAAGGCGGCGATCGTGGCCGCCTCTGGCGCGTCGTGGAGAACCGTGGGGAACTGTCCAACGACGGCGAGCTCCGTGAGTTCGACCTCGTCGACACTGACTACATGCAAGATCTGCTCAACCGGCTCGTCATTCGGTGGAAGGCAGGACGGGTGTGGCGAGTCTTCGGCCCGACCGCCGCGACGTATCCGGTGCTCGAGCTCGCCGACGCCCAGCCTCCGCGCTTCCCGGGATTCGACCAGCTGGTCGTCTCGTATGACGTGCTGAAGGCGGTCGTGAAGGAGCGCCCATATGCCTCCTGGCAGACCGCGCTTTCGTCGGTCGTCGGGATCTATCTGATTACCGACACCCGCGACGGTCGCCACTACGTGGGTAAGGCAGACGGCGCCGAGAACATCCTGCAGCGATGGCGCACCTACGCCACCAATGGGCACGGCGGCAACGTCGCGCTGAAGGAGCGAAATCCGTCGACCTTCCGATACTCACTACTTCGGGTCTTCGACCCCTCGACGCCACTCCGGGATATTAACGCCGCTGAGAGTCACTTCAAGCGAGCGTTGGACAGCATTACCCACGGGCTCAACCGCGGCTGAGCACAGGCAGGTCCACACGCCACAGGCCGTTACCGCGGTCGCTCGGGCGCTTCGAACGCCCGCCCGCAGCTACCGCGGCTTCTTCCTCGGAGACGAAACCGCTAACGGATCCCAGCCCGATCTGAATCTCAGGCTTTCCGTCGAGGCGCTGAGCGATGATCAGGTCTTTGCGCACCTTGATCCCGGGCGCGAATCCCCCGACCACGTTCTTGATCTGGTAGATCGCGGCGTGGTTCTCCATGGGCATCCTGAACTCTCGGAGAGCCGAAGAGAGGTCATCGAAGTGCTTCACCATGTCCCGACCGTATCTCACGCCGCGCTGACCACTCGTCTGGGCTTGAGGACGTGCAGGCTAGTACGAGATCTAGCGCGGGGTCATAAGCCCCGACGGGTCGCCACCCTTTATGACCCCGCACGCGACTGCCCCAGAAGCACGCGGATCCTCGCTGCTCTGCCGCGCTCGATTGCTGGGGCGCTTCGTCTTATATTCCTAGCAATCGAGCGGAAGTGAGTGGTCGCCGGGGTCTCCTTCTACCCCGCAGGAATCCATAGGCCGCAGCCGTTCGTCGTGAAGCCCTCTCCAGAGTTCACCGTCACCGTGACGCCGTTGTGCGCAGCTCCGACGAAGTTGTTGTCGAGGATGTCACCGGAGCCGTCGTTGCGCTCCCAATAGCAGTCCTTCACTCCCGTCGCCGTCCGGTACGTCCCCGGCTGGATCGTCTGACCGACGATGTGATCACCGTCGTAAAAGCCACCGAGCACCATGTCCATCTTCGGAGCAAACTCCGGGCAGTACACGCGCACCGCGGCGATATCGATCTGACGTGACTCGGTCTGGTCTCCCCACAACATCGGATACACGTTGTCTGGGGTGTAGTACTCGTGCAGGTACTCGCAGTACTCGCGGCCGTCGAATGGAGGGGACATGCCGTTCCCCTCGAATGACGCCGCCATTGTCTCGTACTGATTGTCGAGCGCCTTCTCCGCCGCAGCTGCCAGCTCTGCATCGCGTTGCTCTTTCGAACCGACCAGCAGGATTGCGATGTCCACAGAGGTCGCCGCGTCCTTCAACTCCTCGGTCGTCGGCTCCGAAGAGTCGAGCAATTTGGTGAGGGCGTCGATCTCCGTCCGAAGCTCTTCCCGCTTCGTAGCGTCGCCGTAGGGTTCTGACTCGACGTAGCGAAACTCGCCCGCTTCCAACGCGGTCTGCGCCTCCTCGAGTGCGTCTGCAAGGTCCTGTTCCGCCTGGACGCGCTCAGCCTCGGCTTGCGCATCGGCTGCAGCCTGGGCCTCGGCGCGAGCATTCGCATCTGCTACAACGACACCCGTCGTGATGCCCGCCGCAACAAGAACCACCACGGCGACAGCCGCGATGATCAGATTCCGCTTACGGTGACCAGCCGACAGTGCCGCCGGAGACTCGGATTGCTCGTTCATGAGCCGAATCCTATCGACCCGACTCGTCCTACGATGATTAGCGGCTGCGCGCTACAAGCGACAGGGCGATATTGCGCGTTCCTCACCGCCTAATCGAAGAGCGGGCACACCCACCCGGTCTGCACCGCTCTTTGGTGTGCGTCAGGTGGTATGCGCTCGGCGGCGGGCGCGCAGGAGCAGGATTCCTGCAACGATTACGCTGCCCCCGATCAGGCCCAGCGCAAAGAGCGGTGCGCCACCGGTCGCGGCGAGCTCTACAGCGCCGCCCTGGATCGCCCGGTTGCTGGGCAGGCGGCTTCCGACTCCAGAAACGTCACTACGGGAGCAGTCGCCCCTGGCGATCGCTGAAGGAGATCAAGCGCGCCCTGACGGCTGGCGAGATCACGTGAAGCCCGCCGTCGCCCTCGCTTAGTTGCACCTCAGGGTCGATAGCTCCGTGCTCGCAGCTCCGGCTTCCGAGATCAGCATCTCGAACCTGCCATAGTCACCAGCCTTAAGAGCGGGGAGCGTGGCGTTCGTCATACCGATGACGACGCCACCTCCGTCCAGCACCCTCGCCTCGATGTAGGCGCCATTCGGGCAGTCCTGGATCGCGAACGCCTCCACGACACGGCATCCGACGCTCGAGATAGAGCACACGGTACCGTCCGGGGCCTCGCGAATTGCGAGTTCATTCTCAATGTTCTGGTACCCCTCGGGGGCGTCGAGCAACGACGGCTTCGTCGTTGCTGAGCATCCACTCAGGAGGAGGGTAGCGAGGACAGCGACGGCGGCGAGCGACTTCATGTTCACGGTCGAAGCGTATCGGTCCGGTTGCTGCCCGAATCTACTTTGCAGACGATCGACCCCTCGCGATCCCGCTCGAGCACTGCTCAGACGCCGATCAGCAACTCAGCCCCACCTCACTTCAACGTCTGGCCCACTGGGCACGATAAGACCCCTTATCCGGACTATCGGCGCGAACCCCAGGGAACTCAGAACATAGAACGCATGTTCGAACGTTGCTAGTCTGGATTCAGGCCGGAGGAAGGGCGCCGGCATGGGAACCAGCAAGCGACTCGCCCCGTACTACGACATGCAGGCGCAACACCAAGCGATCCTCGCCGCGGCCAAGCGCGGCCCGCTGCAGTCGCTTACAGATCGCGAACTCGCGCTACGGGAACAGCCCCTCACGGTCTACCCTCACGCCCTGCAGAGGCGTGTGCGGGCATGGGTGAGGTTCGGTCCTGAAGCAATCCGCGTTGAGGCGAAGATCGTGCGCTCAACGCCCCTCGCCGCAGGGATCGAGTTCCGCGCTCAGGCACACACCTTTCGTTGCTGGGTGTGGGGTAACGCGGTAGAGCTCGAGGGCGACTGATCGTTAGCGATCTCCATCGTTCAAGCCTCGATCTCTGTCACCTCGAGCTTTTCGTCGACGAGCGCGATTCCGCCCGTGGAGCCGGCTGTGTGCATGAGTAGGCATTCGGCGAAACCCGTCCGAGACAGCTTCTGTAGATGAAGCATCCGCGACTGCCCGCGAACCGGAGAGCTCCTGAGGATCGCCGCCCTGGCCGCTATTCGCCCTCTGTATACCGGACTATCACCGAGCCAAGCGGGCGCTCAATCTCGGTGAGGCAACGAGGGGAGGCAGGGGGCTTGACCGCAACAAGGATGGCTGAGCGCCCAACGCATGGCGCCGTCGCACGTCAATCGGATGAAAGAATGAGCGCTGCTCGAATCTCTGTCGTGTATTGGTCTGGTTGCTCCCACGCCGCGAAATGACCACCGGAAGGCATCTCCTCCCAGCGCTCCACGTTGAAGAAGCGCTCGGCAAACTCCGGGGGTGCGTTGACCAGGTGCTTCGGGAAGATGGTGGACGCCGTTGGCGCAACTACCCGCTGCCACGGCTTGGAGCCTCCGGCGGCGTACGGCGCGAAGGATGAGCCGATGCAGTTACCGAACCAGTACGCGCTGACCCAGGTCAGGAGCTCGTCGCGAGTGAAGACCGCCTCCACATCGCCACCGCAGTCCGTCCAGCTCGTGTACTTCTCGATGAGCTACGCAGCAAGGCCTATCGGAGAATCGCTCAGACCGCTCGCGAGCGTGTGCGACTTCGTGGACTGCTCATGCATGTACCACCCTCCGAGACCTGCCAACGTCTCCCCCGCTCGAAACAGCTCTCCTCTGCGCGCGACGGTCTCTGTGGAGGGTTTACGAGGAAGTGGTATTGCGACACGTCGGTGAGATGAATTGCTGCCACCGCCTCTGGCCGCCGCGCAGCCATAGCCTCGGCCACGTCACAGTATTGGGCTTCAACTTCCTGAAGGTGTTGCTTCACAGAACGCGACGGTGTCGTCTGTATGCAGCATGAGAATATCCCCGTTACCAGCGCTTTGGTTGTTCCGGTCGTGGAGTGTTCCTGTGCTCAGTCGCGCCGTCAGCAACGTCGTTTCCCAGCAGTAACGCAGAGGGAAGCGAGGTCTGGTTCGGCCAGGAGCTTGCGTAGTCGCCAACTGTCAAAGCGCCCCGCTAAGGTCGGGACGTGATCGTGTTCTCGTGGCAGATGGCTGAGGAGCTTGCAGCTGCTCACATGCGTAACCTCGGCTTCGAACGAGTCAGGCGACTGCCCGACGGCATCGATGGTGGAATTGATGTAACGGCAGAGGGTGCCGCCGCGCAGGTGAAGCATCACGCCGTCGCAATCGGGTCGCCCGATGTTCAGCGACTACGTGGTGCCGCACCCCATGCCGAGGCATTGCTGTTCTACTCAAGTTCGGGGTACACGCGAGCGGCGAAGGACGCCGCCGACCTGGCTGGTATCAGCCTCTTCCGCTATACAACTTCGAACGAGGTGCTCGCAGAGAACGGGTTAGCCGCGGGCCTCGTGCAGCGTCCGGAAGGTGACTCGCTGCTCGCGGCGATCTTCGATGCGATGCGGGCGGGTGCGCGCGCTGGCATCCTTCATGATTGGGTGAATCGCACGATGCAGAAGAACTGGGCCAAGTCAACGCGCATCACGAGCGGAGAGATCACTCCGAACATGAAGGAGATCAATCGACTGACCGCTTTTCTGGGAACGGTACCCGCAGTTGCGGCAGCCATGGAAGACGTCGCTCGAGCGATCACCGACCCGTTGAGAATCGAGGCGATAGCTTCGTCCGATGTTGACGGAATCAAAGTCAGTGCAGAGAAGCTTCAGCAAGCCACGGAAGTATTGCTCTCGCTGGTAACCATCGATGCGAAAGCTGCCTCCTCGCTGAACTCAGCCCTCCAACGAAAACTCGAGTCGAAGGACTACGCAACACTTCGAGATGCCGGTGAAACTCTCGGCACTTTCGCCGAGTCGCGCTCGACTTGAGCGACGATGCGCTCAATCGATCTCGCACCCGTCGCCGCGCGTTGGTAAGTATCCGAACTTCGCGCGTCTCACGTCGGCCCGGCGCGACCTCGAAACAGCTCTGGTCGCCGAGCGCGACGAGCCGAAGCACTCTGGCCCTCGAACTCGAGCGTTTGAGGCTTCGCGGCACTATGGCCGTGCAACTATACGAGGGTGAAGTACGCCAGTCCGATGCATGCCTACAAAGCCAAGCAGTGGAACGCTGCGAGCCTTCATCTTCGGCACTACGCACTACAGGCTCAAGTAGACCCCCAGTTCTGGGGTCGCCGAACCATGAAGTACTTCGACTCATGGTTTGGGCGGCTCGCTGCAGCGCTCCGAGACACCGAGACTCTGGACGCGCTCGAGGCCGCGGCGCCGCGGATAGCGACGGTTTATCCCGAGCTTGTCGATCTCGATCAGGTGAGTTCGCAGCTTGCGTTGTGGCGGTCCAAAGCGCGAACAGCCGAGTTCTTGCTGGGCAGTATGTCGTCGGAAGCGCGACGTAGTACCGACGACCTGGTGCGGCTGGCGCAGGCCGCGGGTGTTACCCGGGTGAAAGCCGTTCTCGAGCGGTTGCAGAAGTTCGAACAGGCGCACCGACAGCCCGACGACCACGCTGGGCATTGGATTCTTGGTCCGCGGCTCCCGCTCCCCGAGCACCGATCGATACCTGTGTACGACTGGAGTCCCGGGAACCGGGCGCGCACGGAGGCGGTTCGTGCATACTCCGAGCGATTCCGGGATGCGCTCTGGACAAACGAGCCGCTTCCGTTTGGCGAAAACGAGCGATATCTGACTGACGCATTGCGAGACGAGAGCATCGACAGCCCTCTCTCAGTCGAATCAATCCGCGTGCACGAGCGGATCGTGGAAGTCTTCCCCGACCCGATAGCTCAACACTTCGGTCGGTTGCATCGCGCGCACCGCCTCCTCCATGAAGGCGACGTGCAGGACGCGTTCGACGAAATGCTGGAAGCGCACGATGTCTGGTTCACGTCATGGAGCGTGCGTCATCCGGAGCTCCGCGTCCGACTGGCGTTTATCCGCTCATGGGTGGGGAACCTTCATGGCCTGACTAGCACCGGAATGCTCTTCCGCGACGAGATCGAAGGTGCACTTCTGCGTCACTTCGATGAATACCACGACACGCATCAGTCAAGCGAGATACGTGATCTCGTGACGAGCAGGATCAACGTGAAGGCGCTACGGTTCGAATCCGAGCAACTCTTCAGCTGGCTTAACCCACATCCTCAGATACTGGTCGAGGTTCCCAGAGTTCCCGCCATCGATCTCAAACCACTCCTGCGGAAGAGATATCGCGAGGCCGAAAACCGCGTCCGGTTAGCGCACGGACTGCCGCGGGTCGGTGAAGCATGGGTATCCGAGGCGGCGTTGCTGTCCCTCGCGCGACAAGCATTCCCCGGTGAAGAGATCGTTCATCAAGGCCGCCCTGAATGGCTGGGACGCCAGAGTCTCGATATCTACTTCCCGCAGAGGAACCTCGCGGTGGAGTATCAGGGAGAGCAGCACGACCGGCCCGTAGAACGCTTCGGAGGCGCCGGTGGCTTCGCTCAACAGCAACGCCGAGACGCGATCAAGAGAGAGTTGTGCGAGAAACACGGATGCATGCTCATCGAGGTGCGGCCCAACTACGATCCGAAGGCGGTTGTGCTCACAGTCTCCGCGGCGCTCGCGGAGAGGTCGACCTCGGCATAGCGGTCCAAGTTTTAGCCGCACCGGTGCACACGGCGTTCTCTTGTGCACTGCGACCGGAAAAGCGAGACACTGGCGATGCTCGAGCCAGTCGCCTGCACGAGGTCCGCGCCGGCATGGAGGCCCTGCATGCTGACGCACTCACAGAGCGAGCAGGCAAGACCTTCACGACCGAGGAGACGGTTGCTCAGTCTCGATGACGAACAAGTCGGCGCTGAGTGAGCCGGTCTCAGCTCTCCGCGCGTGACTTCTTCGGGAACGACACCGTCTCGCCCGCAGCGAGCGTCAGCGCGTCTCCAGTGGACAGCGTCACCACCGTCCCCGAAGCCGAGTGCTCGATGCGTTCGATCGCCCCGCCGACAGTTACCCGGCCGATGTCACCGGCGCCGAGCGACTCCGCCTTCTTGCGGTAGACGAGTTCCCGCGGCGGGCCATCGGGGGCATCCGGCGAGCACATCCGGCACCGTCGATACCGACCCACACTCGGGAGCTCGTCGACTGTTACGTAGACGGCCTCGTAGTGGCTCTGAACAACCTCTCGGGCGGGACCGATCAATGAGAGTCCGTCCTCGTAAGTCTCGAAGATCTCGTATCCACCGCCGTGCTCTTCCCGAACGTCGCCGCGCACCTGGTGCTGGATCGACGGACAGTCCTCGCGATGTAGGACGTGGGGTGACTCACTCGTGCGGTTCAGGACCAGGCGGGGGCTCTCGGACACGTCGCCATTCTCGTCGATACACCGATGATCTCCCGATGCGACTGTGGATAACCCCCTCCATGGCGCGGCGCGCTCGTACCCTCTCGGGATGCACGTCTTCACTCTGGGCATCCGCGACGTCGCGATTGTCTACGATCACCGTCAGCACCATATCCTCCGCCGGCTCGCGAGACGACGTCGTGTCGTCGCGAACCTGACGCCCCTTGACGGCGAGGACGGCCAACCGTGCAGCGTTCAGGTCTCGATTCGCTCCCGCATGAGAAGCCACGATATTGGCGAACCGACACCCGAAGACGCAGCCCTGTGGTGGAGGCGGATCAGAGCTTCAACGACCATCGGCAACGTCGTGCGCCTTCCCGCGGCTGTGGTGTTTCGGCACTGCGACGAGATCTGGATCGGCGAGGAGCTGACGTAGTTCTGCGCCCACTGCAGCTCGCACCCACTGCGGCACCGGCCGTTCTTCTGCTTTGGGATCGGCTCTGACGGACGAGGGTGCGCTGCGCGCGAGAGCGGGTCGACGAAGGGCCGACCGCTCGACGGCAGACACCTCCCGTAACTATCGACGATGCCGGACTGCATCAGAGCGGCCTATATCAGGCTGTGGGGAGCGCCAGGGCGAGGCCGACAGCTTGCGCCCATCGCAGGCCCATTGTCCGGCACGGCGACTAACAGAGACGATGTTTGGGGTATTCATGTATTCCACGCAATAAAACGCCGGGTGACCGGGTCGCAGGACACGCGGCCACCACCGCCAAACAGATAGGGTGCGAGAGTGACAGACCTCGATAGTCTCCTGAGCACCCTGTATCAAGGGGCGGAGAGCCGCGGCTTGCCGGTCGTCGATGCCGCGTTTCTGCAAGAGCCGACCTTCGCCCTTCATGTCGACACGACGTCTCCCGATGAGGCGCTGGATCTCGCCCAGCGGATGCTCTCTCCCTTCGTCAGCATCACCGTCGATCTCTTCAACGCGGAAGAGTTCTTGGACGAGTTCGACGGCGAGGTCACGCCCGAGATCGCGCGCCTCGCTCGCGAACGCAACGACCAGCCACAAGGTGTGGCACTGCGGTGGTTTGGCCTCGGCGCAACCGGCCTTTACCTCGCCGACGCAGAGTGGGCTCAAGATCTCGCGACTTTCAAAGAGAGCTGGGCGGAAGGTCAGCAGTCCGCGTGGGCGGAAGAGCGAGACGCGCGTGCGGTTCGGATCGCCTCTCTTGCCGACCGAATCGAACTCGACCCGCGATACCGCGCGGCTGGACAGAATCAACGCACCGTCATCGGACGCATTGTCATGGATGAGCTTCGCCACGCCGACGATGACGCCACGACTGTGAAGTGGGCGCTGGAGCGCGCAAGTAAGTCTGTACGTGAGAACGCGGCGACCGCCTACCTCTCCGTGTCTGAGTCGGTAGAGGTGGTTACGAACGAGCTTCGAGATACGGATGACTGGCGGAAGTCACGTACGGCCAAAGAACGCGAGGGGACAGCTCGGGCGTTCCTCCTGGAGAGGACAGGATACGCACCCACCGCCGCCCTCGTTGAGATCGTTGCCCGCCAAGCACACACCTGGCGTTGACGCCGACCCCGCTCAACGACAAGGCGACTGCGTTCTCGGCGCTGCGCTCGATCAGCAGTCGCGACCAGTGCGTGCTCGCAGGCGAACACGACGGGCTTGACCACCACCCGCACGATTCTCGTCTACCGCGATTCCAAGCTTCGCGGCGCTGGAGCTGCCGAGCGCCTCGCTAGCTACCCAAGCCACGCCTCCGGTTCGAGTGCGAGCCTCCCGGACGGCTGCGTGAGTTTCAGTCGTCAGACTCGGGGCCGTCGTACGTCCAGTTCGCCGTACCGTCCCACTCACCCTGCACAGCTCCGAGGAGCAACGACCGCCAAGTGGTGCGGCCCGCCAAATAGCCGCGGGCTGCGCGGAGACGCCACGTTTCGGCCGAGAGCGTGAGCACGACCCCGATGGCCTCGTCCAGAGTCACGACCGATACCCCGGGCACACCGGCCTTCGAGACCAGGCGCAACAAATAGCGGTCACCCTCCTGCTTGATGCGTTCGGCGTCTGGAAGCAGCTCATCGTCGATGTCCGCGACGAGCAGATCGTGCATGAAGCGGTTGCGCTCGTCGTACGCCGCTGATGCGCTATCGATCGCCGCCCCGATCGCGGCATGAATTCTTCGATCCGCGACGGGTGCACAGGCTGACATCGTGCGGCACTGCCCGGCAAGGTTCGCCCAATTCTGGGGAGCAGCAAGGAGCGCCTCTCGCGTATCGAGCCCGCGAAGCTGCGCGTGAAGGCCCCTCAGGGCTGCATCAAGTTCAATCGACCCCTCGGCAATGCGACCTCTCACCACAGTCCATTGATCAGAGTGATCGAGGGTTTCGAGCTGGCTGAGTTCCATGCCATCAGCATCCCAGGTATGCCGCCGGTCGAGTCAGACGTACCGGAATAGCGGTTCCAATGCCCTCGCATCGTTCGTAGCGAGCTGCATTGCGAAACTGAGCTGATTGACTCTCTCCGATCGAAACAGCGTCTGAAACGGCACTGGTCGGAGCGCGAGCTGCAGCCCCTCGATGGCCGCTGCGGGTGCCATCCAAATGAGTCCACCCGCAACGAGGTTGCCGGCCCTCATCATCGATCCCGTGTCCTCGGATGGCACAATGCGAGTGCCCTCTCCCGCGGGCTTTCCTTCTCGAACGCGACTGAGCCACTCGTTCGCTCGTTGAACGGTGGCGTGCACCGCTACAGGGTCCGTAGGAATCTCACGTGACCCTCCCGACGACCTTCCGGGGGTCGCGCGGGTATCCATCACGCTCATGGAGGTCCCTTCCAAGAGCATCTCAATTCGCTCGAGCGATCCTCGCGGACAGACCTCGGCGAGAAAACCGACTAGCGAGTGGATGGTGCCCGGCATCGAACCGACGCCGCTCCCGAGCATGAGATGGCCGTCACGGCTCTTAAACCGTCGAGCGAAGTGTCGCTTCCAGTCGGACGCAGTCTGCATCGTCTAGTTCTATCGCATCACATCACGCCTCCCGTCATCGCCTGTCCGTGCTACGAAGGTACGGCGCGCCCGAAACTGTCACATCAGGCATAGCGCATCGATTGCGCTGTCCGACGCGTCATGACTCGACGACTACTCAAGCTCCTCCGCGGCTGCCCTCTGCCCTGGTCATGCGCGTGTATCCGCCTCGGTTGGACAGTGCCCATCTGCCGTCCATCCGCTACCTCGCGCCACTGGGTCTCTATCTGTCTGCTGTTCCAGATCGGTCGACGACCCTCTTTCACACGACAATCCGGGTGGCCATCTTGAGCGCAGGCGACCGCTGAAGTAGTAAGTTCTCGCTGTGGGATGCCGTCACTGGGGCGGTCTCGAAGGGGAGCATCGTGGGTGGAGCTGCAGCGGGCTGGTATGCGAACGGGCCGGCGTGGGAAACGTACTGGGACGGCACGCAGTGGCTTGATCAGCACCGACAGGTCGCATCTCCAGACAGGATCGACACAGGTCCCATCCACCAGCCGACGACGACGACGACGACGACGACAATGGCGACGGCAACGGCAACTACGCAGTCGATGGAGTCGCTCGTAGAACCGCAACCTCAACCAGAGGCCGAACTCTTCCCGTTCGCCGCATCCGGCGTAATCATCGATATTCGACCCGAGGGTATACACCTCGAGGGGACCACATGGCTTGGCCGCGGGCTCGTCGGCGATAAGCCGCGGGTTGTGCCGTGGGATGACATCTCGACGCTCGAAGTCATGACCACCGGAATCCGCATCCGCGAGGGTCGCAAAGCGATGCTAATCGGTGTGCCCTCCAAGTTGACTGCCCAATCCTCCCTCGTTGTAGAACGCCTCGCGCGGGAGTCCCAGACAGCCACAGGCCGGACCCTCTCGACAGGCAAAGTGACGCGCGCCGAAAAGACGGCAGCCGTAGAGGACGTATTCCGAAGGGCACTGTCTCGCAAGGTGGAAACGATCGGAACAGTCATTGAGAGCGGCGATCACTCCGCAGAAGTCGCGATGTCGCATGCGCTATTGGTGTGGTCCAAAGCCCAGAAGATCAAGGGTGGCGTCGAGTTGGCGACTAGTCAGCTCGACAAACTGCGCCGATCGCTGGGAGCACACGTCCCCACAGTGGTCGGGATCGTCGTCTCCGCGAACTTCTCCCCGAATCTCACGGTGTTCGATGACCGCGTTCATCGGGGTGCGGAGGCGCGCCCGATCGACGCGTTCACGCAGGCGCAGGTGTTCCTCGACGGGCAGGTCCAGGTCACGTCACGCCCATCGATGACAGCAGGTCTCATCGGGTCGGTGCTCCCGGGCACCGCCCTCCTTCCCGCGTTGGCGTTCGGGAAGAAAGAGAAGACGGACACTCGACAAGCCGAGTTCCACGTCGGCTCGCGCGATTGGACTTTCTCAATGAACATCCCGGTCCAGAGCGTTGGATCTGCTCGATCGATCGCTCAGCGGATCAATGCGATCGCGGACGGAATGGAGCGAGACGCTCGCTCGTCGCAGGCCGTTTCGTCGCCACCGTCGGCGACGCCATCGCCGAGCGACAATGCCGACCTCACCAGTCAGATCGAGCGCATTGTGGCCCTCGAACGTTCGGGCGCGATCACGGCGGAACAGGCGACGGCGATGAAGGCACGAGTAATCGGGCTTTAGGGCGGTGTTCTCCGCCCTCAAATGCCCTACGCTGCGACGGCGCCGACCCGCGTCATCTCGCCCGAGGACCGCTTTGGGCGCCTTCGTCGGCTCGGCCCGCTGCTCACTTCAAGGTCTCGCCCATAGGCCCGATAATTCCAATTATTGGAAGCTCTATCCCCGCCCCAGAACCCCGGCATGGAGTCCGCACGGTCGAGAGCGCGCTCAACAGACCGCACAGCCTCGTACATGCCCCGGTACACCTCTGGGTCGTCAGCCATGCGCGTCGGTGGGTTGGCGGCAACGAATTCAACTGCTCGTTCCCACGCTCCGCGGAGCACCTTCTCGCGGTTCTTGGCATCACGGAGGACTCGGAGCGTCTTCGAGTGGCGCAACGTACGGGCGTGCTCAAAGGCGGGGGAGTCACCGTACTCGTCGCGCGCCTCGCTGTATGTGTATCGGGCGTTCGCGAGCGCGCAGAGCACCGTGTGGAGCCGGTAGGACAGGTCGCCTGTGAGGTCGGGGTCTTCGATGAGGTCGAGGATGCGTGGAGAGAGCGCACGTCGCAGCCCGCCGAGGTGGGGTCGGCCCTGATCGTCGATCTTCACGTTGTGGATCGGGGTGATGCCCGTCGGTTCCAGGGTTGCACCGAGGTCGAGGAACATATCCCTCAATGCTTCTACTTGCTCTTCGAGGGTGTCGTGGCGGCGGAGCACGTCAAGATCGCCGCGGATCACGATGGATGAGCTGCCGGTGCGGTGAGGTGCGCCAGGAGGACGGACACAGCCCGCGATGGCGTTCGAGAGGGGCCTGGTATCGAGCGTGGGAAGTAGCTGTTTGGCGAGCTTGCCGATGTCTTTAACCATGTGCGCGTCGGTAGGTTCATCGAGGGCGACCCATACGTGGATGCCGCCTTCAGGGCCGGAGCGGGCGACGAGGTACTCGATGTTGAGGTCGTCGAGCCACGCGCACAGTCGGTCGCGGTCGCGGACGACGTTGCCGTCCTTCACGTCGAGGTCGAAGACGAGGTAGCGAAAGAGACCATCCTCACCCGCGAGGTTTACGGCCCACGTCGTTTTCGGTGCCGGCCCGGAGGTTTCTTCCTCAGTGGGGTAGCGATTGACGATGAGCTCACCGTCGCGCGCGGCAATGCGAACGGTGGGACGAGGGGAGATTTCGCGCGTGAGTGCCCACGCTTCATCGCGGGGGAGTTCGATCGGCTCAGAGACACGCCGAAGGTGGTTTCGACGAGTTGCCGTGCGTGATACGCCAAAGGGCGCTAC
>Ga0308167_1002409_pt1 | contig 17405 bp, 11 predicted proteins | sample PhyCR1_2_FD_202138 | JGI IMG/M metagenome (GOLD analysis project Ga0308167, IMG submission 202138) | Phyllosphere microbial communities from UC Gill Tract Community Farm, Albany, California, United States - DLSLRC.R1 | ecosystem: Host-associated > Plants > Phyllosphere > Unclassified | place... | reverse complement strand
TGCTGGTCGAGGTGGCCGGCCAGGTCCGCACCACGGCTCCCGACCTCATCATCACGTTGGACGCCGAGACCGGCGAGCCGATCACCACCGAGGCCCTGCGCTTCGGCGCCCGCATCCGGATCGTCACGGCACCGGCCGACGAGCGCTGGCACTCCCCGGACGGCCTGCGCCTGGCCGGCCCGCGGTACTTCGGCTACGACACCCCCGCGGTCCGCCACGACGGCACCACGAGCGCGGGGGAACCGAGCACGGGTGGAACGAGCACGGAGGAGAACCGATGAGCTGGATCCTCGACGTCGACGACCTGCCCGACCTGGCCCGCGGTGCCGCGCTGCTCGGCACCGGCGGCGGAGGCGACCCCACGATCGGGATGCTCCTGGTCCGTGCCGCGATCGAACAGCACGGCCCCGTCACGATCCTCGACCCGTCCGAGGTGCCCGACGACGCCCTCGTCATCCCCACCGCGCAGATGGGCGCACCGACCGTGGTGCTCGAACGCATCCCCGCCGGACCGGAACCCCTCGGCGCCCTCCGTCGGCTCGAAGCCCACCTGGGCCGGACGGCGACCGCCACGATGCCCATCGAGTGCGGCGGCATCAACTCGATGATCCCGCTGCTCGTCGGTGCCACCGGTGGCTTGCCCGTCGTCGACGCGGACGGGATGGGCCGCGCGTTCCCCGAGCTGCAGATGGAGACGTTCTCGGTCTACGGGGTCCCCGGCAGTCCGCTGGCGATCAGCGACGAGAACGGCCACGGCGTCATCATCGAGACCGGCACGGACAACAAGAAGATGGAGTGGCTCGCCCGCGGGGTCACCATCCGGCTCGGCGGCGTCGCCTACATCGCCGAGTACGCCATGTCCGGCCGCCAGGTGCAGGAGACCGCCGTCCCGCGCACGCTCTCCCTGGCACTCGCCGTCGGTCGGGCCATCCGGCTCGCCCGCGAAGCCCACCGCGACCCCATCGACGCGCTCGCCGAGGCCCTCGGCACGACGATCTACACGCACCTGCGCGAGCTGTTCGACGGCAAGGTCGTCGACGTCGAGCGCCGCACGGTCGACGGGTTCGCCCGCGGTCGTGCCACCGTGCAGGGGACCGACGGGTCCGAGCTCGAACTCCGGTTCCAGAACGAGAACCTGGTCGCCCGGCGGGACGGTCAGCTCGTCGCCGTCGTGCCCGACCTGATCTGCGTCCTCGACGCCGAGACCGCCGAGCCGATCACCACCGAACGCCTGCGGTTCGGACAGCGCGTCCGGGTGATCGGCATCTCGACGCCCGACCTGATGCGGACCCCGGAGGCGCTCGCCGTGTTCGGGCCGTCGTGCTTCGGGCTCGACGAACCGTTCGTCCCGGTCGAGGACCTGCACGAGCACGTCCGCCCGGCTGCCCCGGCGGTCGGCTGACGAACGGGCCGCGCGCCGACCCCGGCGGCCGGCCCGTGCACCCGACCCCCGACCCCCGGCCCCGGGCTCCGGCCCCGAGACGCGACCACGGCAGCAGAATGGACCCATGGACCAGGGTGAGCGGCGGGGCGGCGGTGTGGCGGGCCTCCAGGCCGACGACGCGACCGTCTTCGGACGCGGTACCGCCCTGCTCGGCTGTGGCGGTGGCGGCCGCGTCGACCACATGGTCAGCGCGCTGCGCTTCGCGCTCGGCGACCGCAGCGTGCCGGTCGTCGACCTCGACGATCCCGCGCTCCGATCGGTGGTGGCGGTCGGGCTGATCGGGTCGACGACCGTGCTCGAGGAGAAGATGCCGAGCGGCGAGGAGCTGCCGGCCGCGCTCGCGGCGGTCGAACGCTGGACCGGCACCCGTGCCGACGCCGTCGTCGCCGCGCAGATCGGCGGCGTGACCGGACCGGCCGCTGCCCTCACCGCACACGCCGCCGGACTGCCGCTCGTCGACGCGGACCTGGTCGGCCGCGCGGTCCCGCGCATCGACCAGCTGTCGGTCTTCGTCGGCCCGACCACGACGGTCACGGCCGCCGCGGCGACCACGAGCGGTCTGCGGATCGTCGTCGACGCCCGGCACCCCCACGACGTCGAGACCGTCTGGCGCGAGGCCGTCTCGCACAGCGGCGGCTGGGCGGCCTTCGCGATCGGCCCGGTCCCGGTCGCGCTGCTGCGCGAGCGGGCCGTCGTCGGCAGCGTGCAGCGCGCGCTCCGGATCGGACGCGCCGCTGGCGGCGCACGCGACGCGGCGGAACTCGCCGCGCTCATCGGCGGCCGCGTCGTCGCGCAGGGCCGGGTCATCGACGTCCAGCGCGAGGGTGACGCCCTCGCGTTCGTGCGCAGCAGCCTGGCCATCCGCGACGCCGGCACCGGTGCGGTCGCCCGGGTCGAGGCGGGCAGCGAGTACGTGCACTGCCTGGTCGACGGCCTGCCGGTCGCCAGCACGCCGAGCGTCATCACCGTCGTCGACGCGCGCTCGCTCGCGCCGGTGGCGACCGACCGCACGCGGGTCGGCAACGAGCTCGCCGTACTCGTGCTGCCGTCGGCGCCGTGGTGGTGGGCGGACCCCGACCGCACCGCGCGCATGGGACCGCGGGCGTTCGGCATCGACGCGGACGTCGTGCCCGAGGCCGTGGGCCAGGTGCTCGCGTGAACGCCGTCGGCGACCTGCTCCCGCTCCTGCCGCCCGGCACCCGCCTGCTCGTCGGCCCCGGCAGCACCGCGGTCCGGAGCGTCCGCGGGGTGGTGGGGACCCCCGACCAGGTCGGCCGGACCCTGTCGCAGGGCGACGACGTCGTCGTGCTGCTCACCCCCGTCGACCGCGCGGACGCGCGCTTCGACGTGCTGCTCCGCCGGGCGTCCGCGGCCGGCACCACCCTGCTCGTCGTCGACGGGGCACTGGAACTCGGCCCCGGCAGCACGACGCTCGCCGACCGGCTCGGCGTCGCCGTGCTCGCCACCCCGGACCCGTGGGCGACCTCGGTCCGCCTGCACGAACTCATCGGCACCGGGATGGGTCCGGCGGCCCGGGCCGCCCTCGACGCCTCCCGCGTCGCCCTCGACGCCGGCCCCGAACTCGACGACCTGTTCACCCGGCTCGACCGGTCGCTCGGCCACCCGGTGCGGTTCCTCGACGCCTCGGGTCTGGCACTCCGCGGAGCCGCGGTCGACGACGCGGCCCGCGCCGTCCTCGTCCGCCGGGCCGGCACGAGCGACGTGCTGACCGCCGAGGGCGTCGACGAGACGCTCGTGGCGATCCCGGTCGGCACCGGCATCGGACCGCGCGCCTGGCTGGCCGTCGGCCTGCCCGTCCCGATCGCCGCCGAACAGCAGGTGGTCGCGAGTGCCCTGCAGGTGGCCGCCGTCGCCGTCGGGCACCGGCTGCTGCTCACCCGGCTCGACGACGAGCGCGACGCCCGCTACCGGATGGCGATGCTCGACGAACTCCGTGCGGCCGACGGGGCGCCCGCCCCGCAGCTCGTGCAGCGGACGATCGCCGCCGGGTGGCGGCTGGACGCCTGGCACGTCGGCGCGCGCGTGGTCGCGCGGCAGGGCGTCGACCTGGTCGCGCTCCGCCAGCAGGTCGACGCCGCGGTGCGCGCCGAGGGACTCGACGCGGTCGTCGTCGAACAGGCGGACGGCTGGGTGCTGTGGCTGTCGGAACCCGACGAACCCGGCCGGGAGGCAGTGGCCGACATCGCGGGTCGGCTGCGGCGCGCGCAGAACACGCTCCGCACCACCGTGGAGACCAACGTGGGCGTCGGCAGTCTGCAGGCGGGCCCTGCCGGGCTGGTCCGGACGCTCGGCGAGGCCGGCGACGCCGCCCGCCTGGCCGCCAGCCGTCCGGAGTCCGGGCACTTCGTGCACGTCGACCGGCTCGGGCTCGCGCAGCTGCTGCTCGCGTGGACGCAGACGGACACGTTCCTGCCGGCCTCACGGCAGTTGCTCGCACCGCTCGAACGCGGTGGCGGGGCGCTCCTGACGACGCTCGCCGCCTACCTGGACGCGGAGTCGTCGATCGCCGAGACCGCCGCGGTGCTCGGGGTCCACCGGAACACCGTGTCCGACCGCATCGCGCGGGTGGAGCGGCTGCTCGGGGTGGACCTGTCCGACCCGGAGACCCGGCTCGCCCTGCACCTGGCGACGCGGGCGCGGGCGGGCGACGGCGGCTGAGGGCTCGCTGCGTCAGCTGCGGTCGCTGGCGTTCTCGGTCTCGCTGGTCGCGGTGTCGTGTTCGTGCTCGGTCGTGCTCTTGTCGGTCCCGCGGGTGGGCCGGGCGGCGGCACCGGTCTCGCGCGCCGCACCCGAGGCCAGGCCGGCCGCGATGATGAACACGAAGACGATCAGCAGCGCACCGAGCAGGCCGATCTCCTCGCCGAGGAACCCGATCAGGGGCGGTCCGGCCAGGAACGCCACGTAGCCGATCGTCGCGACGGCGCTGACCTTGGCGGCCGCGGTGCGGGGGTCGTCGGCCGCGGCGGACATGCCCATCGGGAAGCCGAGGCTGGCGCCGAGGCCCCAGAGCACGACGCCGACGATCGCGAGCGGCACGTTGTCGATGAAGATGAGCATGCCGAGGCCGACCACCGCGACGGCGGCGCTGATGCGCAGGATCGGCACGCGGCCGAACTTGTCGATCAGCGGGCTGCCGGCGACTCGGCCGGCGGTCATCGCGGCGAGGAACACCGTCAGCACGGCGGCACCGCCGGCGTTGTCGAGCCCGTGGCCGTCGATCATCGCGAGGGGCAGCCAGTCGTTCGCGGACCCCTCGGCCAGCGCCATGCCGAGCACGATCACGCCGATGAGCAGCGTCGAGGGCTGTGCCCAGACCTGCCAGCGGGTGAGCGGGGTCGCGACCGGGCTGGTGTCGGTCGACACCGGCTGCTCGAAGCGGTGCTCGTCCTGGAACTTCGTGACGGCGACGAGCATGGCGGCGCTCGTGATGACGACGAGCACGATGAAGTGCCACGAGACCGGGATCTCGAACCGCTCGGCCAGCGCGCCGAAGCCCGCGCCGGCGAGTGTGCCGAGGCTGAACGCGGCGTGGAACAGCGGCATGATCGTGCGGCCGCCGGCCTTCTCGGCGGCGGCGCCGGAGACGTTCATCGACACGTCGCACAGGCCGTTGCCGAAGCCGAACGCGATGAGGGCGATCCAGATGGCGGCGAAGCCCCACCCGAGCGTGACCGCGACCCCCGCGAAGATCATCCCGACCGCCAGGCACGCCGCAGCCACCTGCACGCCCCGACGGGCACCGAGCTTCGCGACGATGTGCCCGGCGAAGGTCAGACCGCCGATGGAACCGACGGCCATGCCGAGCACGAGCAGGCCCATCTCGAACGTGCTCGCCCCCAGGGAGTCGCGGACGCTCGGGATCCGGCCCAGCCACGTCGCGATGTCGAGTCCGGACAGGGTGAACACCACGAACACCGCGATGATCCAGGCCTTGGTGGTCGGGACGGTGCGGGTGGACGGCGTCGTCATGGTGGTTCCCATCGTGCTGCGGCGCGCGGGGTGCTGCGCGTTCTGGTGCGTGTCGGTGCTGGTCTTGCGGCTGTCGAATCGATTCGACTGCTCGTTCCGGCTACGCTAACGGGCGATGGACGAACCGGCAACAGGACCCGGCGCGTCGCCTTCCCGCGGCGGCGCCACCCGTTCGTCGCGCCCGACGCTGGCCGCGGTCGCCCGTGCTGCCGGTGTCGCGCCGTCGACGGCCTCGCTCGCCTTCAGTGGTCTCGGCCCGGTGTCCGAGGACGCCAAGGCCCGCGTGCTCGCCGCCGCCGCCGATCTCGGTTACGGCGGCCCCGATCCCCGTGCCCGTTCCCTGCGCCGCGGTCGTTCCGGCGTCATCGGTGTCGTGATGGACGAGCGTCTGAGCGATGCCTTCCGTGACCCGGTCAACGTCCTGACCCTCGACGGCATCGCCGAGGTCGCCGGCGCCGCAGGTGCCTCGCTGCTGCTGGTCCGGAGTCCGCTCGACGACGAGCAGGGCGCCGGCCCGTTGGTCGACGCCCCGATGGACGCCGTCGTGCTCGTCGGGTGCAACGTCCGGATCGACCCGGCCGTCGCGGTGCTGCGCCGTCGGCAGATCCCCGTCGTCGCGATCGAGGCGGACGAGATCGAGGGCGCCGTCCCCGTCCAGCTCGACAACCGCGATGCCTCACGCCGTGCTGCGGAGTACCTGCAGGGGCTCGGCCACCAGGTCGTGACCGTCGTGACCCTGCCCCTCGATGCCGCACGCCGCCGTGGCCCGATCGACGCAGCTCGGCAGGACGAGGGCATCGCCTTCACCACGCTCGAACGCCTGCGTGGTGTGCGCCAGGTCTACCCGGACGCCGTCGCGATCGAGACCGCCGGCAGCTCGGTGGAAGAGGGGCGTCTCGCCGGCACGGAGCTCTTCGCGCCGGACGGCCCCCGCCCCACCGCCGTCATCGCGCAGAGCGACCTGATCGCCGTCGGGGTGATCTCAGCCGCACTCGACGCCGGACTCCGTGTCCCCGAGGACGTCAGCGTCGTCGGGTTCGACGGCATCACCGTGGACGACAGCCTGCTCCACCGCACCCCGATCCGGCACCTGACCACACTGGTGCAGCCCTTCGTGCAGAAGGGCCAGGCCGCCGCCCGTGCCGCCCTGGCCATGCTCGAGGGTGCGGAACCCCAACCAGCGTCGTTCACGTCGGAGTTGCGGGTGGGGGACACGACGGGGCCGCCGCCCACTTCGCGCTGATCCCACGTCGTCCGGATTCCCCAGACCGAGAACCTGGCGCAAGGTGAACCGGTCCCGTGCGCGCTTCTAGCGTGCGAACTTGCCGGTGGTGTGCAGCGTTCCAAGGAGGTCGTGCTGGGCCTTGGTGGACCCGATCCACGCGAGCTCACCCGGCCGAGCTGTCATGACTCCGATTCTCGGCCTCGCCTCGGTGAACGTCGACGGTCTGAAGCTTCGCCAACTGTTCAGCGCCGAAGCCGCTGTCCAAGGGGGCCGCTACCGGTCTGACGAATCGGTCTTTCCCTCCGGTAGAAGATGCCCGATAGCTCGCAGGACGTCCCGTGACCACACGAACTTCCAGGTCGACGACTAGTCAGCAGCCGGCTCCGACGTCGGGCTGTCTCACGACTTGGTCAATTGGCCGATCGTGGGCTCGGGTGGGTCGTTCGATACGTCGTAGAGAGCCGGCGAGGGCAACGAATAGAAGTAGTCCTCGTGCAGCTCGGCCGTCGCTCCGCTCGTTTACTCGACATGCTCAAGGGGCCGTTCGAAGACGAGGCGCAGATCAGAGCCAGAAATCTGGAGACCGTTCCGCTCAGGCACCTCACGATCTCTTCTCACTCGGCAGCGTCTCGTCACCCCATCGAGGTTCGGACGGAGGAGTGCTCGATCGCACTTGACGACGCCGACCCGTACCTGCTCGCACGACGAGTGTGTGTCGGGCGGTTCCGCAATACTTGGTGACATCCACTCAGAACCGGAGGGTCCCCTGTTGCCACTGCGCCCCGAGCTCATCGCAGATGCTGAGATCACGACCGCTCAAGATGACGCGCTGGGGCACGAGCAGCTCACCTCAGAGCTGCTGAAGTTGATTGTGGAAGCGAAAACGCCGAGCAATGTCGCCCTGTACGGCCCATGGGGTGCTGGCAAGAGCGGCATTGGCCATCTCCTCGCCGCGGAAATCAGGACCCATCACGCAAAGGATCTGCTGTTCGTCAGGTTCGACGCGTTCAAGTACGCGCGGAACCCGCTGCGCAGGAACTTCATCTCCGTCGTCGCGAAGGAACTCGGCTCGAAGGACTCCCGGTTTGGGGAGGACCTCTACGAGACGACGACGAAGTCGAAGGTGAAGTTCCCGGTCTGGAAAGTTCTCCAACTGCTGCTCGTGCTCGTGGGGTCGGTTGTCGCGATCGCGGCCGCATTGGCGCTGCTGATCGCCGGCTTTGCGATCGTAAACGACGAGCAAGTGTGGCCAGCGCTGCACGATGCGGCTGGCTTGACCATTCCGGCGTCGTTGGTACCAGCCAGCCTTGTGACGGCAGTCGTCGCGGTCGCGAACAAGGCGTTTGTGACGACGCACTCGAGCGAGCGTGCAGAAAGCGACGAAGAGTTCGAGCGGCTCTTCCGAGAGCTGGTGCAGAGCAAGGTGCGGAACCGCAAGCTCGTGGTATTCGTCGATGAGCTGGACCGGTGCGCGCCGTCGGACGTGATCGACACGCTGGACTCGATCCGAACCTTCTTCGGTGTTCCCGGCTGTGTGTTTGTCGTCGCAGCTGATCAGCAGGTTCTTGACCACGCCATGACGCTCGCGCTCCGACAAGCCACTCCACTGGATGACGTCAACCCTTACTACAGTGCCGGCAGCTCCTACCTTGACAAGGTCTTCCAGTACCAGCTGACCGTGCCACCGCTGCGGTCGAGCAGCGTCACGGCCTTCGCCGCAACCTTGGTGGCTGACCGCGATGGTGTGTGGCGGCAGCTGAATACGGCGACCATCGCATCGATCCTGATCCCTGCGCACGTGAAGGCACCTCGGCGGGTGAAGCACCTCCTGAACTCCTTCGTTCTCGCCCACCGGCTTGCCTCCGCACGGATCGAATCTGGCGGTCTCGCGCTTACGCTCGGGCAGAGGGAGACGGAAGCATTGGCGCGCCTGACGTGCCTGCAGGTGGAGTTCCCGCTCTTCGCGCGCGACATGATTCTCGACCCGGATCTGCCGCAGCATCTCGTTGGAGCGAAAGCGCAACCGGAGGGCTACTGGAGCGATCATCCCGGTGTCGAGTACCGCATCAAGCGCCTCGTGGCGGACTACCTCGAAAAGGGCCGCCCCTCGGGTGCCATCGTAGCCGGCGAGGACGATCAGCAGGACGAAGTCGACGCGATCCAAAAGACACAAAACGATCAGCTGATGAGTTACCTGCAGCGCACCAGCAACATTGTCGGCCCCTACCGCGACCTGCTGTTCCTGGAAAGCGCTGGCGTCGCCTCGAACCTGCCAGGTACCGTCGCCGAACAGCTCGAAGTCGCTGCACGGAACTCCGCACTGAACGACGTGGCGGCCCTCGTCGCGCAGCTCGACGCCGACGATCGTATTGCGGGAGTGAACTTCCTTACGCAGGTGCTTCGCACCGCGGTCGGCATCGAAGCGCCGAACGTGACCCGGTCGATCCTCCTCGCCGCCTCGATGAGCACACTTGACCCTGCGGCGGCGGATGCCGTAGCGCTTGAGATCGATCAAGACGACGTGTTCCCGAACAGCGTGCTGACGAGCACCACCCTCGAGGGTGTGTTGCTCATCGCTGCATCAGCGTCAAAGACGAGGCGGATCTCCCTCGTGCGCCGCATCGCCGCGTCCGACGTCACATCGCATACCGACCTCGGCGCACGAATCGCGATCGACTACCAGCACGTCCTCGACACTGAACCAGAGCTCGTTCCGCAAGCGCTGACCAACCGTCTGGTATCTGACACGGCCGAACGATTCGCGGCAGCGCTGGAAGCGGTGGAGCCGACAGCTCTCGCGGATGCACTCGTCGCCAGTGAACATGATCTCGCCGCTGCGATCCGAGGACGGTTCGAAGCAATCGACACGTTCGATGCCGAACAGGAGACGTCGGTAACACCGCGTGCAGCACGACGCGCGGAAGCTGAGACAACGACCGAGCGAACGCGGCCGCCGGACCCCGCTGGGATCCTCGACGCGCTGCAAAGCATCGCGGCGCTGCAGGCGGCCCGCGCAGACCAGCCAGCCCTGCTGCCAATCATCCGTGTGCTGCTCCTCGTGAACCGGTCCGAGGCAGAGGTCGTGGCGATGCAATCGCTGCCTTTGTTGCTGACTCCCATCGACGCTGACCTCGCGGAGCTGTTACTCCGAGCCGGTGTCGAGCGTGAGCCCTCCGAGTGGAGTAGTTGGGCCGCGCCGTTGCTGCGATACCCTGACGCGATCTCGGATAAGGTTCGCCCCCACCTCGAGCGCATGCTCCAGCAAATCTGGTTGCGGCGCTTCAACGTCGAGAGCCCCAGAACGGCGAGCGACTTTGAAGCAGCAGCACGCCTCGTGTCGCAGTGTGCAGAACACCTGCCCGAAGAGGACAGGGCTTTGCTCTCCGCGGCGGCTGTATCGCTGCCGTCCGCAGTGACTACAGCGGACGACGTAGACACGCTCCGCGAGCGGTTGGACTGCATCCGGGTCCTTCGTCGCCTCGAAATTCTCCAGCCTCTGCACGCTGCGGCAGCGCAGCAGTCACTGCTCATCAGCAGCGTCAGCACAGACGTCGACGAAGATGAGATCGACGAGGTCACCAACGGGATCCGCCGACTCCTGCACGGCGCCCTCATCTCCGACGGCGCCCCCGAACCGTCAACCCTCGACGAGCTTGCAGGCGCGATCCGCGATTCCGACTGGCTGCCCAGCACCGCCAAGCTCGAGATGCTCAACATTCTTCTCGCCTCGAACCTGACCTGGGCCACCACCAACCCTGAACTCGAACTCACACCCAACGACTTCACCGCCGTAGTGCATGACGCACGTCAACGTCGGTGGGACATCGCGCGTAACTGGCTGCGGTACACCACGAGCGACCCAACCGAGGTAGCCGGCGCACTCGCTCCGCTTCTCCCCAATGCCGATAGCGCCGGTGAGCTACTTCAAGCAGTCCAGGGGTGGGCTGCGGCGTTGTCCGCTGCGGGCAGAGAGCAGATCATCACGACGCTCATCGGACAGGCCGGTGCCCCCTCACTGTCCGTGCGAGTCCTCACGGCGCTGGGAATATCCTCGCTGCCAGACGCTCGAATCGCCTCACTGCTGGCCGACCGGTACAGCGAAGAGACAACCATCGAGGGACGCAAGCAGGTGCTCACCATCTGGCGGGCTGCGTCCGTGCGGGCGGAACAGTCTCGGAGGGTGCTCGTGCGCCAGGTGCTCCTTGACATGCTGGAGCGCAATCAGGGGTCGGCGGAAGCAGCCATCGACGCAGCCCCATTTGTCGCCCGGCCCGTTCCATCAGGCACTCGAACCGAGCTTCGTGACGCGTTGACCGCCGCCAGCACGCGATTCTCGTCCGTGCGCAAGCGTGCGGACAAGGCAGCGAACGACCTAGGCCTGCCGAAGCCGAAGCGGCTCAAGATTCGCTGACGCCGAAGCAACTGCTGACTGCGCCGAGATTCCGCCATCCGTTCCTCACAGCGCCGCCGACCGCTTCCCAGCCGTGAAAACATCAGGCGGGTTTGCCGGGTCGCCCGACCTCCGCCCCCGGCTCTGCTCCTCGACCGAAACATGGCTAGGCCCTGCTCGAGACCTCCGAGAACACATTCCCCCTTGAGCGCTGGGCGCGCGAGATCGAGGATCGACGCCGAGCCCGTCAGCCGGAGATCATCGTGCCGCACCTCGACCCGGCTGAGACCGGCGTCCAATCGCAGATCCTGCTCTCCTCGAGGCGCCCGGTCCGAAGACCGTCCCGGAATGGGGTGGCACAGTTCGCGGACCTGAATCGAGGAGGCCCCGGCGGGTCGCGCGATAGCAGTCGCAGTTCGAGCTGATATCGAATCCCATCGGCACTTTGGCCTATGACTGCGCGCCACCGGCGTCGGCCTCGGCTGGAAGTCGTATGCTCCGCTCGTGACCTTGCAGGTAGTCGGCGATGAATCCGGTTCTGACGGCGAAAACCTCAGCAGTGCAACGCACCGGACGTTCAGCTACGGCACGACGGCGCTTTCCATCGCGGAGGCTCAGGAGGTTGTGGTCCAGACTCGTGAAGCGCTTGGGTCCACGAAAGAGGAGGCTCGACAAGGGGGCGAGCTGAAAGCATCGAAGCTGTTTAAGAAGCACCGCACTGTCGCTGAGTCACTTTTCCTGCCCGATGGGCCCTTGGCGTCAACGTCAAGCGTATACCTGGCGGATAAAGCGAAGTTCCTGGCGGGGAAGATGATTTCACTCCTCATGGAGGAGCATGAATACAGCCTCGGCAGGCCTTCTGCGATTCACCTACAGGGCTATTTTGCAGACGAGATGACAGACCGAGTCTTACCAGCTCTTGACGAAAGCACGCGAGCCGAATTGCTTTCAAGTTTCAATGCGTTATGTAGGTCCTACAAAGTTCCATTCGCGCCAACAGGTCGTGCCGACAGATTTATCGAAGCTCTCCGTTTAGCAAATCTGGCCGGATCGCACAATCGACGTGCTTTGCGAATGCTTGCACGGTTGTGGGATGCACGCCACGAGGCGTACGCGATCGAGGGGGATGATTCCGCGACCCTTGATCTCGATCCGATGCTGCCCACAATGTTGGTTGTCGCGACTACCTGGCATAACCGGTTTAATGGTGCCGAGTTCGAAGTGTACATTGACGAGTACCGTCAGCTTACGCCACTGATGTTTGATGTGACCAAATCGATTGCCTCCACCATATACGGCGTGCGGCTTCGAGACATTGTGCAAGTCAATTCAGCCACCGATCCGCGCGTGCAGCTTGCCGATTGGATCGCTGGAGCCGGTCGCATCGCAGCAGGCGAGGTGCTGAGCGGCACGCCAAGCAGACTCAGCGACCTGGTGCGGCCGCTTGTCGATCCCGACAGCATGCGGTCGCCCGACTCGGCGCTGCAACGGTGGCTCGACGGTGGGATTTCGTTCGAAGCCTAGATAGCTGCGTCGGAGCATCAGCGGTCGGCAGTGTGTGCGATGGCGACGACGGATCGGCGCCGAGGGGAAGCTGACGCACCCCAGCAGCCGTCTCGGCAACCGGTCGACCACCGGACAGCGGGGTCGATTGCGCCACATGGGTTGGACGGAGTCCATGTAGACCTCCGGACTGACCGCCGGTTCGGAGATCGCTGCGTAGTGCTCGCAACGTTCGTGCGTGCGCTCATGGGCCGAGTCCGGTCTAGGGCCAGACCTTGGCGGAGCACACGAGAGAATCAGCCCAGAGCGAGCGAAGGGGCCACAAGTCGTCTCAAGCTTTGTAGGCTGTACTCATGTCGCCGACGCTGCAGGTCACAAAGAACTCGTATACGGTACTCGACTTTCTCGAGTGGCAGCGCCAAGGAACTCTTGATCTCCGGCCGTTTTACCAGCGCCGTGCAGTATGGAATCCTCGAGTCAAGAGCCTTCTTCTTGACTCAATCATTCGAGGCTTTCCGATCCCCCTCATATTCCTACATAACCGGCTCGATGTTCGCTCATCACGAAGCGTGAGACAAGTTGTCGATGGGCAGCAGCGTCTGCGCACGATCCTCTCTTTCGTTGATCCAGATAGCGTCACAGACCGCGGCGAATGGGACGACTTCACAATTCTTCGGGCTCACAATAAGGAGTTCGCCGACACGCGATTCGTCGACCTCCCTTCGGAAGTGCAGTCGCAGATCTTACAGACCTCGCTGTCAGTGAACGTTCTTCCACCGGACATCGCTGACGTCACGGTCCTGCAGATCTTTCAGCGGATGAATACAACCGGAATCAAGCTGACGGATCAGGAAATTCGCAACGGGACATTCTTCGGTGAATTCAAGGACCTCTCCTACGGTCTAGCCTACGAGCAAAACCAGCGGTGGCTTGAGTGGGGAATATTCACTCAGCAGGAGATCGCCCAAATGCAAGAAGTGGAATTCACCAGTGACCTCCTCGGCGCCCTCATACGTGGCGTGAGCGGCCGGTCGGCGTCGCAGATAACCGCTCTTTACAAAGAGTTTGACGACTCCTTGCCCAACCGAGACGCACTTTCAGAGCAGTTTCGTGAAGGAATCGAGGCCCTGGCGGCGGTGTACGACGGACGGGAAGTCGAACCTGCTTCACGCCGGTTCAGAAGCACTTCCTGGTTGTATCCACTGTTTGCGGTCGTCGCAGGTCTCGATGATGCTGGCAGTGACCCTCGTAACGACCTCACTACCGGACTGCCCGCAACGACTTGGCATGAACCAGTCACTGAAGCACGCGCCCTTGCTGCGGCGCTAGCTGAGGTAGACAGATTGGTGAGCACTCGCGGGGCTCTGCCAGACGAGCTTTCGGAGAGCTTGCGGCGACAAACCACTCACAAAGCAAGTCGATTGCAGCGGATTCGGCTCATTCGGTCTGTGCTTGGCCATGTCTGACGGAGCGGCTCTAGCCGCTGATCTTGGCAAGTCGCTGCAGCACCTTCGCGACTCGGTCGAGGACGCAGACGCTGCTTACATGGGTTCTGCGTTACGGAGGGCTACAAGGGATGATGTCGTTGAACTTGCCCTGATTCGCGGCATGGGGCTTTTTGAGGAATATGTAGGAGATCTTTTCCTGCTGGCCCTCCAGGCTCGCCTCGGTCCCGAAATTGCCCCAATCCACGTTGCGGCCGACGTTGAGCAGGCCGCGCTCTATATTGCTGGAGTAGACGGCGCTGGGGACGCTCGTTACATCTCCTGGATGCCTTTTGCGCAAAAAACGGCCCCGCGCGCTCAGCGCCTACTTTCACAAGGGCAACCCTTCTCGCGGCTAGGGAACCGCTCAAGCGACAAGCGTGAGATTTATACACTGACAACCGTGCGCAACCGAATTGCGCACGACAGCGCTTCAGCGAGAGATAAGTTCGAGGAGCTTGCGAGGTCTAAAGGATATCCATCCAGCCGTGGGGCTGACTACTTGACCGCTCAACGCGGCGGCACTAGCGAGATTTTGCTTGGACTCTCCACGCTCCAGCGCATCGCAGATGGACTGGCTGACTCGAGTGAGGCTTCATCTCGAACCGTTCTGGGCCCGGAAGATAGCTACGGGCCGGACGTTGAAGCTCCACCTGGTAGCTACGAGTGCGATAGGAATGGTCATCCAAATGTGCTTGCTACTTGGGGAACGTTAGGCAGCTGCCCGGCGTGCCCAAGACCGGCGCGATGCTCAACTTGCGGTCGCGTCGAGAAGGTCAAGTCCCAGTGGAACCGCCTTTGATTTAGGTCCCGTGCGGCGCCGCGAACTCGCGCGGCCAGTACGCCCATAAGTAGCTATTCTCGTCAAGGACTAGCTGACATCGCTGCCTTCACCGGATAGCGGAGTGCGTGGCGCCAGCGGATTGATGGAATGTTCGTTAGCCGGTCCTTGACCGGTCGCTGACTCATACCCCGTGTCAGTGCTGAACCGAGGTGTCGAGGCTCACGCAGCGAGCGCGAGCTGACATCGCCGTGGCGGAAGACGACGCTCGTCGCGGGGCGTACAGGACGACTTCGTCTACTGGTCGCGGTCCGCCGGATCGTCGTCGGCATCGGCCTCCGTGCTGCCGCGGCTCGTCTCGTCTGCTGCCTTGAGCCGAGCGATGCGCAACCATGTGGACTGGGCAGCGTCTTCTTCACGTTGCCGGTCGAGCATGTAGCTGAAGAGGTTCGGGTTCTGGGCGCGCCGCTCTGCGGCGTCAGCGATGGTGAGCCGCCGTCCTCCTTGCCGCGCGAGGACGTGCTTGAGGAACGATTTGCCGAGCTGCGCCTCGGCGCTCGAAGCGACGCTGGCAGCTGGCCGGCCGCCGATGTCTTCCAAAAGCTGCCGCAGCCTGGCTTCCAGCAGCAGCTTCGCTGTGTAGCTGTCTCGACCGTCGGCCGATGGGTCCTTCCTGGCTGTGTCCTCGGCTGCGAGTTGCACGTTGACGCTGTCGGAGTCAATCCGGAGGGTGTCGCCGTCCTGCTCGTATTCGACGACGATCTCGAGCGCGTCGCGCGCCCCGTCGTCCTCGAGGCCGAACCAGTCCTCCCAGTCGAAGACGACATTTGCGTCCACCCGAACGCGCGCCTTCAGGTGGTGGCCGCCGCTTTGCAGCGGCCGGCTGGTGGCAGAGATCAGGTGAGCGTCGTGCGGGTCTGAGATCTCGGCGTCGATCGGCTCGCCGCCGTCGCGCAGCACCGGGACTGAGCTCCACAGATCAGGCGCGCGGACAGAGCCGTTCGCGAAGAGTACCCCGATCAGGCGGCTGAGCGATTCGTCGTCGAGCTCGACGGGGTGCTCGTCACCCGAAAATCTGGAGGGCACGTCTATGTCCGCCAGCTTCTCGGCAACGCGGAACGTCGAGCCTTCGGGAAGTACTTGGCCGACTTCTTCTTGCAAGTCTGGGTGCAGCTGCTCTCCTTGCCAGAACGCACTCCGGTCGGCGGAGAGCAGGATGATCTCCTCGCCGGGCGCGTTTCGTACCACATTGAGGACCGTCAACCAGATCAGGGTGTCGCGATAGCCACCGCCGGTCTCATCGAATGGGCGGACGCGCTTGGTTGCGCGAGCCACGATCTCGTCGTGTGCAACGTCAGGCGTCGGCCGGATGTCGAATCCGGCTTCCTCCATGACAGCGGGGGCGTCGTAGGACGCGGCCCAATGCTCGATCTCTAGATTGATGCGATCAGTCGCCTTCTGGATGGCGTTCCGCGCCCTCTCTGGGGCTCGATTCAGCTTGCGCCAGTCGGGCCGCTTCGGCGTGGCGGTCCTGCGACGCGCTGGGACGTGCTCCTGCAGCTCGAGCACGACTACCCGAGGAACGACCACAGTCAGAGCGCCTTCCGCGACGCTGCCGCGAACGGCAGCCCACCCGCCGCCGTCGAGCTCTGCGTGCGAGATAAGCACGTTGGTATCCACTATCAGGATCATGCGGCCTCCGCGTTCGTCTTGGTGAGCAGATCACGATCCGGCCCGCAAGTGCAATTCAGGGCTGCTCATTCCGCGATCCTCGACAGCGAATCTGACCAGACGGCCTCGCGGGAGCGTGCCCGGTTCTTCCGCGGCGATAAGGACTGTGCCATTCTTTCTTCAGTCCGCAGCGCGGTCATTTGCGTGGTCGGGTACAAGGTGCCCGTCGCTCGCATCGCAGAAAACATGAACTCGAGATGCTCCACTGCGACGACGATGGCGTACCAAGCGATCCCGGAGGCGTGCAGGCCAGACTGATCGTCACCTCCAAGCGCGCTTTTCGGCACGATCGGAGGCGCATTGTTCGTCCGAATCGTCCATCGATCTGTCGTCGCGGCCATACGCGTTACGCTGTTCCCAGCTTTCGTGAGACTGGTCAGAGTCAGTCATGCCGCGACATCGGGCAACAGGGGGGGCGATAGCCACAGGCCCCGTGTGCCGGACGCCACCTACCTCTTGAGGAGAAGCGGACACGGTCCTGAAGGCGGCTTGAGGCTGTCCGTTGGCCGGTCGTCCGCCGCGACCTCTTCTAGATTGATTCAGTTCCCCTGCCGTCCCGCGCCTTCTGACCAGGGGATTCTCGAATAGCTCGTCCGCATTGATTCTCATTGCGGGGACGTCCAAACGGGAACGCTACCCATGCGCGTCGCGTCAGCGCCGCGGCACCCCAGCCCCACCACCGCAACCAGGTTCACCGCACTCCCGACCAAGAACCCCGTGGTGCCACCCCCGACACCTGCGACGGGTCCGAGCACCGCCATGAGCCCAGCCCCGACGACGAACCCGGCGACCGAGGCAAGGGCGACCTGGCGCGAGCGTCCTGCGGCGAGCAGCAACGCGGCGGGCACGAGCCCGAC
>Ga0308167_1002406_pt1 | contig 17412 bp, 23 predicted proteins | sample PhyCR1_2_FD_202138 | JGI IMG/M metagenome (GOLD analysis project Ga0308167, IMG submission 202138) | Phyllosphere microbial communities from UC Gill Tract Community Farm, Albany, California, United States - DLSLRC.R1 | ecosystem: Host-associated > Plants > Phyllosphere > Unclassified | place... | reverse complement strand
TTTATACCAAACTTAGAGGATCGCAACTTGTACCCTGTTCGTCGGGTCACTTGGTGTTAAAACAATAGACGATATCTAAGCATGTAGTATTCTCGAGCGTAATGCTGGCGGACGCGGGTTCAACTCCCGCCATCTCCACCAAAATTCGTGAAAAGCCCTGAAACGTAAGTTTCGGGGTTTTTCTTTTTAAGATTCAAATTATTAAATCATCTATGCGATGACGAACAAAATTGCTGAAGAAGTTCGTGAATGGATTGATTTCTAAATCATCTACACGATGAGCAACCATATAAAAACATTGGCACCGGCATTGTTTTTTTTCTAAATCATCTGGGCGATGAACAACTCTGCATGGGAGGCAATGGCCGGAGCATTTAATTTCTAAATCATCTGAGCGATGACGAACCATACGGCCTTTGACATCGAGCACGGGGTTAATTTCTAAATCATCTACGCGATGAGCAACAACAACCAGAGAGACTGAACGCGCCAACGTTCTTTCTAAATCATCTGGGCGATAATAAATCATTTTGGAGATTCACATGCTCCGAACTATCATTTTTAAATCATCTGTGCCATGAGCAACCAATAAGAGCTTCTCATGTGAACGATGTGAATTTTCTAAATCATCTACACGATGAGCAACCCTAATAACTCTAGTGAAACATGGGGCGGTAATTTCTAAATCATCTATGCGATGAGTAACCCGAACAATCTAAAATTTCAGGTCCATAAAAGTTTCTAAATCATCTACGCGATGAGCAACATGACTTGCATCTACAATAGCCCTAAAATATGTTTCTAAATCATCTACACGATGACGAACTATTAAGACGCCACGCTAAAGCCCTTGACGAATTTCTAAATCATCTGTGCGATGATGAACTCGAGCGACCAGAAATAGGCTTTCTTGTGCGTTTTCTAAATCATCTACGCGATGACAAATATTAATAATTCAATCACCAAAATGACCATTATTTTCTAAATCATCTGGGCGATGACGAACTTTCGATATGCTTCGAAAGGTCATCCTGTTCCTTTCTAAATCATCTGAGCGATGATGAACGAAAACCACATTTCGCCTAACTGCCAATCAAATTTCTAAATCATCTGGACGATGAGCAACGAGTTCTATATCACAGAGATTCAAATTGCTTGTTTCTAAATCATCTGGGCGATGAGCAACAAGACCACGCAACACGATGCCTTGGCTGCGTTTTTCTAAATCATCTGTGCGATGACGAACGATGCAGGTCTCAAAGCTGCGAATAAAGCTGTTTTCTAAATCATTTGGGCGATGAGAAACTTAGGACCAGGCGGGGCAGTAAAAGTACTTGATTTCTAAATCATCTATGCGATGACGAACCCACTTTGTAGATATGGTTTTATCTGGATAATTTTCTAAATCATCTAGGCGATGAGCAACCAGTTCTGCGCAATGTCACAAAAGGCGTTCATTTTCTAAATCATCTACACGATGAGCAACCCACCCTTTAGCTGAAGCAAAGAGATGTATTTTTTCTAAATCATCTGGGCGATGAGCAACTTAAATAGAGTCACGGTCACGCTCATAGAATCTTTCTAAATCATCTGGACGATGAGAAACAAGACCGTATTGGTGATTTTCAGCAAACTGGTTTCCTAAATCATCTGTGCGATGATAAATCATTTTGGAGATTTACATGCTCCGAACTATCATTTTTAAATCATCTGGGCGATGAGAAACAAAAGAAAATGACGGTGAAAATAGTATATATATTTCTAAATCATCTGGGCGATGAACACCATAGAAAGCGAAGCAACTTTGACGATAAACGTTTTCTAAATTATCTACGCGATGAGCAACATGAAACCTCTCCCAAACTTTCCACCACTTCATTTCTAAATCATCTACAAGATGAGCAACTACTGAACACCGCCATCACAAGAATATACATATTTCTAAATCATCTACGCGTTGAGCAACTTACTCATCCCCGCCTCCGTATATTGATTCGTTTTCTAAATCATCTGAGCGATGACTAACTAAGAGTGGTAGTTTCCTAATAGAAAGGTTGTTTTCTAAATCATCTGGGCGATGAATAATTTTGATCTACTAGGATGAGCCTCTTTGAATGTTTTCTAAATCATCTGGGCGATGACGAACACAATTTTAAATGGATACCAATTACATTAGTTTTTCTAAATCATCTGCGATGACAAACCGTTGGTTTATTGACAATATTGAGCGTTGCATTTTCTAAATCATCTATGCGATGAATAACAGTCATTCATTTTTTGACAGCTTCAGCCATATTTCTAAATCATCTGGGCGATGAGCAACAATAGCAAGCAAGCCAACTGTATTTGATTAGATTTCTAAATCATCTGGGCGATGACGAACATCGTGTTATCAAATAATGACGGGTGTGCCGTTTTCTAAATCATCTGGGTGATGAGCAACTTCGACTTATTGGAGCGGCATTTGCTGATACTTTTCTAAATCATCTATGCGATGAAGAATGATCCAAACGGCTTTTATGATAATCCAATTATTTTCTAAATCATCTGGGCGATGAGTAACGCGGTTGGGCATACAGGTACAGCGGGTTGGTGTTTCTAAATCATCTGGGCGATGAGCAACGGAAAACCTGCTGAAATCTTCTCTAGCGCATATTTCTAAATCATCTATACGATGAGCAACGTTTTAACGAACGCCAAATAGGTTCTTAAGTGTCTCTAAATCATCTAGGCGATGACGAACCTGTAATGGTGAAAACTGTTGTAGCATCGTAATTTCTAAATCATCTGAGCGATGAGTAACGTAGCAATGCTTACATCTGCAATTGAGCTGCATTTCTAAATCATCTGGGCGATGACGAACTTAATAATGCTGTTAAACCGCTTGTGGAAACTTTTCTAAATCATCTACGCGATGACGAACCAATACAAGCATATTTTGTATCTCAACAAGTTTTTCTAAATCATCTACGCGATGACGAACTGTTACTTCCTTTGCTTAAAAACAATGCTGAATTTCTAAATCATCTACGCGATGACGAACATGCATGGCTTGAATATCAATCTGACTTTGGCTTTCTAAATCATCTACGCGATGACGAACGCCTATATGCACCAGCATCGGTATATCTTGAATTTCTAAATCATCTACGCGATGACGAACTCTACGGTGAAGGACCTGCAAGCGATTGCATATTTCTAAATCATCTACGCGATGACGAACATTACTGGTGTATAGAGCAGAGGATTCTGATTTTTCTAAATCATCTACGCGATGACGAACGTACAGGCGCACAGATTACGGCGACCGTCGTTTTTCTAAATCATCTACGCGATGACGAACATTGGCTTGAACCACTTTCAGCAACGATTGTATTTCTAAATCATCTACGCGATGACGAACAGTTTATTTCGTATCAATTAAGCACGCGTATATTTCTAAATCATCTACGCGATGACGAACCGAAAACTCCTACAACGAGCAGTTGATGTGAATTTCTAAATCATCTACGCGATGACGAACTTGTGAGGTGCGTGACGTATGAGCTATTTCAATTTCTAAATCATCTACGCGATGACGAACTATTACATCGAAGATCTTGGTCTTGCTTGTATTTTCTAAATCATCTACGCGATGACGAACATGGTCGAGGTATAGATCCTGGTCGTGTAATTTTTCTAAATCATCTACGCGATGACGAACCAGCAATATTTGCAATTGCGTCTTCTACCGTTTTTCTAAATCATCTACGCGATGACGAACCGTCTGTCAGCATGCCCTTAGCCATTCGTTAGTTTCTAAATCATCTACGCGATGACGAACCTGGCCCTGCATGATATTCAGCACACGTACTATTTCTAAATCATCTACGCGATGACGAACGATATAGAGCGTAGACCGAATAACACACCCATTTTCTAAATCATCTACGCGATGACGAACATGACTCCCTTTGACATGCGGGCTTCTTTTTTTTCTAAATCATCTACGCGATGACGAACAACGATTAAATAACGTGGCAGATGTAGTCGAATTTCTAAATCATCTACGCGATGACGAACCTGGAAACCCCTGTAACCGCTCGCACTCTAAATTTCTAAATCATCTACGCGATGACGAACTGAGTGGCCATCTTTTTGGCAGCATCGACAATTTTCTAAATCATCTACGCGATGACGAACTTTCTCACTAATTAAAGGTGGCTTTCTTTTAGTTTCTAAATCATCTACGCGATGACGAACCACAAACTACATACCAACCATTTCGAATTGCATTTCTAAATCATCTACGCGATGACGAACTGCTTGGGCAGTGGCTAATTGTTTGTATAAGGTTTCTAAATCATCTACGCGATGACGAACAAGCAAAAGGCCGTTATGCCCAATTTTTACAATTTCTAAATCATCTACGCGATGACGAACGAAATGAATCCTTACAACGATAATGACACAAATTTCTAAATCATCTACGCGATGACGAACGGAAAAATAGATGACACAGACATTGTCCAACATTTCTAAATCATCTACGCGATGACGAACGTGTGATTGCTCCAGTAGCAGCCCCATTAGTATTTCTAAATCATCTACGCGATGACGAACCTAAAGCTGTACTAGTAGCTTTGGACTTTGATTTTCTAAATCATCTACGCGATGACGAACAACCCCAATTAATATTTACCTGTTTAATTTCTTTTCTAAATCATCTACGCGATGACGAACAAGTCTGATTACCTGCTTTAGGCTGAGGAACATTTCTAAATCATCTACGCGATGACGAACCGAAAGGTGCCGGCGATTGTCCGCGACTACTTTTTCTAAATCATCTACGCGATGACGAACTTCGGGTGGGCGTTATGTCATTTTCAGGACATTTTCTAAATCATCTACGCGATGACGAACTGCTTGGGCAGTGGCTAATTGTTTGTATAAGGTTTCTAAATCATCTACGCGATGACGAACACGTTGAAACTCAGGTAGACATGGGGAAGAAGTTTCTAAATCATCTACGCGATGACGAACAGAAGTACAAGAAAAGTATTGGGCGAAGTAAGTTTCTAAATCATCTACGCGATGACGAACGATTGCGAGAAGTACTCTACAGCGGCCGCAATTTTCTAAATCATCTACGCGATGACGAACTTTGAATTGGTCGAATTGACTATGGCATGAATTTTCTAAATCATCTACGCGATGACGAACTGAGTCCTTCTTGATCTTTGCGAAGAACGTGATTTCTAAATCATCTACGCGATGACGAACGCAAATTAGCAGAAGGAAACCTTTACCATGCTTTTCTAAATCATCTACGCGATGACGAACAGGTCATCTTGTTTTTTAAAGTCTAAGATTTGTTTCTAAATCATCTACGCGATGACGAACTATACCTTTACCCCCATCTTATTAATGGGGGTTTTCTAAATCATCTACGCGATGACGAACGTATTTAAAGGTATGTTTGTAACCCCTTGATATTTCTAAATCATCTACGCGATGACGAACATTTGACCCAATCATTATTTGTATAGCTGAAGTTTCTAAATCATCTACGCGATGACGAACGCATTGCACTGACTGGCTTTTGAGTACCTTCATTTCTAAATCATCTACGCGATGACGAACATGGTGGAGTGGGGCTATAAGTCTGCCAAAGTTTTCTAAATCATCTACGCGATGACGAACTTTCAGCAAGTGAAGCCTTCGCCATTACCTGTTTTCTAAATCATCTACGCGATGACGAACTACTATAACCCTGATGCAAATGATTTGATTGATTTCTAAATCATCTACGCGATGACGAACAAATGTACCCGTACAGTGACTGCACACGCAATTTTCTAAATCATCTACGCGATGACGAACTATCATTATTGGGGATTTTTGGTATTGATTCGTTTCTAAATCATCTACGCGATGACGAACATAAGCCAATACTGTCACCATGATGTAAAAACTTTCTAAATCATCTACGCGATGACGAACTTCTCCCGGGTAAAGCCGGTTTATTGCCTCGATTTCTAAATCATCTACGCGATGACGAACCAGATGCGACAGTAGTAGCTAAAACGTATGTATTTCTAAATCATCTACGCGATGACGAACGGGCACAATCAGCAGAAATTTGCGTGGCGATTTTTCTAAATCATCTACGCGATGACGAACAAACTCATTGTTTTTGTCAGCTAAATTTGTTTTTTCTAAATCATCTACGCGATGACGAACAGTAATACAGTCGCTGCTGCAGCAACATTCACTTTCTAAATCATCTACGCGATGACGAACTTCCTTATGCTCACATGGTGATGACTTCTTCTTTTCTAAATCATCTACGCGATGACGAACTTGCTGTTGCACAAATTTCTGAGTATGGTAAATTTCTAAATCATCTACGCGATGACGAACCTTATAATCTCACTGTGACCGGTACAGGTACATTTCTAAATCATCTACGCGATGACGAACCTTTTTTTTCCAAATCATTAGTTTCATCAAATTTTCTAAATCATCTACGCGATGACGAACTGCTGCACGTGATGTATGGGAAAACACAGTCTTTTCTAAATCATCTACGCGATGACGAACCAATATCGCTTGGTATGGCAATGAGCTTTCAGTTTCTAAATCATCTACGCGATGACGAACGCAGTACTCATCTGGCGAACAAGAGGTAATGTTTTCTAAATCATCTACGCGATGACGAACCAAAGACAACTATTTATAGAATGTTTGATTCATTTCTAAATCATCTACGCGATGACGAACCCGCAATCCACATTAAACGCTTCATATATTTATTTCTAAATCATCTACGCGATGACGAACTTCTAAACGAGTGTAATTACGTTGCATATAAATTTCTAAATCATCTACGCGATGACGAACTTGAAAAGTTTGGTTAATTCTTTACGCTCAAGTTTCTAAATCATCTACGCGATGACGAACAAATTAGCAGAAATCGTAAGTCGACTCGTCGCTTTCTAAATCATCTACGCGATGACGAACTCTTCTAATGCTGTCACTACTTCGGGTATATATTTCTAAATCATCTACGCGATGACGAACTTGTCAGCATTGGTTTTAAATTAAATATTGTTTTTCTAAATCATCTACGCGATGACGAACCTGATCTCGTAAATCAGGCTCAGTGTTCAATCTTTCTAAATCATCTACGCGATGACGAACAGCAGATGCAGAGATGATTGTGTTAGCTAATATTTCTAAATCATCTACGCGATGACGAACGAATGATTGGAAGGGTATAGAATTAACTGATGTTTCTAAATCATCTACGCGATGACGAACGGACTTAAAACTAAAGGCTGGAAAGGCGCTAATTTCTAAATCATCTACGCGATGACGAACTCGTTCATGGTGTGAGCCTAAAGCATCTGATTTTTCTAAATCATCTACGCGATGACGAACTCATGAGCGTCATCTGTTCTTGATCTTCTGTATTTCTAAATCATCTACGCGATGACGAACTAGAGTTAAGTTAAAACAAAACTCCTAAAATCAATTATATAAGTTTTTAATGAGTGAAAATACTTCGTTATGAGGTACTTGGGTTAAATATATGATTTTATTTAATTTTACTACATATGTCAGTAATGAAGCTAAACATGTAATCTAAAATATCTTGGTCTTGGCATGTTTCAATAAGCTGCATACGGAATTCTTTTTGATTTAATCCTTTTGCTGCACATGTAAAAGCGATTGGCATCACAAAAGCATCTTTAACTAGATCAGCTAAGTCAAAGACTAGACCTCCGCGACGTGTTTTACCGTGTAAAATAGGTAGGGCAAAGCTAATACCCATTCCATTTAGAGCAACTGCTGCATAGCCATAAGCAATATAATTTCCATGATCGAGGTAGCTGTTGGCTATATCAGCAATAGTGTCGTGAGAATTTTTTCCTTCATCCCGAATAAACTTAACTCCGAAGCCTTTAGCAAGCTGTTTGTATAACGTTTTAGCCCAACGTCCTTCGGCTGCGAGTAATTCTTGTTGATTTTCGGAGCGATCAATATCTTGTTTAAACGTATTTAAAGCATTTTCATCAATATAAATACCAGATTGAATCAAATCAAAATTCTTCTTCCATGATTGTGATACGAGGGCAATACGTTCAAGTAATAATATTTTTGCCATGAGTAAGCGTGCGTCATCTTCTAACCATGCTCTCATCCAAATTTGCATATATTCAGTGGGGCGATATTCACTTTGGGGCGCTAAAAATGTTAAGTCTAATGATGAAAATAAAGGGGAACCACCAGAACCGCAAAACCCAACCATGACATTAGATTCCGCTAAACGTCTGGCAGCCGCATCTGTTAATGAACTGCCTTTGCCAAGTAATAAAAAGGCTGTGTTTTTCTCTGGAATATTATAAAAATATTCCACAGGCTGTGAGTTCTCCGTCAAGTAAACAATTCGATCATCTTTTAAAACGACACGAACTTTTTCTAGATAAAATACGCAGGCACGCTTTGAAAGCATAAGTGGACGGCTGCGTTCTTGACGGAGTTGACTCATATTATATTTCCTTAAAAAACGGGTAGGGCAAAAGGACTTTCCTTACGGGCAAGCCCATAGCTATCTGGCAGCCCGTATCCCGCGGTTTCACTCTCCTGAACATCAATAATGACTGTAAAACCATGACCTGTACTGCTGACCACCTGAAAGAAGGGCATTCCTTTGGCAGTTTTTAAGCGTCTATCTCTTAAAGGTTCATTTTGGTGGGAAAGCTTAGTACGTTCAGCTTTGAGGGTTGGAATACGAAACTTTCGATAACTTTTCCAACCAGAAATTTTGGCAGTGGGAACAGGAATTGCGGCACCTAAAACGGTATAGTCGCGAATTTTCCAGTGTTCTTTAATTGCCTCGATTAACTCATCTAACTCATCCTGTTTTTCTGCAAAAATTCGCAAAATATCAAAGTTAGGTTTAGCTGAACGGCCATGTTTTTTTTCAAACTGTTCCTGCTTCGCTTTCAATTTATCGGATATTTCTAACGCAAGAGCGTAATGAGCAGGTAGTTTCCGAAATGCACCATGAATCACGGTGTAAATTTGATTACGAATATGACCAAGTTTTAAATCCGTATCATCTGATGATTCAAGAACACGGATATCCAGATAGTAATTGGCATCCATGATTATTCACCCTCGGAGTACACGCCACCACGAATTAAACACGCAATCAGGAACATGCCTTTGTCGCTGTTTACATCCAGTTCATCAATTTCTTTTAAAATATCGAATGCAGAAACTTTATCTTTACCCACGCGATAGAAAATCTGTCCTTCTAGGTTTGCACCGTTAGGCTCTACTGCAATTGGTTTTTCATCGTTTTCTTTAAATAGTGGATACCAAGTATCAATTGTTCTTAGAGCATTTCCGATTTTTTGGTCACGTAAAGCAGCTTGGCCTAGATATTGGTTGTCATTTGCTTTGTGATCTGGTTTTTTCGGTGTTAATTGATATAGAGATCGAGAGAAACCTTTTGGTTTATCTTCTAAGTAATTTTGAGAAGGGAAAACTTCTACACCACCCATTCCAAAGTCAACAATCGCTTCAATATGCAATGCGGCACTTGTGGATTCGCCAGTAATTCCTTTTAACAAAATGTCTGCTAGTTTTTGTTCTTGTTCAGATGGTTGATCAAAACTCTTAAGGTTATAAGAAAGTGCATCAAAGCTAAATGTTTCAGGGTGTTCTTGAACAGTCACTTGAATGGTAATACTTTCAGCGACAATACGGTTACGCCATAACCAGCGACCATTCACGATATTACGTACATAACGACGCACAACTTCTTTTAGTCCATCGCTTTCTTTAGCGCGATTTACAAAATTTAAGAAAGCTTGGCGGAAATTATATTCCTCGGTTTTGTCAGCACCAGCTTTAGAAGCACTTGCAAACAATACATAGCTCAAGTCAATAAAACGAAAGTCCCATTTCACCAAAAGTTTCGCTTTAGGTTGTAATTTTGCAGACTCAGTAAGCTGAATATTGGTGACTTCACGAGCAAGTGAGTTGCCTGTTGCAGCACCTTTTTCTTTGTTACCTGCTACGTTTTGAGTGCCTCGAATACCGTGATACATCACATGTAAAGGTTCTTGTTTGCCATCTTCAAATAAATTAAAAAATGCCCCGTCACTCACTACTGTGCCACGTTGTAAAGAAAGGCTACCTGGTAATTTCTTAAAAATTGTCATGTGAAAAAATCCTTATGTTTAAAAGTGAGTTATGCATTGATGCAATTTTGTTTTAAAAGAAAAATGTCTTCTTGCGGCCAGTGGTAGGTCCACAATAATTTTTGCAAGTTATGCCAAGAGTCGTCCTCAGCCTCAGTATTTCTCCTTAGAATCTCACCTAAAGAAAAATACTGAACAATGCCGGTAAGCGGTTCTGCATAGGCATGGGCTGTAGTTTCCTGATCTTGTGCTTGGCGAATACCAGCTCGTTGGTCTGTGAGTGGCTCAAGTAGGGCGTACCCCAAATTAGTTGCCGATATCCAACTTAAATTTTGCTCATTAAAGAACGTTCTAAGCGCATCTGCTTTTAATGCCAACAGTTGGGTAAATGCCTGAACTCGATTAATTTGTTTACGTTGCTGATACTCAATAAGCAAATCTTGTCGATCTAAAATGGCGAACCCAGTTTTGATTTTCTTTAGGGCTGTTTCTAGTTCATTTTCAGCATGTATCGTAATTTCTAAAAACTCGATAATTTGTCCGCCAGCAAAACGACTACGTTTCAATATATTTGTTAGTTTTTCAGGACTAATCCGAGAGCTAGAAAATTTGATAACAAGGCTAAACTCTAAGTGACAAGATGCAGTTGGTTGTAAAGACAACGCATATTTATTTTTAGAAGAATAGTCCTTTTTACCAATAAACACGGCACCACGACGTTGAGCAGGAGTGAAGCGGCCATAGGCTTGTCCACCTAAACGCTGTTGGTCATGATGAATATAAATAATACCTTCTTCTTGAGTGCCTAATTGTCTTGCTAAATGATGTGCAAACATATTGGCTGCAAACAAAGGTACACCACCTAATAAGAAGCCATTGGTTTGCATATTTGCATTTTGTACTCGCATACGAGGAATAACGACATAACGACTCATCGAACAATCTCCCGTAAGCGGCGGGCGATATAACCTTTTGCATTTTGATCTAAGGGAATTTTGATCGCTGGTAGTGATGGATTTAGAACAAAAGATTGACCAATAATTTTGCTAGCTAGATCATCAGCAAAATGTATACGCCAAATATCATCTCGTAATTCAGGAACAATAAGACCATGAGTAATTAATGAAACACTAGGATGTAACAATGGTGTTCGAGGGGATTGTTGTTGTTCATCATTTTTTACATAGACAGGTAATTTATCTTGAATGCTTTTAAGTAATTGTAAATATTGATGACCTTGGTAATTGATAAAGTCAAAAATATTTTTCAGGAATGCTATTTCGCCTCGTCGAACCCGAATATTTGTTTCTGGAGAGTAGATATCTAGATTATGCCAATTTTGATGATGATTTTGTGCTGTTGCAATGAGTTGTTGTTCAAGCATATGTGACCAAAGAATAATATCAGGGACAACCTCTTTCTCATTTTTGAATTGAATTTTATTTGGAATGTAATATTCAAAACCTGAATGAAAAACTTTCATGCCTTTGCGTATATTTTCATCAGCTTTAGGCGCATCAAGTGTTATAGGGCGCTGCATTGAACGAACGAGGCTTCCCACATTTTGTGGATTGGCTCCGCCTATGCCAAAAACAGCAGTTTGAATGCGGTTGAACACACTATCTTTTTCTTTGCGTAATTCATTTACAGCATCAACTTCTTGGTTCACAAGATAATTTACACCTGCAGCAGTAAGTGGGCTTACTGAAACATATTCACCATTTTTAGGAATTAAAAGCTGGCGCATACGAATATCAATGTTTTCTGTACCGGCTTGATACGGCTCATTAAAAACAGATGAAATGGATGGCTTGAGCTGTTCCACTTGATGTTGGAACTCAGCATCTTCTGAAATGATCTCATTATCAATCATGGCTGCTTTTACGACTTTAAAAATAGAAGCCGTTTTACCTGCATTTGCCTGATAATCGGTTGGAATAAGGAAGTCTTCATTTAATAAAGTTCGAGCACTGAGATAGGGTAAATCAAGTGCTTGTTGTTTACTTAAACGAATTCCACCTTTTTCAATATTGGAATTAATGGTCTTTAAACTAAAGTGTACCGATTCTTCTAAAGCGTTTATAAAAATATCAGTTTTTGGTTCAGACATTATTTTCCCCGTTTTTGTTATCTAGCCAATTTTTAACATATTATTTGAAGAATGAAAGCGTTGAAGCAGAGATATGCGACAAATTAAGTCGTAAAGACAATTGGATAAAAATATTATATGCTTCATAAATTTAGCCTAAGACGATTAGGTTATATTTTTATAAAATTAGAAAAATTAATATAATTCAATAGATTATATTCTTCTTCTATTTTGAAGGTTTTTGATTCATTAAAACTTTATATTATTTTTTTTAAGAGTTTTGTTTTTACTTAGCTCTAGTTGTTCATCGTATAGATGATTTAGAAACCTCAATAAAAGATGGGGCAACTAGTGCCCCGGTTGTTCATCGTATAGATGATTTAGAAACATAGGAAACCACATTTCGCCAAACTGCAAAGGTTGTTCATCGCCCAGATGATTTAGAAAAAAATTACCAACCTGAAAGCTGGCGATGTATCGTTTTTCATCGCCTAGATGATTTAGAAAAATCAAAAAGGCGACGCCGTTCGCCAGCGTGTGTTATTCATCGCCTAGATGATTTAGAAATTAAGATACGAGTTTTAATTGACGTTGATTAAGTTATTCATCGCATAGATGGTTTAGGAAGTACTTGGCAATGTGAAAGCCAGTGAAATATCGTTGTTCATCGTATAGATGATTTAGAAATTTAATGTACGCAACAACTTCTTGCCATTGACGTTATTCATCGCATAGATGATTTAGAAATATCATCATTGGACGTGCACCAACGGCGCAATGTTATTCATCGCTCAGATGATTTAAAAGAGTTCCTTTCAAAATTTAAGACGATGTATTTTGTCGTTAAAAGACCGTATTAAGCTGATAAAAACTTTCTCTTTTTAAAACAAAAGATTATATTTTTATTACATTCAAACTTTAACAATAAACTATGCATGTCATTTTCATCTCTGCTTGTGAAAAAAGAGCTTTAAAGAAAACTCGAGCGATTTTAGATAGCTATGCTATTCGTACAGGACATTCGTCTTGGCAAGCACCAATGACAATGGACGGTTTAAAAGAAATTCGTAACGCATTAAAAAAAGTAGCCACTCGACAAACTGCGGTAGCTGCTTATATTAATTTGGGTGTACGAAGAATGAAGCTGGCATGGGTTGTAGGAGCAAAACATAAATTTGCACACGATGGTGCATACCCAGTTGCATCGACCAAAAAACAGCAAAAACTACTGATGCTAGATGAATGGGTCAAAGTAAGTAGCTTGTTGGCGGGTGCAGCAGGAGACATGCATGATATTGGTAAAGCTTCACAACATTTTCAGAACAAATTAAGTCCAGAGATGGCGGGTCAAAAAATTAGAGATGATATTCGACATGAATGGCTGTCTTTAAAACTATTACAACAACTCCGAAAAAATGGATGGGACTGGCAGCTTGCTTGGAAAAATTTAGATAAAGGTTTAGATAAATTTACTTTAGGTGATCGACAAGAAATAGAACAGGGAATCCAAAACGAATTAGAAGCAGTCGATTATTTAGTTGTTACACATCATGGTTTATTAGGAGTTGAAGAAACTTTAAAAAATGATCCATTAGCCTTACCTCACTATGAAAATCATGTTCGTACATTAGTTCCAAGTTGTGAGCAAATGAGCTGTGCAGGTGAGTTGCCAGACTCTATTTTTAAAAGCCACCAAAAACGTATGCAGCGTTTAACGGCATTAATACCAAAACAAAAAATAGACCAGCTTTTGTACTGGAAAGCCTTAGCACTACATTCACGAGCAGCTCTGATTCATGCCGATCATATTGTCTCGGCACAACAATATTCTTTGCAAAAACCTGAAAATGTATCGTTATTTGCAAATACCAAGCTTAAAACTATAGATCAAGACAAGAAAGCCAAATTACAAGACCAGCCACTAGAATGGCATTTACACCAAGTGGGCGATCGAGCTTCACGAATCGCAGTTCAAATGATGACTGATTTGAGTTTATCTGGTCTATCTGAGCAAACAGTTGAATATATTTGCCAGCCAACAACTCACCCGCGTTTCCAATGGCAAAATATTGCAGCAAATGCATTGCAAAAAAATATACAGAAGCATCCTGAAACGCCAGCATTGGTATTCAATATTGCAGGGACGGGAAGTGGTAAAACGCGCATGAATTTGCGCGCTGCTTGTACTTTACGACCAGATGACCCAAGAATAGCGATTGCGCTTAATTTGCGTTCTCTAACTTTGCAGACTGGGTATGCACTTAAAACGTCGATGAATCTATCGGACGATGAAATCGCCGTGATTATTGGAGATACTGTTACTCAGACTTTATTCGATCAAAGTAAAGAGAAAATTGAGTTTGTTGATGAAGATGAAAATCATCCAGAGCCTATTTTTGATGCTTGGGGTGAGGACTGCGATTTACCTGAGTGGTTACATCCATTATTTACGGTTGAAAAAAATGGACGTAAAGTTTTAGATCAAAAAGAAACGACCATCCTTGCTTCGCCATTATTAGTTTCAACTATTGATTATTTGATTGCAGCGGGTGAGCCTCATAGACAAGGACATCATGTTAAAGCATTACTCAGAATGATGAGTAATGATTTGATTTTAGATGAAGTTGATGGCTATGAACCTAAAGCATTGATCGCTGTTTTGCGCTTAGTCCAGTTAGCGGCAATGTATGGTCGAAATATTATTTGTTCGTCAGCAACCTTATCACTTACAGTTGCCAAAACAATTCATCGGGCTTTTGAGTCGGGTATGCAGATGCGGGCAGCCCTTTATGGTACTGAGAAAAAATCAATTATTGCGATTATTGATAATGAGCTTAAACCACAGGTTTGGTTAGAACGATCAAATCAAAAATCAGAATTTAATACAAACTACCAAAAGCATTTAGATAATTTACAAGTTCACTTGCTCTCTAAGCCTACCCATCGACTGGCTCAGTTGCTTTCGTTACCTGAAACTACAGTTTTATCGTGGAAACAGTCGGTATTGGAAGGAGTAAAGCAACTTCATCAAGAGCATGCATGGAATTTTAAAAAGACCGAAAAGAAAATTTCTTTAGGGCTTATACGGGTTGCTAATATTAAACATGCAATTCGACTTGCCCAATTTTTATCAGATCATTTACCTGAGGTAAAAGTAGCTTGTTATCATGCAAACGACTGGCTTATCTCAAGATTTTATAAAGAGCAGCGTTTAGATCAGCTTTTGACACGTCATAAAGATGGTAAAAAAAGAAAAACTGGTAATGAGCAGATTGAACAAGATGATGAAATTATTAACCTCATTCACAAATCTAATTCTCTAAATATTCCATTTATTGTGATTGCAACACCAGTGGAAGAAGTTGGACGAGATCATGATTTTGATTGGGCTATCATTGATGCATCAAGTGTGCAGTCAATTGTACAAACAGCGGGTCGTGTTAATCGTCATCGTTTAGAAAAAGTACAGCAACCCAATATTATGATTCCACAGTGGAATTATCGTTATTGTGAACGACGTGATATTGAAAAACTTAAGCAACAAAGTAAGCAGCGTCGCCCTGTATTTGTATACCCTGGCTATGAAGGGTATGGTTCTTCTGTAACATCAACTTATTCATCTCAAGACTTAAGTGAGCTTTTGCCGTGGGATCATCAATCTCAATTAGTCATTAATGCTCGATTGCGTTTTGATCAGGTAAATTGTTTATTTGCAAAACATGATGACCAACAAATAGGAAGTTTTTGCCAAAATTATTTTAATGATCAAGGGGAACAGTTATTTTCTCGGTCGGATGTAGATGCAAGTATCATGACAGAGAATATTTATAATTTAACGCCTTTACGTGAACGTAACTATCAAGAAACCTATATGTTTGAGTGGACTGATAGCTTGATTGTTAAAAAACAAGTTTATGGTTTTGATGAAAAAGCGACAAAAACTTTAAAATATCCAAAATATGGTTTGGTATGGGATCAAGTGAAGTTCGAAGAAATTCCTGCTAAACCACAAGCATGGTTAGCTCTCGATCCACAACAAATGAAAGATTATTGTTATGAGTACCAAATTGCCAATGAGCAAGGCTGCCGTATATCTTTAACACCTTACAATAGAGATGAAATACCTACTTGGTCTTATGATTATGGCTTTGGCGTGATGCAAAAATAGATTACTAAAAATAAGGTTCTCGTACGCAACAGAAGCTTAATTTTTATATCATCTTAGAGCAGCCTTCCATCGCAGCTAATTTTATTTTTTATAATATTGCTATTTCTTCATTAGAATTTTGTTTCTTGATTCGTTAGAAATACCTCAAAATAATATTTAGGTTAAGTGAAATGACTTTTTTATCTTGTAAAGAAATTGATGAGCTCATGACAGAGCTAGGGTATACACAAACTAATACTCGTAAATATGCTCATGAATTTAAATTAAAAAATGGTCAATATGTTTATGTTAAGCGGTTGAAAGATAATCAAAAAAGAGTATCTGAGCCATCAAGATTAATGATCCACCCTAAATATATGAATCATAAAGATGAGCTGAGAAAATTGGAAAACGTAGAATTCAATTTTGAGCAAAAAGGTAATATGAATTCTGCCTTTGCTGAGTTTCCCAAATGTGATCTATCGAAGTGTGAGGGAAATCCTACAGAATATGGAATAGGAGTTAACTTTAAAGATAAATTAGCATTAATTAATTTTCTAAAATTTATTGAAAGTAGTAAGTACTAAGAGCTCTAATGAGCTCTTTTCATTTAATTAATGGGAGACGGATTTTTCATGCTTGCTAGTCATCCCATAATTATCTATTCCTTAACTTTTATTCTTGCATGTTCAAAATTCTTTAAAAAATTATAAGCATCAGATATTTTATTAGCTTTATGAAGACCACCTAGGGCTATGAAACTAAATAAAATTGGCCAAGTAATCAAATTGAAGGTTAATAAAAAATTAATATTATCAATAGATTTTTTTAAAATTTCTAAATAATACTTTAGAAACATCAATGGCATCATGGCTAAAATGGCAAAGAAAATATACATGCATAAAAATAGGACACCCTTTGCCATAGTGTATTTATTCTTTAAGTCCACAATCTTATTATTCTCATCAATAATTGGTTCT
>Ga0308167_1002404_pt1 | contig 17426 bp, 27 predicted proteins | sample PhyCR1_2_FD_202138 | JGI IMG/M metagenome (GOLD analysis project Ga0308167, IMG submission 202138) | Phyllosphere microbial communities from UC Gill Tract Community Farm, Albany, California, United States - DLSLRC.R1 | ecosystem: Host-associated > Plants > Phyllosphere > Unclassified | place... | reverse complement strand
GCAGGAGCATGACGTCGTCGTACGTGAGTCCGATGAATCCGAACGGATCCGGCTGGTCCATGGGTCCCCTTCGTGGGCGAGGTGAAGTGTCGAGACACCGGGAACGCTGCGGCGGGTTCCGGATAGATCATGGTATCTCGCAACTAGCAACGTCACTGCTCTGTCTGCGTGGAGCGATGCTCGTCACCATGAACGCGACGTCGCTGCCTAACATTCCGGCAACACCTGTCGCTTCTCCGGTACGGCTGGTGCGGCCGTCCCGGGATGCTGCACCTATGAACCTCCTGCACCTCTACCGTGTACACCTGACCCGCCGATTCTCCGAGAACACCGTCCGACTGCGCGCTGGATACGCAGATCGCATGGGTGCCGAGATCGACCTGCGTCGGGCGACGACGGAGACGCTGGAGCGCTACCTTGACGCGCATCCGGAGTGGATGCCGGCCACGCGCTCCGCGGTCGTCCAGACGATGCGCTCGTTCTACGGGTGGGCGGCACGTCAAGGACACATCATGGTCGATCCCTCGCGCGACGTGCCGCTGCCGCGGATCCCGCGCACTCGGGCACGGATCGCCGACGAGGGCGTGCTGCTGACTGCGTTCGATGCCGCGAGCCCGCGCGACCAGGCGATCTTGCTGCTCGGGGCAGAGTGCGGCCTGCGCGTCTCCGAGATCGCCGCGCTGCACGTCGACCAGCGCGAGGGGCACTGGTTGCACATCGTGGGGAAGGGTGGCGTCTACCGGCCGTTGTACATGACGGACGAGCTTGCCGGGCTGCTCGACGTGCTGGCGGAGACGGCCCGGGACGGCTGGTACTTCCCGTCCCGCGAGGGTGGGCATCTGTCGCAGTCGAGCATCTATCGCCGGGTCCGGATCACGGCCGGGTACAACACGCACGCGCTCCGCCACCGTGCGGGCACGGCGACATATCGCAATACCGGGAACGACTTGCGGCTCGCGCAGGAGTTCCTCGGGCACGGCTCGCCGACGACGACCGCGATCTACGTCCACATCGAGCCGGACGATCTGCGGCGCGCAGCGGCGGCGACGAGCCTCCAGCGGGCGCGACAAGCGCGCGCGGCGTGAGGGCGGGGGCCGGAGCGTGACCCGAACACACTCCGGCCCCCAGTCGTGGGGTGGCGGCGATTGCCACCACGGCGGACACTGACGGCATGGGGTTCAGCTTCCGCAAGTCACTGCGTGCCGGTAAGGGCACCCGCGTCAACCTGTCGAAGGGTGGTGCCTCCGTGTCGAAGCGCGCGGGCCGGGTGACGGTCAGTTCGCGTGGACGGGTCTCCGTGCGGATCTTCCCGGGGTTCACCTGGCGCTCGAAGTAGGTCAGCCCAGTGCGTCCTCCGGTTCGGTCTTGAGCGCGGCGGGGTAGCCCGCGCTCGTCGGCTCCGGCTCGTCAGGCTCCGTGCCCGCGCTGTGGCCGCTGGCGGGCACGCTCCCGGCCCCGAGGGCGGTCAGCCAGGTGTTGACCACCGGGAGTGCCATGACGCGTGCGAGCGCAGCGGCGAGGGCCGCGACGAACGCGATCGCGCCGGTCAGCCACGCGACCCACGGGCCGGGGAGGACGTCGGCGACCGCGTCGAGCACTTGCGGGGCGATGACGGCGATCGCCGTGAGGACGATCGACGTCGCGACCAGCACCTGACCGGCCGTGCGGATGACGCGCTGCCACGGGAACCAGATCGGATCCGTGGTCTTCTTGTGGGCGCCCATCAGCGGAGCTTGATCTTGTTCGAGACGGTCGAGCGGTGCTCGCGCGCGAGGGCGAGGGAGCGCTCGTTGCCCTGCACGACCGGGTACAGCGCGACGCCGTTGCTGTCCTTGAGGCCGGACCAGTAGCGGAAGCGCTCGTCGTCCAGCAGCGTCGCGGTGCCCGGCTCGATCAGCACGGAGTACTTCGGCCCACCCTTGCGGTACGGGGCCTGGAGGATGTGGTTCACGGGGTGTCTCCTGTTCGGTGTGGTGATGGTCTGATGCGGCTCGTCCGCGACAGAGCTCTGGACGGTCCAGGCAGGTCGGAACCGGCCGAGGATGTAGGACACGGGGCGGCGGCGGTACGCGGCGGCTTTCGTGTCGGAGCCGTTCGCGCCGAAGGTGCGGACGTAGCGGGGGTCGGCGTCGTGGCTGACGAAGAACTCGACGTGGTTGCCGACGCCGTTGTGCTCCCAGTCGAACAGCAGCACGTCCCACGGCTGGAGGTCGCCGGATCCGGCCGCGTAGGCCCCGTCGCCGGCCGTCTTGAAGTTGTCGACCCACGAGATCGGGCCGGGCTTGCCGCCCCAGAGCACGTGCGAGCAGAACCGGGCGCAGTCATCGATCGCTGCGGAGTCGGTCCACGGGATCGGGAGCACGTCGCGACTCAGGCCGATCAGGGACGTCGCGTAGGTGGCGGCGTCGGTGCGGTTGTTGCGTGCGAGGGTCATCGGTTCGGGCTCCCGTCTCGGGTGTTCTCTTCCAGCTCCGCAATGCGGTCGTCGTGCTCGCCGAGGATGGTGAGCACCCGGGTGAGCTTCCGGTTGACGGTGCCGAGGGTCTCCGTGTTCTCGTTGTGGCGCTCGTCGGCCTCTTCGCGGAGGTTGGTCGTGTGGTTGTTCTTGACCTCGTGCTTGATCGCCGCGATATCGCGGGCGAGCGCGACGATCCAGCGGACGACCTCGCGGAGCTTCTTGATCACGTAGCCGAGCGCCGTCAGGGCGGCGAGGATGCCGCCGAGGATCGTCGTCGCGCGACCGCCCGGGTTGTCCCAGACGGTCGTGATCGCTTCCGCCGCCTGTTCCGCGAGCGTCATGCGTCCACCACCCGGGCGATCCAGTTGAAGACGATCGGCGCGGACGTGGAGCCGGGTGCTGTGCCCGTCGTCCAGTTCGCGGAGTTGAGAGTGAAGCCGTCCTTCGTGATCGCGGACACGGCCGCGGTAATGCGGGAGTGGCCCGCCGTCGCGACCACGGCGGGCGGGGCCGTGAAGCGCCCCGCGGGGAACGTGACTTTGGTGTCGGTGCCGTACGCGCCAGCAGCGATCGAGGCGGTGTAGTTGACCTTCCCCGCCGCGCCCGCGGTCGCGGCTGCACGGGCGACGAGCGCGGCCTGCACGGCGTCGGCCTGGTCGCCGAACCAGTCTTCGAGGGGATCGACGTCGTCGCCGGGTTCGGGCGCGGGGATGTTGTCGGGGGTGGTGTAGCGCATGGTTACTCCAGCGGGTCGGCGTTGTAGTCGCGGAAGGTCTGGTCGTGGGCGGCGTTGAACGCGGCGAACGTGCCGTTGCCGGCCGCGGTGAGATCTCGGAAGCGGGCTCCGACGCGGGACTCGTTGACGGTGACCGTCACCATCCACTGCGTCGGGGTGATCGAGTGCTGCACGCCGAGGACCCGGGACTGCTGGTGCACGTCCTTGTAGTCCACGGCGATCGTGGACCGCAGTTCGAGCACGTCGAGCACGTCGAGCTTGGACTGCGCGTTGAACGTGAACGACGTCACCGTGTACTTCGGTCGGCGGAGCGGCCCCATGACTTCACGGGCGCGTTGGGATGCGTCCGCGGTGTGCGGCGCGCCGAGGTACAGGCACGTGTCCAGTTCGCTCGCGCGGGCACCCCACCGGGCGATCGCGACGTCCTGGGTGAACGTCATCGACTCGTCGGCAGTGTTCCCCGTGGCGGGGTCATAGCCGTGCTGGTTGAGCTTCAGCGACGTCACCACGTTCCGGGTGTCATAGCCGAGCGCCACGTCCGTGTAGGACACGTCGCCCGCGTTGGTGTCGCTGAAGCGGGCCACGGGGTCGGTGTCTTCGAGCTGGCGGCGGAACAGGGCCGTGCCGCGCTTCGTGACGTACCACCGCGCGCCGACGCTGTTGCAGGCGAGGTCGAAGTGATTCAGCAGTGACGACTCGTAGCCGACGTCCTGGAGCACGTACGCGTCGGGCGCGCCGATCTTGACCACGCGCATGTCGCTGATCGCGATCGTGAGTGCCGTCGTCGCGCCCGCGGCGAGCTGCCCGCCCGTGCGCTGGAAGATCCCGACCGCGCCCTGCTGCGTGCCCGGGTTGAACCGGACCGCCAGCGTCTGCGGCGTCGTGACGCTCATGTCGATGCTGTCGCCCCACGTCATCGCGAGGGCGGGACCGTCGCCGAACCCGACCGACCAGTCCCCCGGAGTGATGCCGACCCGCTTGCGGACGGTGACGGTGAGCACGGCGGCGTAGCCCGCGGTGCGGTCGAGGGTGCGGAACTGCTGCGCGACGGTGACGCCGCTGAACGTGCCCGCGGCGGTGCCGGTGTTCGGGAGCCGGTAGACGCTCCACGCGCCCTTGCCGTCGCCGCCCGCGTACCACTGGTTCGCGGGCGTCGCGGTGCCGCGCTGGAGCCACCCGGCCGCGCTGACCCCGCCCGCCTGGTCGTAGATCGCCGTGTCCGCGTCGGCGGGCGCGTCGATCGGGACGAACGAGCTGGTGGCGAGCTGTTGGATCCGGTCGGCCCACGTCTGGTACCCGGCGCCGGAGGTGGCAATCGCCCCGTACCGGTCGGTGTTCGCCAGCGACTGCACGGCGTCCACGGCCTGCACGGTCGTGAAGATGTGTTCCTCGTTGGTGCTCTTGTCGTACTCGACCGACTGGTAAATGTCCGAGACGGTGCCCGTGAACTCGGGCCGCTGGCGGCCGGTGTCCCAGATCGTCAGCTTCGCCACCCACAGGTTGAACAGGGCGCGGCTGGTCGATGCCGTGATGGTGTCGGCGGCGGCGATCGCAACGTTCCAGTCGGACGCGTCGGGGGCGGTGAACGTCCACGCGATCGCGGTCCCGGCGTCGGTGGCGGTGATCGGGTCGGACTGCGCGAGGACGGTCGGGCTCGCGGCCGATCCGGAGTAGATCACCACGCGCACGCGCTGCACGATCGTCGTATCCCCGGACCGGAGCGTGCCCTTCACGGTGTACGTGTCGCCGCGGTCGAACCGCCCCACCGGGCGGTTGTTCGTCGGGTTAGCAACGTAGGTGTTCGGCGACGCGAACAGCAGCGCCCCCGCGGCGACCGCGGTCACGTCGGGGCTGTAGTTGTTCCAGTTCGCCTGGATCGACCCGTTGAAGATCCCCTGCCCGAGCGACAGGGTGGTGCTCGCGCCGTTCACGGTCGCTTCGACGTTGCGGGCGAGCAGCCCCTTCGACGCGACCTGATCCTCCGCCGTGGTCGGCATGAGGTCCCACGCGATCGCCGGGGCGAGCGGGGGGCGGATGACGCGAATCGGGCTGTTCGGCTGGAGGTCGGAGCGGCGGCGGAGATCCAGCGCGCCGTAGAGCTGCGCGTCGAGGGTGCCGACCTGCGTCTCGACCTTCGCGCCGCTCTGCGTCGCGCCGCGCTGCATGTCCACGCTGGTGGCCTTGTCGGCGAGGTCGGTCCAGGATCCGCCGTCGCGGTCCCATACCTGGAAGGTGAGCAGGTCCACGACGGGGACCTCGCGGACGGTCATCGGCGGACCCCGTTCGAGCGGTTCCACTCGTCCCATGCCTGCGCGATGATGCGGCCGGACTCGCGGGTCGGATTCAGCATCTGCGCCTGGACCGTCGTCGCGAGCACGATCGTCCGCGGGGCGGCCCCGGCGAGGTCGATCGACCCGAACCCGAGCGACGAGAGCGTGTCGGGGTTGAGGCTGCCGCCGATCATGTCGGTGAGGTCGGAGAGGGTGTCCTGCACGCCGCGCCGGCCGTTCTCCAGGCCGGTGACGAGGCTGCCCATGATCAGCCGCCCAGCGCCCGTGAGCAGCGTCTTGTCGCGCTTCACGGGACCCTTCCACGACGGGATCTTGTCGGTCAGCTTCGTGAACCAGGCCTGCACGTCGCCCCACAGCGTCTGAAGGCCGTTGAGGAAGCTCTGGATGACTTGCTTGCCCGCGTTGAACAAGAACTGGCCCGCGTTGCCGAGCGCGGAAACGACGCGCTGCCGGATCCCGGAGATCCACGACGACACGGCGTTCCACCCGCTCTTGACGCCGTTGAGCATCCCGACGAGGACGTTCGTCCCGGCCTGCTTCAGCCAGTTGATCGCGGTGCGGAAGAACGCGCCGACCTTGCCGGGGATCGCGGCGAGGAACGCCATGATCTTGCCCCAGTTGTTGATGATCAGTCCGTACGGCGTGTAGCCCCACACGGTCTTGATCACCGTCCAGATCGCGTTCAGGATCTGCGCGATCTTCGCCCGGGCCGCGGCGAACGCGGCGAGGATCCCGGCCCACGTCGCCTTCAGGAACGGCAGGGCGGTGTTCTGGAACCAGTCCACGACCGCGGCGATCGCGACCTGGATCGCCCCCCACACGGCCTGCACGATCGCTTGCCCGGTCTTCGTCTGCGTGAAGAACCACACGAGCCCCGCGACGAGCGCGGCGATCGCGAGGATCAGCAGCCCGATCGGGTTCGCCGCCATGACGAGGTTGAACGCGAGCTGCACCCCACGGGCAACCTTCGTGATCGTGGACCACGCCTGCATCGCCGCGCCCGCGACCTTCAGCACTCCGGCGAGTCCGGCGAGTCCGGCGACGATCGCGAGGATCAGCTGCGGGTTGCTGCTGAGGAAGTTCGTGAAGCCCTTGAAGCCCGGACCGTTCACCAGGTCGAGCGCCCCCGCAGCGACGCGGGAGATCATCGGCAGGAACGACGTGCCGAGCTTGGCGACGGTGTTCTGGAGCTTCGCGGACAGGATCTGCTGCTGTTCGGCGACGGTGCCGCTCTGCTTCTTGAACTGGCCCTGCGCGTCGGTGCTCTGCTTCGTGAGCGCGGCGAGGATGATCTGCTGCTTCTGCGCGTTGGTCCACGACGACGAGTTGGACGACAGGCCAAGCGCGACGGCTTGCGCCTGCAGCTGCGCCTGGTTGAGCGAGATCCCGTACTTCTCGATGGGATCCATCTCGCCCTTCATCGCGGCGGACAGGGCGTCCACGGCGTCGGACGTGGTGCCGCCAAAGGTGGCGGCGAGGTCGGAGCCGAGCCCGATCAGGTCCTTCGTTTTCCCGCCGAGCTGTTCGAGCGGGGTACCGGCGTTCTTCAGCTGCGCGCCGAGCAGCGTCGCGAACCGGTCGTATTCGGTGGAGGACAGCCCCACGGCGTCGGCGGCGCGCTTGCTGTCCTTGATCACGCCGTTGGCGTACTTGCCGAACACGGCCTGCACACCGCCGACCATCTGCTGAAGGTCAGAGGCGGGCTTGATCGTCGCGCCGAGTCCGGCGACGATCGCCGCGGTGCCGCCCGCGACGATCGTGCCGGCCTTCGAGAACCGCCCGCCGATCCGGCCCAGCTTGTCCGAGAGGGTGTCCATGCCCTTCGACGCGGGGCCGGTGTTCGCGAGCACCGAGATGGTGATCGTGTTGTTCGGCATGCGGCCCTACTTTCGGGAGTGACGTGTCACGGCGCGGAGGATGGCGGCGCGCTGACCGGCGGTCAGCGCCCAGTAGTCGGTCGGGTTCAGATGGACGAGTCCGGCGACCACGAACTCGGCGAGGTCGCGGTCACGGGCTCGTCGGAGATCGCGGAGGACTGCGCGCTCGTCGGGATCGGCTCCGGAGTCGCCTCCGGCTGCGTAGGGCCCGCGGTGTCGTCCTCGTCGTCGGTGTCGATGCCGAGCAGCTCGTTGACCTCGTGCTGCGTGAGGTTCAGCGCCTGGTCGAACTGGTAGGTCGGTTCGGTGCGCCGCTTGACGACGTACGCGAGGGCGGCGGTCATGCGGCCCACGTAGGCGTCGTCGTCGGAGAACTTCTTGATCGACATCTTCGAAATGTCTTCGACCTTCGCGATCTCGCCGAGGGTCAGGGAGTCAATGTCAAAGCCGGTGCCGGACATGGTGTTGCTCGCTTTCGGGTCAGGTGTTCGGGAGGCCGTTCTTGGACAGGACGGCCATGAGTCCGCGGTCGAGCTGGTCGAAGATCTCGGCTTGCTCAGCGCGGAGCGCGTCCGTGAGGAACGGATGCGCGGAGATGTTGTGGGCGGGCCACCCGTAGTGCTCCACGCCCGCGTACGGGACGCGAGCGGAGCCCGCGCGGACCACGGCTTTGGTCTTGCCGCGGCCCGCGCGGATCGTGCCCTGCAGAGCGCCGGAGAGGTACGGCGCGCGTGGTTGGGCGGCGACGACGACGAGCATGCCGATCGCGTGCATCAGGTCGGACATGTCCTGCATGTCCGCGCCCGACTTCCGGAGCGCCCGTGCGACCTTGTTCAGACCGTCTACGCGCACCCGCGCCGCGCCGCCCGCCACGGGGTCAGTCCTCGCCGAGCGCCGTCGCGAGTTCGGCGGCGCTGGTGACCTTCGTCGGCTTGCCGTCGAGCTTCCACTTCAGATCGGTGGTGTACTCCTCGTCCTCGCCAGCGTCGCCGCCGAGCTCCGGTGGGGCACCGATCGTGACGTTCCCGACGAACCACGGCGCGTCCGGGGTCGGCGCGTCCGCGACGCCCTTCGGGGCGTAGACGTAGGGCACGGTCTTACCCACGTTGTCCCAGGCGTAGGACCAGAACGAGGTCGGGTCGAGCGACTGGATCGCGGTGATCTCCAGCGTGTACGCCTTGCCGCCGCCGTTCGCGGCGTCGTAGAACGTGACGACCTTGCTGTCGGCGTCGTCGTTGGTGACCTTGCAGGACGTGACGTCCATCCAGAAGTCTGTCTGGTCGATCTTCAGCGACAGGGCGTTGCCCTTGAGTCGCTTCGATCCTCCGTTGGGCAGAACCATGTGGGGTGCTCCTAGCGTGTGGTGGTGAGTTGGATGCGGGCGGCGAAGTAGGACGGGCCGTTGGTGCCGATCTGGAGGCTGTAGGGCTGTCCGACCTGGACGACGCCGAACGGCACGAGCGCGCCGAGGGCGTCTTCGATCAGGGAGTCGAGACTGACGGTCTGTGGCCGCTTGTCGCCGGGGGCGACGAGCAGGACGACTTCGTGGTTGACCTTCCAGCGCTGCGCGCCGGGGCGGGAGGTGGTGGACGGTTCGATGTAGGGCGACCCGGGCTGCACGAGCGCCAGCGGCGGGTCGAGACGGTCGGGCAGGAACGCGATCGAGCGGATGCCGGCCGCGGCCACCGCGGCGGTGATCTCGTCGCGGAGCTTCGTCAGGTCACTCGTCGCGGCCGTGGTGGTCATGCGACGCCCGTCGGGACGAACTGGTCGAGGATCGGGTAGGCGCGGATCAGCGGGTCCCGGGCCGTGAATACGGTCGGGGCTCCGTCGCCGGATCCGAACTGTGCGACGCCGTTCGGGGCCTTGCGCCGGTTGTACAGCTCGGACCCGACTTCGAGCACCGCCCCGTCCACGATCGGTTCGGGGACGTCGTGCTCGCCGATGTACTTCGTGACGAGCGCGGTCGCGCGGGCGACGCACGACTCCACGAACTTGTCGGCCGGGTCCCCCGACCCGCCCGCGTACTGGTCAGGGTTGACGTACGCGAGCAGGTCGGCGGCGGTGACGGACATGATCAGGCCGCGGGGACGGTCGGGTCTTCGGTGACGACGGGGATCAGACCGCCCGGGATCTCGTCCGCCAGCGCCGTGTAGAAGTACACGGAGTACGCCTGGGTGAGGTTCACGATGTTGCTGTCCGTGAGCGACACGATCGGGCTGTTGTAGGCGCGGATCGCGAGCTTGTTCACGAACTGCGGCGTCGCGGTGGCCTGCTTCGGGTCCACGCGGACGGTGACGCCTGCGAGGTTGCCGCCGAGCGCCTCCGGGGCGATCGTCCCGACCGCGTTCACGCCCGTCCCCGAGACGGTCATGAGCGGACGGCCGGTGGAGTCGGTCAGGCCCGCGAGCCCCTTGAACGTGTCCTTGTCCACGAGCAGCACGTCGAGGGACAGGCCCTGGTCCTCGTAGAGGCCGGCCGCGTCGATGATGCCGCCGACCCACGGGGTGTACTTCGTCTGATCGGCGATCGTGACGGTCGTGCGGGCGTTCGGCGTGTCCGCCGCGAGGCGCTTGTCACGGAGGGCGGCGACGAACGCGCGGAGGGCGACGTTCTTGTTCTTCCCGGCCGCGATCGCCATGCCGCGGAGGGTGAGGTCGAGCATGTTGACGCTGGACCGCTCGATCTCCTGGCGGGAGAGCTTCGAGTAGCCACCGACCGTCTGCACGTTCGCGGTGCGCGCCTTGACGGACACCTTGCCGTACACGAGGTCGTCGCCCTCGTTGGCCTGGACGCCCACCTTCGTGGTGTTCGTGTCCAGCTCGCCGAACTCGAGCTGCATGCCCTGCGACGGCAGGGTGCCGGTGGAGAACAGGCCGGAGAGGATCGAGTTGTCCTCGATCAGGCGGGTGAGGTCGCCGACCCACGCGGGACGGATCGTGCCGTCGTCGGCGATGACGCCGCCGTCCCAGGCGCGCTGGAGCAGCCCTTCGTAGGACTGGACGGTGGACTCGTCGCCGCGGACGAGGGCCTGGAGCACCTGCCCCGGGGAGCGGGTGTCGGCGACCGGGGTCGCGTCGCGCTGCGCGAGCAGGTCGGGGATGCTGCGCTGGAAGTCCTCGAAGCGCTGGCCGAATGCGTCGAACTCGGCGCGGGTGAGCAGGTCGTCGGTCATGGTGTCCTCACGGTTCTGGGGGTTCTGGAGATCGGGGCGTGCGGGCGGGGCGGTGCGGTGGCGGACGTCGAGGACGTCCGCTCCGGCGTAGGCGGGCATGGGAACGAGGGAGACTTCGAGAACCTGCACGGCGGTGCGGGTGACGTTGCCGGTCACGTCGTCGATCTCGGTCGTGACGGGGCGGAAGCCGACCGACATCTTCCGGACCACGCCGTCGCGGAGCAGCGTGTAGGCCTCGTCGCCGCGCGGGGTTCGCGAGATCGGGGCGGTGATCTCCCACCCGGCGTCAGTGTCGCGGTGCGAGATGATCCGGCCGATCGGCTCCGAGTGCCGCCAGTACAGCAGCGCGTCGTCGGAGTCCTGGACGGCCCCGCGGGCGAACGTCTCGGTGTAGTCGCCGAACCAGTCGGAGATCTCGGTCGGCTCGTCGTACGGGACCGCGATGCCGGTCACGGTCCGCTCGTCGGTGTTGACGGCGCGGACGTGCATCTCGCGGACGTGGAGCTGGTCCTGGTCGCTCATTCGGTCGCCTCCGTGGGCTCGTCGGCCGGAGCCGTGTCGGTCGCGTCGGCGGACGGGTACCCGGCCGCGACGGCTTCGTTGGTCCAGAACATCGCTTCCTGGAGCGCGGTCAGCGCGGCCGACAGCTCGCGGCCGGCCGGAGCCATGGCGAGCACGGCTTCGGCGAACGTGCGGAACGCGGCGGTGTTCGCGGTGATCTTTGCGACCGCTTCCGGGGGCAGGTTCTTCCGCTCGAAGCGGGCGAGGACGGGGTTGGTCACTGGTCGTCCTCCGCGCTCGTGGCGGCGATCGCCGCGGGCTCGTCGGTCTTCGTCGCGTCCAGCTCGCCGAGGTCGGCGGCGGGCACCGCGGCGGGCTTCGGGTCGTCCAGGCCGTCGATCGGGTCGAGTCCCTCGATCGCGCGGACCTCGTTCTTGAGCAGCCATCCGGCGTCGATGCCGAGCTTGTGCGCCTCGTAGCGGGTCTTCGGGTCGGCGCGGAGGAAGCCGTCGATGTTGAACCGGACTGTCTGCCCGTAGGCGGTGATCTCGGTCCACGCTTCCTCGATCTCGCGGAGCGGCTTCTGGAGCGCCCAGCGGACCAGGGCGCGGTCCTCGTCCTGGAGGTTCGCGTACGTGTCGCTGGAGCCGTCGAGTGCGACGAGCATCAGCCGTGCGGGGATCCCGAAGATGCGGGCAGCCTTGAGCGCGGACAGGTTCTGCGACTCGACCCACTGCGCGTCCTTCGGGCTGAGCGCCAGGTGCACGAACTTCATGCCCGAGTGCAGGACCTTGATCTTCTCCCGCTCCGCGTACCAGGCGTCGCGAGTTTCCTTCGCGGTGTCGGCGTTCAGGCGCGCGTCGGTGGTGAGGTAGCCGGGCGGGACGTCGCCGCGGTCGAACCACTGTTCCGCGTACGTCTGGACGTCGAGCGCGCCACGAAGCTCGACCTGCGCGGCCTGGATCGGCCCGAGCCCGGTCGTGCGTCCCGGCATCCGCAGGAGCTGGAGGTGCTGGATCTCGTCGGTCTTGAGGGTCTTGCCCTGGTAGGAGTACCCGGTGACGGTCGTGCCGTCCTGGAGCGACGTCAGCGGGGCGACCATGCGCGGGTCGAGGACTTCGGCGGTACGGACCGCGCCGCGGTCGTCGCGGTGCAGCCGCCAGTACGCGTTGCCGTGGCCCGCCAGGGACGTCATCGACAGTTCGATGAACGCCGACCGGTGCATGGTGAGGTCGGGCTTGCGGACGATCGCGGGCTGCGGCTCGACGCGGGCGGTTCCGCGCCACACATCGACGGAGAGCTGCGACGCGGCGGTGGCCCAGATCCCGATCGCCCGGTACACGGCCGAGAGGCCGGACGCTTCGGCGACGGTGACGCCCGCAGGGCGGTTCCGCGACGGCGGGGTGATCGCGGCGGGCATGCCCTCCTGCGCGTTCTCGTCGGCACTGCGGAGTCCGAGGACCCGGGAGGCGAGGTTGCGAGCGATCGACACGGGTAGGACTCTGGGGGTGCCCTGCCGGACCGCCCCTAGCGTTCGGTCCGTGAACGTCCGTGAGCGTCCGTCTCGGTCGGTTTCAGTCGGTCACAGGACGAGCGATCCGCCGACGTCGATCGTCTCCGCGACGTACACGCCGCGGACGGTCGCGAGGGCCGCTTCGATCGACTGCGAGCCGGATCCGCGCACGAGCTTGTACTGGTCGCCGTGCGTGGCTTTCCGTATCACGTTCTGGAACTGTGGAGCCAAGCCCGGTTCGCCGTGGATCAGCTCGCCGCGGACGACCTTGGAGTAGAACATGCTCGCCGCGGAAACCTCGTCGCCGAGCGACATGGTCCGGACCGGGTAGCCGTTCTCCTTGAGCTTCTTCGCCAGCGACGGCAGCGAGTAGCCGTCCACGACGAACGTCTCGGGCGACAGCTTCCCGAAGACGTGCTCGCAGTAGTCGAACAGGGCGTCCACGGTCGGGTTCGGGATGCCCTTCGCGACCTGAATCCCGATTCGGTCGTCATCGAGCTTCGACGTCGCGACGACGGTCGCGTAGGACCAGTCTGGGGTCCGGTCGATCGTGAGGATCGGCCGAACGAGATCCACGTCGTCGCTGAAACCGGGCACGAGCAAGCGGGTCCAGTCGGGCACGTTGATGTAGCCGTTGTCCTTGCCGGACACGAACCGGTTGAGGCGGTACCGGATCGCGTTCCCCGGGACCTGCCCGCGGGCGTCACCGACGACGTTCTCGATCCGGACCCGGCCCGACGCAACGGACGGGTTCGCCATGGCGAGCCACCGGCCGAGCAGCGCGTCGTCGTCGGGCATGCGCGGTTCCGGGGCCTCCCAGACGAACTTGCCGAACGTCGCGGACTCCGCCCGCTCGTACAGGTGCAGCAGGTGCGTGGAGTCATCGTTGCCGGCCGTCGTGATCCCGACGACCATGCAGTTGTCGCGACCGCCGAGCCCGTTCACCATGTCGTCCCAGAGTTCACCCTTGATCAGGTGAACCTCGTCAACAATGCCGAGATCAATCGGGATCCCCTGCAACGCGTCCGATTTCGACGCTTTAATCTCCCAGATCCCGCCGCGCTTTGTTTTCAGGCCGCGAGTGTCGGTGAGCTTCGCGAATAGGTTCGAGAGGGCCGCGGATCCCTTGACGATCTTCTGCGCCCGGTTGTAGACAATCCGGGCCTGTTCCGCATTCTTGGCAATGCTCAGCACCTGCGGGCTGTGCTTGTGGTACATGAACAGCAAACCGAGTGCCGCGGCGATTTCCGTCTTCCCGTTCTGACGGCCGAGGCTGATCAGCACTTCGCGGTACCGGAGGATCCCGAGGGGCGTCAGCTCCGTGATCGCGTGCAGCAGCTGTTCTTGCCACCGCTCGAGGACGTAGCCGTTCGCGGCGTACCAGGCGCGGCCGAGCATCTCCCGGTGCCGTTCGTACAGCGATGCGAAGTCAGCGTCCAGCGGGCGGGTCCAGCGGGTCGGCGGCCACGCGGCGATCCCGGTCAGGTCGAACGTGGGCGCCGGGGCGGCGGCGACGGCGCTCACTTCCAGTCCCCGTCCCACATCGCGGGCGGCATGCTGTCGTCGCCCGGGTCGCCGTTCTTGCCACCGATCAGGCCGGCCGATCGCTTGAGCTCGTTCATCCCGTGCCGCCATGCGGTTTCGAGCGCGCCCTGCGCGGCGCGCCCGCTCGATCGATTGTCGTCAAGCGAGCGCGCCATTTCCACCATGGACGCGATAGTCGGGCGATCGGAGTCCGATAGTTTATCCGCCATGTCCCGGAGAGCGGCCGTTAGTGAATCCATTCGTGATTCGCCGCCGTTCGCGAGAATCGCGTCTAGATCGATAGCCATTGGTCATGTCTCCTGAATTTTCCGGGGCATTTGTGAGAAAGGCAGGTGTGGGCGGGGTAGGCCGGGGGTCACTCAGAAGAACCGGACCGGCGAGTGGCGGGCCAGGCTGGACCCGACCGGCCGATCGCGACGACCGGGCGCGGGCGGTCCTCCGCGAACACGAGCACGGCGTCGTGCATCACGGTCGAGCCCCACAACCGCTCTTCGGCGTCCGTCGATGCAGTCAGGTCAGCGACGAGCGTCGCGGTCACCGTGTAGTCGTCGCCGTCGAACGCGCGGACTGCGGTCGTCTCGATGTAGCTCACCACGGGCTGTCCTCCGTTCTGGCTGCGTCGCAGATGGGGCAGGGCCAGCCCCTGGCTGCGGCGTAGAGGCGTGAACGGCGGGGCGGGTCGGCCGTGTACAGGCGGCAGGCGGGATCGGTCGGCAGGTGGACGCTGAGGCCCTTGCGGACCTGACGGAGCCGGTACCAGTCGGACGTCCGGTAGAGGTTCCACGCGGCGAGGGCGACCGCGAGGACGACGACAGCCGCGGCGATGACGACCAGGTTCACGGCGGCCATCAGTAGAGGATCCACTGGAGGGCCTTGGTGACCCCGCGCCCGGACGGGTCGGCCCTGCGCCACACGCGGCCGTAGTCCTCGTCGTTGCCGTTGAGGATCCAGCGGCCGGTCACCGCTTCGGGCTCCAGGTCCAGGTAGGGCTCCAGCTCTTCGAGCGCTTCGTCGTCGGGCATGGCGCACTCGACCTGGAAGTACTCGAGGATCGCGTCGCGGGCGGCTTCGGCGTCGTGTGTCTTCGTGACGATGAAGCCGCCACCGTCGTTGACGGACCAGGCGACGGGCTTGGGGGCGGGGCGGTTCTTCGAGGGCATGCTGTGTCTCCTAGGCGTACTTGGGGTTGACGTAGGCGGGGCGGGTGTTGAGTCGTGCGCCCTTGCGGCTGTTGCAGGGGCGGCACAGGGTGGTGAGCATGTGGTCGGGGTACTGGTCGCCGGGGATCCCGGTGACAGACGGCGGGACGATGTGGTCGACGGTGAGGTCCTCTTCGGATCCGCAGTCGGTGCAGCGGTAGCCGTCGCGGTGCTTGATCCGCTTGCACTGCGCCTTCCAGGCCCGTGACGTGAGATCGGCGCGCGGCTTACCGGCCACTGGTGACCGTCTGACGCTGTTTCGCGGCCCACGTGAAGACGTCGGACCAGGCGTAGCGGTAGGACCGCCCAGCGGGCACGTGGTCGGGCGCGCGGCCCGCTCGTCGCCAGTCGGCGAGGGTCTTCGGCTGGACGCCGAGCCATTCGGCCACTTCGGCCTCGGTGGCGAGCTTCGTCATGACGTGGCCTTCCTGACGGCGTTCTGCAGGGCGAGGGTGATCACGGCGACCTCGCGCTCGGTGAGCCAGATCGAGACGTCGTGCACGTCGAGGCGGACGGCGGGTCCGCGGTCGGGGACGAACCTCGCTGCGCGGACGGCCATGCCGAGTTCTCGGAGCGTCGGGCCGATCCCGAGAGGCCGGTTGCCTGCTTCACCGTCTCGGGCGGGCCGCGGAGCGGCCTCTGCCACCTGGCGGGCCGTCAGCCCGCCGCAGAAGTGGTTCGCGACGTCTCGGACGCCCATCCACGAGTGCGGGCCGTGCTCGACCTCCTGAGGGCAGCGGAGCGCGTCAGGCACGGGGGGCCTCGTTCCACATGGCGGCTTCGGTGGCGGCGTCGTCGGCGCGCATCTCGGCGTCGATGCGTCCGCAGAGGCGTCCGATGACGAGGGCGGCGATGATGGCGAGGACGGTCATGCGGATGCTCCGATCAGTACGGGGTCGATGCGCACGGCGCACGCCGTGCAGTAGCCCGACCCGGGGTCGGGGGTGTGACGGCCGGTGGTGCGGTTCACGGAGCAGCGCTCGACGTGGTCCGCCTCTGTACGACGTTCTTGATCGTGACCAGTAGGTGTTCTTGCGTTGGTCTTCTGGTCTTGTTCTTCTGGAGAGTGTTCTTCTGTAGTCGTGCGGCTATCCACCGTTGGCTCACCCACCGTTGGCTCACCCACCGTTGGGCTGTCCACGATTGGGCTATCCAACGTTGGGGAATCGCACTTAGGTTTTGACCGGGGGTTTTCGGCCTGTAGAGCCATCGGCACGGACCACGGGTCGCTGATGCTCCACTGCGTGCCCGTCACGCGCCCCTTGGCATCGCGAGTACGCGCCCGCTCGATGTAGCCGCGCCGTTCGAGCTGCTTGACAGCCGTGCGGACGGCGGTCAGGCCTTCCTCGTCGGACTCGGTGTCTTCCCGGGTGTCGGCTGCAAGGTCGACCAGCGAGATCGACCAGCCGACCTCGTGCGACATGAGGTAGGTGAGGATGCCCCGCGCGCGGTAGCTGAGGCGGCGGTCGCGCGCCCAGTCGTTCGGGATGCGGGTGAAGCCCCGCTGTTCCCACGAGAGGCCGTTGCGGACGATGCGGCCCGCCGTGTGCGGTGCGCTCACGAGGCCTGCTCCGACTGCTCCGCGGCGAGGGCGTCGATCGTAGCGGCGTCGAACACGTACGCACCGCGGAGGCCGGGCATCTTCGCGGCGGGCGCGAGCTTGCCGGACTCCACGCGGCGAATCGTCTGGCGGATCGACTCGCCGAGGCGCTGGGAGGCCTCCCGCGTTCCGATCAGTTCAGGTGTTGGCATAATCCAACCGTAGGCCACGGTTGGCGCATGTCAAAGACTCGACACGATCGAGATTTGTCAAACGTTGCGCAAGATCGAGATATCGGCGTAGGTTTGACGCATGACACTCATGCCCGCACCGTCGAACGTGCCTCCGATCACGCTCGCGCACCGACTGCGCATCGCGCGCGAGTGGCGCAATCTGGAGCAGATCGACGTCGCCAAGGAACTCGGAATCTCGCGCGCAACCGTGAGCAACTACGAGCGCGGACACACCGCCCCGGGGAAGCTCGTGATCAACGCGTGGGCGGTCGTGTGCAAGGTCGACGTCGAGTGGTTGCGCAACGACGACATGCCGTCAAACGGTGGACCGGACGGGGGTGCCACAGTGACAGATAGA
>Ga0308167_1002403_pt1 | contig 17440 bp, 16 predicted proteins | sample PhyCR1_2_FD_202138 | JGI IMG/M metagenome (GOLD analysis project Ga0308167, IMG submission 202138) | Phyllosphere microbial communities from UC Gill Tract Community Farm, Albany, California, United States - DLSLRC.R1 | ecosystem: Host-associated > Plants > Phyllosphere > Unclassified | place... | reverse complement strand
CGCAGGCGGCCATGGAGGGCAAGCAGGACCACCTCGTCGGCCTCAAGGAGAACGTCATCATCGGTAAGCTCATCCCCGCCGGGACGGGCCTCAGCCGGTACCGCGACGTGGACGTGAACGCGACGGAGGAAGCGAAGGCGGAGCGGTACCCGAACCGCATCTTCGCGGACGAGTCGTCGTTCTCGGACGCCGACCTGAGCTTCGTCGACTTCGACAGCTTCTCGTCGGATGACTTCACGCCGGGCACCTACAACTGAGCCCAGTGACGTCGAAAGGCCCCGCATCCGTCAGGATGCGGGGCCTTTCCCGTTGCGGCTCGCGTACGCGACCGACAGGCGGCCTGGAGGCGCGGGGCGGGCTGGTGCCGCGCCTCCAGGCCGTCAGGCGGTTCAGTTCAGAGCGCGCGACCCGCGCCGTTGTCGCGGCCGGATCCGCGACCGGTCTCGTCGACCAGCGAGAACAGACTGAGGACGTTGCCGTCCGGATCGCGGACGTCGAACCAGTCGACTGCCCCGTCGACGCACTCGACGGGGCCGATGTCGATGCCGAGCGCGCCGATCCGGGCGTGCTGCGCGGCGACGTCGTCGACGCCGAAGCGGACGCTGACCGGGTTCTCCTCGGCGTTCTCGTCCTCGTAGAGCTGGATCCAGATGCCGCCGACCTCGTACTCGGCGATGCCGTCGTCCGGCTCGAGGTCCGGTTCGGCGCGCTCGAACACGGCGCCGTACCAGAGGCAGGACGCCTCGATGTCGGTGACGGGCAGCCCCACGGTCACACTCGTGATGTCCATGACTCATCATGTCCTGCGGCGGCCCCGCGCGTCGAGCAGTTTCTGCCTGGCAGGCTGGGGGCATGGCGACGCTGCGCGAACGGATCACGGCTCCGGCCCACCTCGAGCCCCCGACGACGATCGGCGGGCTGACCTTCCGGGCCGGATCGCGGGACGACCTCGCCCTAGTGCACGGCGTGGCGGTGGCGGCCGCAGCGGTGGACGATCCGCACGCTCGTCCCTCCACAGCCGACTTCGAGCGGACGTTGTCCACCGAGGGGCTCGACATCGCGAGGGACACCCTCGTGGGCGTCGATGCTGAGGGGCATGTGCAGGCCTACGGCATCGTCATCAACGTCCCCTCCCGGGTCACCGCCGCGCGTGTGGTGCTCGACGGGGCGGTCCACCCAGCGTTGCGCGGGCAGGGCATCGGGCGACGGGTGCTCGCGTGGCAGATCGGGCGCGCGCGGCAGCGGCTGTCGACGCTCGACGTCGACCTGCCCGCCACGATCGAGGTCGGTGCCCCGCGCGGTGCCGCAGCACTCCGGCTCGCCGCTCGCTCGGGGTTCGAGCCGATCCGGAACTGGGTCGAGATGCAGGTCGTGTTCGACGACGACCCGGCGTCCGACGTCCCGCCGCTGCCCGAGGGGTTCGTCGTCCGCGCTGCGACGCCGGACGACATCGAACCGCTCCGGCACGCCAAGAACGACGCATTCCGCGACCACTGGGGCTCGCAGCCGATGGTCGAGTCCGACTGGCGCGGCTTCCTCACCGCGAGCAAGAGCCGGCTCGACCTCTCCCGCGTGGTGCTGGACGCCGACGGTGCGATCCAGGCGTTCGCGATCGTCGAGGTGGACCCGGACGGCTTCGAGGCGCGCGGTCGGTCGTACGGGTACGTGCACTGGGTCGGGGTGGTCCGCGCGGGCCGGGGCCGGGGTCTCGCGCCCGTCGTGCTCGACGCCTCGTTGCAGGCGATCCGGGCGGACGGCCTGTCCGCCGCGGTGCTGCACGTCGACGCCGAGAACCCCAGCGGCGCCGGGCGCATCTACGAGCGCCTCGGGTTCGTCGCGGGCGACGTGCACGTCACCGCGTCGACGCCCCTCTGACGAGGGTCGATACCGGCGGGTACCCCTGCACTGGGGCCACGGAACACCCCGTCGCCCCCTCGTTGTGGGACTGCGGTGGCCGTTCGGCGCGGACGTAGCGTGGTCGGGCGTCGAACCCCTGCGGCGCTCGTCCCCACGTCCAGCGCGCGACCCGAAGGAGGCTCGGAGGCACATGGCCACACTGTCCGAGATCCTCATCCTCAACGGAGCCCTGCCGATCGAGCACCTCGACTCGATGACCGGCGACGAGGAGATCGACGACCGCTCGATCCGGTCGCTGGTCGACCAGGGGCTGGTGAGCGAGGCGCAGTACATCACCGCCCGCGCCGCGTCGAACAACTCCAAGACCGTCCCGCTGACCGACTACCCGGTCGACGGCACCGCCGTGTCGATGCTGCCGGCAGCGCTCTGCCGGCGCCACGGTGTGCTCGGCGTCGGGTTCGAGGGCGAGACCCTCGTCCTCGCGATGGTGAACCCGACGAACGTCCTCGCGATCGACGACGCCCGCACCGCCTCCGGCCGCCCGGTGAAGCCCCTGCAGGTCGACGAGCGTGACCTCGCCGCAGCGCTCGACCGGTACCTGCGTGCCGACGACGAGCTGAACGACCTGACGTCGTCCCTCGAAGAAGAGGCGTCCGCCCAGGCGCAGCAGCAGGTCGACCTGACCGACGGCGCCCTCGACGACGTCCCGATCGTCCGCTTCGTGAACCTGCTCGTCTCGCAGGCGATCCAGGACCACGCGTCGGACATCCACATCGAGCCCGGCGAGCACGAGGTCCGAGTCCGCTACCGCATCGACGGCGTGCTGCACGAGATGGCCCCGGCGCCCAAGAACATCCAGAACGGTGTCATCAGCCGTCTGAAGATCATGAGCGACATCGACATCGCCGAGCGTCGCAAGCCGCAGGACGGCCGCATGTCGGTGCGCCACGGCGGCCGGCAGATCGACCTCCGCGTCGCGACCCTCCCCACCGTCTGGGGCGAGAAGGTCGTCATGCGGATCCTCGACAACACGAACACGTCGATGTCCCTGAAGGACCTCAACCTGCTCGAGCAGAACTTCCAGGCGTACCAGCGCTCCTACTCGAAGCCCTACGGGATGATCCTGGTCACCGGCCCGACCGGCTCCGGCAAGTCGACGACGCTGTACACGACCCTCAACGCGGTCGCCCGTCCGGAGATCAACGTCATCACGGTGGAGGACCCGGTCGAGTACCGGATGGCCGGCATCAACCAGGTGCAGGTCAACCCGAAGGCCGGTCTGACCTTCGCGTCCGCCCTGCGCTCGATCCTGCGCTCCGACCCCGACGTCGTGCTCCTCGGTGAGATCCGCGACCACGAGACCGCGCAGATCGCGATCGAGGCCTCGCTCACCGGCCACCTGGTGCTCTCGACCCTGCACACGAACGACGCCCCCTCGGCGATCACCCGCCTGACGGAGATGGACATCGAGCCGTTCCTCGTCGGGTCCGCGCTCGACTCCGTCGTCGCCCAGCGTCTCGCCCGCCGGCTCTGCGACCGCTGCAAGGCCCCGGCGCAGTACACGCCCGCGCAGCTCGCCGCGCTCGGCTTCATCGACACCGAGGAGTCCGCTGTCCCGGAGTTCTTCGGCCCCGTCGGTTGCGCGGTCTGCTCGAACACCGGGTACCGCGGCCGCATCGCCCTGCACGAGGTCATGACCGTGACCGAGGAGATCGAGCGCCTCGCCGTCTCCCGTGCCTCCAGCGCCGAGATCAGCCGCGTCGCCCAGGCGCAGGGCATGCTCACCCTCCGCCAGGACGGGTGGGAGAAGGTCAAGCTCGGCATGACGAGCATCGACGAGATCCTGCGCGTGGTCGCGTAGGCGTGGGAGTGGAACGATGACTGACTCCGTCTACGACATCTCCGTGCCCGGGGACGAACCCGTCGCCGGCTGGCACCCCGGACGCCCCGGCACCGAGGTCGGTGGCCGTCGTGCCGCGCGGCTCGCGGCAGCCGCTGCGCAGCTGCCGACCTCACCCGACCTGGAGGCACGGATCGCGCCCGCCCCGTCGGTCCCCGTCCACGACCTGTCCAGTGACACCGCCGCGTGGCCGGCACCGGCCGGCGACCCCGTCGCCGTGCCGGTGGCGCAGCCGCACGCCGCTCCCGCCACGCCACCCGCAGCCGTCCCGCCGTCGACCGCGTCCTACGGGTACGCCGACGCCGTGACCCAGCACCTGCCGGTCGTGCCCGCGGAACCGACCACGGTCCTCCAGGCCGTCCACGCCCCCACCACCTACGCGCCCGCACCCGACGGGCAGGCCGAGATCAACTTCACCCGCCACGCGCGCGAGGTCGCCGACCCCGACCTCATCACCGCGCTCGCGCAGGTCGTCTACCAGGGCGCCTCCGACCTCCACCTCACCGCCGACGCCGCACCCACCGTGCGCGTCGACGGGTCGCTCCGGCCCGCCGTCCCCGGCGGCCCGTGGGCACGCAACAAGGTCATCGCCGCCCTGAAGACCCTGCTGTCCGTCGAACAGGCCGGCCAGTTCGACCACGAGCAGGAACTCGACTTCGCGTACTCGCTGTCGCCCGAGTACCGCTTCCGCGTGAACTACTACCAGCAGCGCGGCAACTGGGGTGCGGCGTTCCGCATCATCCCCACCAAGATCAAGACCCTCAAGCAGCTCGGCATCCCCGAGTACGTGGGGGAGTTCGCCAAGCTGCCGCGCGGGCTCGTGCTCGTCACCGGGCCCACCGGCTCCGGCAAGTCGACCACCCTCGCCGCGCTCATCGACCTCGTCAACGAGACCCGGGCCGACCACATCGTGACGGTCGAGGACCCGATCGAGTTCATGCACGAGCACAAGAAGGCGATCATCAACCAGCGCGAGGTCGGGGCGGACACGCACTCCTTCGCCGCCGCCCTCAAGCACGTGCTCCGCCAAGACCCGGACGTCATCCTCATCGGCGAGCTCCGCGACCTCGAGACCATCTCCGTCGCCCTCACCGCCGCCGAGACCGGCCACCTCGTGTTCGCCACCCTGCACACGCAGAGCGCGCCCGGCACCATCGACCGCGTCATCGACGTCTTCCCGCCGCACCAGCAGGGACAGATCCGGACCCAGCTCGCCTCCACGCTCGAAGGCGTCGTCTGCCAGACGCTCGTGCCGAAGGCCAACGGCTCCGGCCGTGTCGTCGCCACCGAGATCATGAAGACCACCCCGGCCATCGGGAACCTCGTGCGCGAGGGCAAGACCTACCAGATCACCTCCGCCATGCAGGCCGGACGCGACATGGGCATGCACACGATGGACCAGGACCTCGCCGAACTCGTCAACGTGGGCACCATCACGCGGAAGGCCGCGATGGAGAAGGTGCACGACCTCGAGGGCTTCGACCGGCTCGTGCAGCGCGTCGAGTCGCCGTCGGACTCGTCGGCCGCCGCGATCGCCGCGTCCGAGATCGACTTCGGCGACAAGTACTCAGGAGGCCACTGATGTCGCTCGCCTACGACTACCGGGGGCGCGACGGCGCCGGCAAGCTCGTGAAGGGCCGGCTCGACGCGTCATCCGAGGGTGCGGTCGTCCAGCGGCTCCGGGGGATGGGCGTCTCACCGATCGCCATCACCGAGGCGAAGGCCGGCACGGGGCTGCAGCGCGACATCGTGGTCCCTGGCTTCGCACCTTCGGTCAAGCTGAAGGACCTGGCGATCATGTCCCGGCAGGCGTCCACGATGCTCGCTTCGGGCCTGTCCCTCCTCCGGGCGCTCTCCATCCTCGCGGAACAGACCGAGTCGAAGCTCCTCAAGGAGATCCTCGGCAAGGTGCGCGACGACGTGGAGCGCGGTGTGTCCTTCTCCGACGCCGTTGCCAAGTTCCCCGTCGAGTTCCCCCCGATCATGATCAACATGATCCGGGCCGGCGAGACGGGCGGGTTCCTGGACCAGGCGATGGACTCGATCGCCACGAACTTCGAGAAGGAGCACAAGCTCCGGACGACCATCAAGTCAGCGATGACCTACCCCGTGGTCGTTCTCGTCATGTCGCTCGTGAGCGTGCTCGTCATGCTCGTGTTCATCGTTCCGATCTTCCAGGACATGTTCGAGAGTCTCGGCGGGAAGTTGCCCTTGCCGACGATGATCCTCGTCTACATGTCCCACTCGATGGTGTTCGTCCTCCCCGCGCTCGCTGTCGGGGCGATCGCGTTCAGCGTCTGGTGGCGAACGAACAAGAACTCTGATCGAGTACGCGGCACACTCGACCCGATCAAGCTGCGGCTGCCAGTGTTCGGTCAGCTGAACAAGAAGATCGTCATCGCGCGGTTCGCCCGCAACTTCGCGAACATGATCGGCGCTGGTGTCCCGATTCTCCAGGCGTTGAAGATCGTCGGTGAGGTATCGAACAACTTCGTCGTTGAAAAGGCACTCGACCGCGTCGCTGAATCAGTGCGAAAAGGATCGTCGATTGCGGAACCGCTCGCGACCGAGCCAGTCTTCCCGCAAATGGTCTCCCAGATGATCGCGGTCGGCGAAGACGCCGGGTCGATGGAATTGATGTTGGAAAAGATTGCAATCTTCTACGACAATGAGGTCGAGGCGACGACCGAATCCCTCACTTCGCTGATCGAGCCGCTGCTCATCGCCTTCCTCGGTGTCGTGGTGGGCGGGATGATCATCGCCCTCTACCTGCCGATCTTCCAGATCACCTCTTTGATCCACTGAGTTGAGCGCCCTCCGGGCGAACACCCCTGCGTCCCTCGCGTGGGGGTGTTCTCATCTTTCGTGCCCCCGTTACTGGGGGCATTTTGCTCCCCACTCACCCCCCGTTCTCGGGATTATGCCGAGAATCCGCCCTCAATACTCTTGTCCACGGCGGCAGAGCACAGCCCCGAAACAATCTCCATCGACATTCCCGAAAGAGTGGAAAATCATGTACGCAGCTCTCATGGGCAAGCTGAACGCTCGCCGCAAGGGTCTCCTCGAAGAGGACGAGAAGGGCTTCACGCTCATCGAGCTCCTCGTTGTGGTGATCATCATCGGCATCCTGGCCGCGATCGCGATCCCGGTGTACCTCAACGTCCAGAACAACGCCAAGGACTCGGCAGTCCAGTCCGATGTCACGAACGCGAAGACCGCGGCCGTGTCGGCGCTGACCTCGCTCGGGACCTTCGACGCGGCCGGCACGATCACCCTGTCGACCGCATCGGTCCTCGCCGGGCCGATCAGCTCCACCTCGTCGCAGACCTGGACGCAGGCCGGCGCAACCGTGTCGGGCAACACGAACACCCTGACGGTCAAGGTTGCCTCCGACAAGACGTCCTTCTGCGTCTCTGGTACCCGTACGGGCGGCGCCACCTTCTTCGCTACGGACAACGGCTCGGGCACCACGAAGGTCGATTCGACCCACCCGCTGCCCAGCACCTGCTGACCATCGCTGACATGACGACGCCTGCAGCGGCTCCTCGCTGCAGGCGTCGTCCCACATACCGCTCCCGACCGTGGGAGGAGGAACCGTGATCTGCATCAGCCGCAAGCTGCGCGAGCGTCTCGTCGGCGACGAGGGCCTCAGCATCGTCGAGGTCATGGTCGCGATGGTCGTCTTCGCGATCATCGCCGTCGGCATCGCCGGCGGGATCACGAGTTCCCTCGTCCTCTCTGGCGTCAGCAAGTCCCGTGTCGCCGCGACGAACCTCGCCCAGCAGGCGATCGACACGGCTCGGACGACCAAGGACGTCTTCTCGCTGCGCAACACGACGAACGCGCCGGTATCGGTCGGGGGCGTTGCGTACACGGTCAGTCGGACCGCGAACTGGATCTCGGCGACCGGCGAAGACGTCACCTGCGGCGCCGGCACCGGTGCCCTCGCCTACAAGCGTGTCACCGTCAAGGTCGCTTGGACGGACGGCAAGCGCGCTGCGCAGTCAGTGTCGATGGACACCCTGGTCGCGCCGACGTCGACGGTCAGCGACGAGGACAACGGCACCGTCGTGGTCGTCGTGTCCAACGCTCTCGGAATCGGTAATCCCGGAGTGACGGTGACCGTGACACCCGGCACCACCCCCAACGGCGCAACGACACTCGCCGCCCAACCAGGCGTCACCGACTCTGACGGGTGTGCGTACGCGACGAACGTGACGCCGGGGAACTACACCGTCAAGGTCGTGTCGACCGACGGACGCGACGCGACACAAGCCACGTCGACGACGAAATCACTCACCGTCGTGCAGGGCCAGACCGCGAGCCAGACGTTCACGTACGACACGGCGGCCACCTACAACCTGCAGTTTCCGTCGGACACCTCGAACCCGATCACGCTGCCCCGCTCGCTCTCGGCAGTCCTCCGGCACACCGGCACACCGGACGTGTCGATGGGCACTGCTACGTCGATGAAGGCCTTCCCCTTCAAGGAGGGCTACTGGGCGGTGCCGGGCACCTACAGTGCGACCTGCACGAACGGCGATCCGGGCGCGTGGTCGACACCGAACGGCACCGCTGTTTCCGCGCCGCAGATCCCGGTGCAGGTGCTCGCAGGGGCGTCGCAACCGGCCGTGCCGGTTCCCATGGGCGTCTTCGCGGTGAAGTTGTCGAGTGCGCTGGACAACGCCGTCGTCGCGACCACGGTGACCGCCGGCGGAAACGGTGACCCAGGATGTGCGACGACGACGACGTACGTGTTCGCTGGCCTGAGCAACACCGCGCGTCTCGCGCTCCCGTACGGCACGTACACCCTCACAGAGGGCATCGGGATCGGGAGTGCAGTCACACTGACGCTGGGGGCGACACCGACGGTGACCGCGACGACGGGCGTCGTACCGAGCGGCAACCGCGTCATGCTCGACCCTCGACGGGTGCCGAACTCGTGAGCGCCGTCCGCAGGTTCGTCCGGGACGATCGAGGCATGACGCTCGTCGAGCTCATGGTCGCGATGATCCTCACCGCCATCGTGCTCGCCGCCGCTGCGGGGTTCATGGTCTCTGCGCAGAAGGCATCGGTCCTGTCCCGGGCGGTGAACTCGAACTCGCGTGAAGCATCGAACGCCATGGACGAGATGGGCCGGATGCTCCGTGCGGCGACGAACAACCCGCTGTCCAGCTCCGCTGCCGGCGCCACCGGATCAGCTGCTGCGACCTACCAGGTCGGCGTGCAGTACGCGAGCTCGACGTCGGTCCGCTTCTTCGCCTACGTGAACCTCTCGTACGTCGCGGGGACTTCTCTCCCTGAGCAGCCGGTCGAGGTGCAGTTCACCGTGGACTCCGCCGGTCGGCTCGTCGAGCAGAAATGGGCGGGTGTCGCGGACTCCACGGGCAACTACTGGACGTTCCCGATCAGCGCTTCAGCAAGTCTCCCCACTGCTCCCTCAGCCACGCGCACGATGACGACGAGCGCAGTGAACCAGGTGACGTTCACCTACCTCGACGCCCTCGGGAACACGGTGTCCACGGCTTCGGGAGCCGCATCCGACGCAGACCTCGCGAAGATCACCAGCGTCCGTGTCACCCTCCTCGTCGGCACCGGGAGTGGCGCTCGAGCGGGAAACGTCTCCGTCACGAACACGATCGCCATGCCCAACCTCGGGGGGAACTGATGCTCCGCTTCCTGCGTGCCCTCCGTGGCGCTCGCCGTCTCCGTGACGACGAGCAGGGAGTGGCCCTCGCGACGGTCGTCGGGATCGGCGCCGTCGTCACGATCCTCGTCGCGACGATGGTCGCGGTCTCGTCGAGCGGCATCACCAAGTCGAACACCAACCGTGACTGGGCCAACGCCATCTCCGCCGCGTACGCCGGACTCGCGAACTACCAGTTCCACATGTCCGCGGACCAGACCTACTGGAACTACGGCAGCTCGTCGACGTTCGGGGGTTCGTCCCGCTTCACCGGCACGAACAGCAACGATGCCTTCACCGGATGGGTGGGGGTCCCGAACGCGACCGGGACCGTACCGAGTGCGTCGAACGCCCCGGCGGGTGCCGAGTTCTACCGGTACGAGGTTGACAACCGTCGGTACGTGGACCAGGGGATCGTCAAGCTCCGTGTGACGGGCAAGAGCGGCTCGACGACGCGGAGCCTCGTCGCGAGCGTCAAGAGCGACGGCTTCTCCAACTACCTCTACTGGACGGACTTCGAGTCGAGCGATCCGACGTTCAACAGCGGGTGCACAAGCGCGTACGTCATCGATCAACGATCGGGCTCGAGCTACTGCCAGCAGGTCACGTTCGCGCCGAACGACGAGCTGTTCGGGCCAGTGCGGTCGAACGACACGATCAACATCTGCGGGTCCACCTTCCACTCGACGGTGCAGTCGCCCCAGCCCGTCACGCACAATTGCGACTCCCGCATCTACGGCTCCGGCAACATGAACGGCTCGTACGACCTCGGTTCGCCGACGATCGCGCCGACACTCACACCGCCCACGACGATCCAGACCATGCTCGACCAGGTCGATCCCACGAAGACCGACACCCCTGGTTGCCTCTACACCGGACCGACGAAGATCACCTTCAACAGCGGCGGGACCGTCACGGTCGTCTCGCCGCAGACCATCGCGACCAACGTCGTCCAGGCGACGCTCGCCGCGAGTACTCCGGCGAACTGCGGCGCGGTCTCCGGCCTCCGGTCCACGAGCGGGTCGACCTTCACGCCGACGGCCGGCACGGTGATGTACGTCCAGAATCCTCCTGCGCGACGCTCCGGGTCGACCCAGGACCCCAACTACTGGTACTCGTCGAACGCCGCGGCACCGTCGTGCTCGAGCGGGAGCGCATCGACGGGTGGAAACGGTGTCGGCTTCCCGTACGCCGGCGAGAAGGCCCCGAGCTACACGTACGGGACGCGGCCGACCACGACCATCCCGGCCTACTCGTGCCAGGCCGGCGACCTGTTCGTCAAGGGCACGGTGAGCAAGTCGCTCACGGTGGCGGCCGAGAACTTCGCGTACGTCACCGGCGACCTCACCTACGCGAGTCCGCGGCAGGCCTCGACCGTCCTCGGACTCATCGGTGAGGAGGCAGTCTGGGTGTGGAACCCGGTCGACTCGTCCCGCAACCTGATCAAGTCGAGTGGGGTCCCGATCACCGGCGTCGACCGGGAGATCGACGCGGCTCTCCTCTCCAACGACGGCCAGTTCGGTGTCCAGAACTACGACCAGGGGAACAACCGCGGGACGCTGACCGTGGTCGGCTCGATCGCGCAGAAGTACCGCGGTGCGGTCGCCGTCGCGAGTTCCGGTTCGTACAGCGGCTACGCAAAGAGTTACAAGTACGACTCGAGCCTCGCATCGTTCACACCGCCAGCCTTCCCCACACCGATCGCGACGACGTTCAAGGTCGCGAGTCAGATCGAGGTCCCCGCAGCGTTCGCTGCGAACGGGACCTGCATCAGGAGCGGGAGCGCGTGCCGATGACCATCCTCCCGCTCCCGTTCGTCGCCGTCCTCGCGACAGTGCTCGGACTCGTCGTCGGATCGTTCTTGAACGTCGTGGTCTACCGCGTTCCGGCAGGTGTCTCCGTGGCGAGTCCGGCCAGTGCGTGCCCGGCCTGCGGGACCCCGATCCGCCGCCGTGACAACGTGCCTGTCCTCTCCTGGCTGATCCTGCGCGGGCGCTGCCGGGACTGTTCAGAGCCGATCTCCTCGAGGTACCCACTCGTCGAACTCGCCACCGCGCTGCTGTTCTGTGCGGTTGCGGCGGCGCTGTGGACGATCGGCGGGACGCCGACCGGCACGACGCTGCTCACCATCGCGTTGCTGTACCTCATGGCCATCAGCGTGGCTCTGGCGCTCATCGACCTCGACACGCACCGGCTGCCCAACGTCATCGTCCTGCCCGCCTACCTGGTGCTCGGGGTTCTGCTCACCGGGGCATCTGCGGCTACGGGCGACTGGGGCGCGTTGCTCCGAGGCGTCCTCGGGATGCTGGTCCTGGGCGGGACGTACCTCGTGCTCGCCGTAGCCGTACCCAACGGGATGGGATTCGGTGACGTGAAGCTCGCCGGCGTCCTTGGCTTCGTGCTCGCGTACCTCGGATGGGGATCACTCGCAGTGGGTGCTTTCGCTGCGTTCCTCCTCGGCGGTACGTTCGCGGTCGCACTGGTCCTCGCACGACGAGCACGCCGTGGAAACGGGATCCCGTTCGGTCCGTGGATGCTGCTCGGAGCGTGGTGCGGACTCCTGTTCGGCGATGCCGTGTGGCACGCGTACCTGGCTCTCATCGGCCTCTCCTGATCCAGACCAAGTCCTCAGCAACCCAGATCGGAACCCCACATGGCAAAGAGCATCGTCGGTGTCGACATCGGTTCGACGTCGATCCGTGCCGTCGAGGTCTCCGGTGCCGCCGGGACCACGCCGACGATCCTGCGGATCGCCGAAGGGGCCCTGCCCGAGGGTGCGGCGAGCCGCGGTGAGGTCATCGAGCCGAACACGGTGGCCAACGCGCTCAAGAGCATGTGGTCGCGCGCGCGGTTCCGGTCGAAGGACGTCATCCTCGGGATGGGGAACCAACGCGTGCTCTCGCGAGACCTCACGGTGCCGCTCGCGCCCCTGGCACAGATCCGCGAGTCACTGCCCTTCCAGGTACAGGACATGTTGCCGGTGCCGGTGGGAGACGCGCTGCTCGACTTCTACCCGACGTCGCAGGGGCACTCCGACTCGGGTCCGGTCGTCAACGGGCTCCTGATCGCTGCGGTCAAGGACGCCGTGCTCGCCAACGTGAAGGCCGTCGAACTCGCCGGCCTCAATCCGGCGGGGGTCGACCTGATCCCGTTCGCACTCTCGCGGGTCTTGGTCACCCGTGCCGCCCGCACCGGCCTCGTCGCCCTGGTCGAGATGGGCGCGGAGACGACGAGCGTCGTGATCGTCGCGGATGGCGTGCCGCAGTTCGTCCGCATCATCCCGTCCGGTGGGGCGGACGTCACGAGGGCGCTCGCGAACCGGTTCGAGATCGGGACGGAGCAGGCTGAGATGGTCAAGATCCACCTCGGTTTCGGCGGAGCAGCGCAGACGCAGGACGACGAGCGCGCGGTCGCGGTGATCCGAGAGGTCGCGTCCGAGCTCGTGACGAGCGTTCGCAACACGGTCAACTACTACGCGAACACGCATGCCGAGGCTCAGGTCCGGGAAGTCGTGCTCACCGGTGGTGGGAGTCGCATGCGCGGGCTCGCGGAGACCGTCGGCGAAGCGCTCCGCGTGCCGGTGGTGCTCGGTGATCCGTTCACGGGCGTCGCCTTCTCGAAGTCCATCACCGACGACGCTGTCCGCAACTATGGTTCAGCGCTCACCGTCGCGTACGGGTTGACCGCTGGGAGCAAGGCAGCATGACACGGGAGATCGAAGCCCCTCGCATCGGACGAGGCGCACGGAACCGGAAGACCCAGACCGTGCGCACGCCGGTCGCGAAGCAGGCCCGCTCGGCGCCGTCGTCGGCGGCTCCGGTCGTCACCGGCGTGGAGCCTCGTGTCGACCTCCTGCCGCAAGAGGTATACGCGAACCGTCGAGCGCGAGCGGTCGTCAGACGGGCCTGGCTCGGTGTGGGAGTCCTCGCACTCGTCACCGCACTCGGTGTCGGTGCAGCGGTGCTGGACCAGACCCACGCGCAGTCCGAGCTCGACCTCACCCGCTCGGAGTCGACGACCCTGCTCCAGCAGCAGCTCCGGTACAAGGACGTCCGCACCGTCGAGGGCGACACCCGATTGCTGCAGGCGGCTCAGACCGTCGGTGGCTCCACGGAGATCGACTGGTCCGACTACCTGACCAAGGTCCAGGCATCGCTCCCGTCGACGGTGACGATCGGCACGGTGTCGGTGTCGTCCGCCAACCCGACCGAGACGTTCGACCAGGCGCAGGGCCCTCTCCGCGGACAGCGCATCGCCACCATCACGTTCTCGGCGAACTCCGCCACCTTCCCGTCCGTTCCCCAGTGGCTGCAGTCGGTCAAGGGGCTGCCCGGATTCGTGGACGCCAACGCTGACTCCGTCACGTTGTCGAGCGACTCGGCGGGCTACACCGTCGACATGACGATCCACGTCGGCGTCGAGGCGTACGACGGCAAGTACGCCCCCAAGGAGAAGTGACGATGGCCAAGACACGCATCTACCTGCTTGGGGCAGCGCTCGCTGCGGTGGTCGTCCTCGCGGCCGGCTTCTTCCTCGGCGTGCAGCCGCAGCTCGCAGCCGCTTCAGCGAGCGACAGCGAACGCTCGTCGATCGAGACGACCAACGCCCAGTACCGCCAGGAACTCGACCGGCTCGCCGAGCGTGCTCGATCACTGCAGTCGATGAAGGCCACGCTGGCGCGGCTGCAGAAGTCGATCCCGGCGTCCGCGGAGACTCCGCAGTTCCTCGATCAGCTCAACTCGACGTCAACGGCAACCGGGGTGACCATCTCCGCGATGACGATCGGCGACCCGACGAGCTACCAGGCGCCCGCAACCGCGGTCGCGCCCACCGAGTCCACGCCCACGGACACCGCATCCGCGTCTCCGTCGGCCTCCCCGTCAGCTGAGGCGACGAGCGCTCCGAGTGTCGAGCCTTCGACTCCGGCGGCGCCGGCACCGGCGACGAGTCCGCTGGTCACGTCGGCCAACTTCGCGGTCATCCCCGTGAGCGTCGACGTGAAGGGCACCTACGATCAAGCGCTGGCGTTCACGAAGGGCGTCCAGAGCGGTGACCGCCTCTTCCTCGTCGACGCGATCTCATCGACACCTGCGGGATCCGATGACGACGGCACGACGAGCGGGCAACAGACCTGGACGCTCGGTGGTTCCATCTACGTCCTGACCACCGCTTCCAAGGGCTGACGGACCCGTCGGAGGCCCCCTCCCGAACGGGGCGCACCCCGCCACGCCGCACCCTCTTCCGCGACGCCTCTCGGTGTGCTTACGATGCTCCTGACACCGCACTCGCGGCTGCTCATCCCCCTCTCGAACGGCCGCTCGAAATGGCTGTTCCTCGTCGTGCCCGGAGTCGCGCGTGTTGGCTGGAATCGTGGAGTTCCTCGGCTGGTTCGGAGCCGTAACCGTCCTTGCTGGTTACCTCCTGTTCTCGATGGGCAAACTCCCGAACGGCCCGGTCTACCAACTCTTCAACCTCGTCGGCGGGCTCGCCGTCGCGATCAACGTCGCGGCGCACCACGCCGTTCCGTCGACCATCGTGAACGGCATCTGGGCGATCGTCGCCGTGGTCGTCCTGGTGAAGATGGCGAAGGCACGACGCGCCGCGAAGCGGGGTGCGCCTGCTCCGGCTGAGATCCCGGTGCTGCACACCGAGCCGGCGGCGACCACGGCGGTCCTGCCGGTCATCGGTCCGGCGCTGCGTGACCACGAGCCGGAGGCGACCGGCACGGCGGACGCCGCCCCGCGCCTCCAGGCCGAACCGATGGCCTCGACTGCGACGACGGACGCACCCACCGCCGCCGCGCCGATGACCGAGTCGATCCCGGTGATCACCGCGACCATCGCCCTGGCACTCGTCGCGGCAGCCCAGGAACAGCACACGCAGCAGGAACAGGAGCAGTCCGGCGAGCACGAGCACGCCTGACCCGCCCGGCGGTACGATCACCGCATGTCCCGGTGGTTGATCGCGACGATGACGTCGATCCTCTTCATCGCGCTCGTGATCGCGGTGACGGGCTTCGAGGCGCTGCTCGCCGACGTCGAGGTCATCTCCCAGCCCGACGCCACCCCGTACCTCGGGCCCGCGATGGTGCTGGCCGGCGCGGTCGTCGTGTTCCTCGCCACCGCTGCCGGCGCGCGTGAGGGCAACCCCGGTGTCACCGGACTCGTCGCCGCTGCGACGGTATACCTCGTGATGCTCGGCGTCGGCGCGGTCGGGTACGCCCTGGTCCGCAGCGACCTCACCGAGCTGGTGGTGTTCCCGGCGGGCTACGCGCTCGGCCCGTTCGTGGTGGGCTCGGTGGTCGTGGCGCTCCTCAGCGTCGTCGGCGGGATCGCGACGTCCCGCCACCAGTCACGTGCCGAACGGGCCACGGCGCCGGGCGGCGATGACGGTGCCCGACGGTAGGATTCCGGCAGCACCACAGGACGACGGGGGACCGATGACCGACCAGCACCAGGCCGACGGATGGGGTTCCGTCCCGAACGTCGACGAGATCGCCGGCGAGCACGGGGCGCCGCTGCAGACGGCGACTCCCGTACCCGCGCGACCGCGCCGGAAGCTCGGGCGCGGCCCCCTCATCGGCATCATCGCGGGTGGCGCCGCCGTCGTGCTGTTGGCCGTCGCCGGCGTCGTCGGCTACTCCGTCGGCACGTCGACGCACTCGGCGGACCGTCCGGTGCGCGCGTTCCTCGACGACCTCTCGGCCGGCAAGGTCGAGGACGCCCTGAAGACCGCAGGCATCGACCACGACAAGGGCGACGTGCTCCTGACCGACGCCGCGTACGCCAAGGCGAAGGGCCGCGTCACCGGGTACCGGATCGCCGCCACCCGCGACGACGGCGACACCGCGACGGTGACCGCCTACCTGCGGCAGGGCGGGCGTGACGTCTCGTCGACCTTCACGCTCGACAAGACGGGCACCGACTGGGGCGTGTTCCCGGTCTGGGAGCTCGAGGCCCCGAAGCTCGGCGCTGTGGACGTCAGCCTCCGTGGTCCGGCCGGTGCGAAGGTGCTGGTCGGCGGGCAGGGCGTGACCACCTCGAAGGACGGCACGGCGACCCTGACGGCGCTCCCCGGCACCTACGACGTCGCGGTCGACGGGGGCAAGTGGTACTCGGCCGACGCGACGACGGCGACGGTGGCCGGCTTCGGTGGGACGGCGTCCTCGCCGGTGTCGATGACGACGAAGCTCACCTCGGCGGGTGAGCAGTCCGCGAAGGACGCCGTGAACGCCTGGGTCGACGGCTGCATCGCCTCGACGGACGCGGCGCCGAAGGGCTGCAGCTTCTACGCCTACGGCGAGGACTCCGCGTACACCTACACGAACCAGAAGTGGACGCTCGACACCCGCCCGGCGGTCTCGGTCGGCGGGTGGTTGTCGAACGGCTGGCTCGTCACCACGACGACGTACGGTCGGGCGACCTTCACCGCGGACATCTCCGGCGCCGGGGGCGTGGGCACGGCCTCCGCCGGTCCGATGAACGTCAACGCGAGCGGGTACATCACCGGGTTCACCGACGCCGGCGCGACGTTCCGGTCGGCCATCGGCAACGGCTCCTCCGACACCGGTTCGTGAGCCGTCTCGCGTCCGTCGCCTGGTCGGCATCCGGCCTGGAGGCACGGCGCGCGCCCGCAACGCAGGCTCGCCTCCGACGCGGCGCGGCTCCACCGCCCGGCGCGGGACGACGTGCCGGGCGGGCCCCGGCGTCGCGCCCTGCGCGCAGCGCGACCACCCCGATCAGGCGTGTTCGCCCACGGCGGTCCCGACGGGCCTCCAGGCCGACGCGCCCGGATTGATTTCGCGAGGTTACGCGGGTAGTCTCTTCCGGGTGTGCGCCCTCGTGCGCGCCCGAAAAATCCGGCTCGACCGACGGTCGACCGGACTCCGTCCCCCATCGTCGTCCGCCGTCAGGCGGCAATCAGCGTGGGACGAGGAAGCCGGCGGACCGCGTCGGCCAGAGAACACGAGCAGGACCAGGAGAACAGTTGCCTACTAT
>Ga0308167_1002399_pt1 | contig 17473 bp, 14 predicted proteins | sample PhyCR1_2_FD_202138 | JGI IMG/M metagenome (GOLD analysis project Ga0308167, IMG submission 202138) | Phyllosphere microbial communities from UC Gill Tract Community Farm, Albany, California, United States - DLSLRC.R1 | ecosystem: Host-associated > Plants > Phyllosphere > Unclassified | place... | reverse complement strand
CGCCAGGTAGCAACTTTATTCGATTAATACTTACAGTTATATAACATTCGTGGGGATGGGGATCTCGCCCGGATGTGGAAACGGCATGATGGTGTACGAGGTGGACTCAGCATGCTGGGGAGATGAGCGGCTTTTGCTGATGATGGCGCGCGAGCGCCGTTCGGCTTATCGCGGGCTGGAGGGGGAAGTTTGCTGCTCCCCACATCATGAAAAGTGGATGCCGCTGTTCCTCGCTTGTGATAAGAAATAAAAATAACCTGTGCACGGGAGATTTAATATGTATCTGGATGATATTCCTTTACATTTTCTGCAGCATGAAAATTTTTATCTGATTGCCCCTGACATGAGCCGTACAGAAGAAATGCAGCAAAAACTGAATGCGTTCAGTTCTCTTCATCATGAATTCTTGCTCTGGTCTCCGGGATTTCATTCTCTTGATTCTGTTAAGAAAAACATGGCGGAGGCGGCTGATAATTTTCTGAATGACAGAGAAGAATATAAATTTTTAATTATTGATCGTCAGTCAGATGAACTCGTGGGCTGTATTAGCTTATTCATCAGAAATCGCGCGATTCCTTACTATGAAATCGGTTACTGGCTCGCTACCGATGTGTTGGGGAAAGGCATAATGTCTGAAGCATGCAAACAGGTCACAAACATAGCCTCAGCATTTTTGCAGGCAAAGAGAATCGAAATTCGTACGGCAGGACGTAACCTGCGCAGTCAGTCGGTTGCGTTGAAATGTGGTTTCAAACGTGAAGCCACTCTCGTGAACGAGCGCCTCGATGGCCTGGGGAGGATTGACGATACCTTTATCTACAGATATGACTGTTGACTCAAACCGCAACGCTTTCAGGTCGGGCTCTTGAGCCTTATCACCTTTCAGAACGGCAACTTTTTGTTGCCGGAATTGCGTTTGATTTTGTCTCTGTCATGTACAGTTTCACTGTAAATTACCCCGAATACAGGGATGCGGGTTTGGCTTTGATTTATGCGCGGTTGGGACAATTTTGAGATTGTTATCTCGCTCTACCACCCGGAAGGTCGAGACACAGGCTTTTCTTGTAGCCTTTTTATTCTCATCCTCTGCTTTTTATTTACTTCAATATAAGTGAAATATTCTTGCCCGTTTTCAAATCTAAATTTTGCTGGCTGAATACAAAAAAGACCTGCTTTTGGTTGTTTTTCAGCCGGGAAAATGACCTGCTTATTATACGTCAGTGCTGATACAACGTCTTCGCAATACCAGTCCCGGAAATAAAGCTCGCCGTCAGGACTCATTGTGGTATTTCTTCCCTGAAGTTTGAAGGGAAAGTCACTGGCATGATGAATCCAGACGCGAGGATAAACGATGGAAGGACTAAAAACCGATCTTGCCAACGCTATCTCACCCAGTGTCATAAGCCTCTGACGCCCTTCATTATCACTCCTGCAATCCTCCATAATTTTTCGTTTCACACGCTTAATGAGAGTTTCCGACTGGCAGCGTCTTAAGAGAACGTCCCCGATTCCTAACCTTTCGTGGACTTTAGCAAAAACAGCCAGCGTCTCTGAGATTCATCACTCTCTTCCAGCAGCACGTTTCGAATAGCCGTTCAGCCTTCTGAACGTTCAAATAGACAGAAAAATAAAGGGTTTGCAAAATCAATTTCGCTGTGTCTTAATAGCGCATCGGTTTGGAACACAGACCTTATGAAGCAGTTTTAGTAAAGCAGTCCTCAGTTAAAGCGTTATCCAAAGATACCTTTCTTCGAGAGCCTCCTCCTAAGTGCCCAATAAGTAAATCTCAATGACAGGCCATAACCGCCGCACCTAGTGGCTCATCAATTAAGGAAATATCTATGTCTAACAAAATGACTGGTTTAGTAAAATGGTTCAACTCAGATAAAGGTTTTGGCTTCATTACTCCAGACGACGGTAGCAAAGATGTATTCGTACACTTTTCTGCTATCCAGAGTGATAACTACAAAACGCTTGATGAAGGACAGAAAGTTTCCTTCACCATTGAAAATGGCGCTAAAGGTCCTGCAGCTGGCAACGTTACGCCGCTCTAACCTGCCTTCGTTATCAGCGGCGCTGACAACCGCGAGAAAGACACTGGTCTGCTCAGACCAGCTCTGCCGATAACAAAAAAACCCGCCTTGTGCGGGTTTTTTATTGCCTTGATGTCGTCCGCCCTCTGTTCTGCCTGTCCCCGCGGTCATCATTTAGCAGGCAATCCTGTAGGTAACATTCACGCCATTCCCCATCCCGTCATCGGGTAATGTCCTGCCCTACTCGTGTCCTTGTTTTTCTCACCATCGCCCTTACCGGTCCAGGCAGGATTAACAGAGATCGCTTTATAAAGCGGTATCTCTCGGGCATGCGCCATCACCCCGTAAGCGGCACGAAGGTGTCCAGAACAGTAACCAATTTTCATGACCAGACCAGAGGAGCTGTCAGCCGGACGAATCAGATGTCCTGAGGTGCGATAACATTGTGCGCATAAGGAATCAGGCGACTCTGCCGCCTGACATAGTGAGACCAGGATTCTCCGGCAGGCTCGGGATAACGTCTGTGTCTCATTGCCCTGAGCGTTTCGGCTATCAATCCCACTGATGAAGGATGATCGTATACGCACAGTGGTGATACATCCGACCGGCAGGTGTGGATACGTAAACATGCCCCGTCCTGTTCACATTTCACCCAGTCATCCATGGTAAGCGCCACCACATCAGTGGTGTCCCTGTTCACCCTTCGTATGTAAAGCAGGGTGCCGCGATCGGTGTCCACGCCAAAATACTGACCTCGTTTTGTATCTACCACCTGATGCGCACGTGGGCTGAAACGATGGGGACAAGTCAGAAGCGCAACCATGTGGCCGAGCACCTTACGGTGACGTAATTTGCTTAATCCGGCTGAAATCAGCGGCACGGCAAAGGCAACCCAGATGGCAACGAAAAGCGACAGCGTCAGATAATCACCTTTCCTGAGCAGTGACGGGATAATGAATACTGAAGGTAAAGTGATTAACAACGCGCAGGGAAAACACGTCATCATGTAGATCCTGAATACCTTTCGCCATAGGGGATCTTTAACAGGATTTACCCTTTCAATCTGACTCATTATGACCTCTTCTACACCTGTCAAATTGTTCGCCGGGTTACCTAACGCCCGGCAGAGAGAGTTCGGGATACTGTGAGCCAGAAACCACATCGTCTGGCCGCTTCATCACACGCCGGGAGCACGGAATGAAGCCTGACTGAGTCGCTCACTGCCAACAACAGTCTCCGTGTTAACAAAACGCTGTACTGCTGTCACCCTTTGATAGCTGAGCATTCAGCTCGCTGGCGCTTTCCACGGGCGAAAAACCACCGGCCCCCGAATCGGGTCATTCTGCCCTGCTCCTGTTTCCAGGCTACGACCAGTAGCGTTTTCATGGTGATGATTTTTCCATATATTTTTCCAGATACGCAATATAACTTTCTTATTTCGTCCTTAACCGATGTCAATGAAAGGCGATAAGTCCCGGGCTGAAGAAAATAATGAGCGACGCACTGGAATGCCGGCTTCTGAAAGAATTTGATTGATGTCAAAAAAGCATCCGCCATTTTTCACTGACGCTCGCCCTGACCCACAGAAATAAAATATTGGGAGCATTCTTAAAGGGAGGTTTTCTATGTCACTGATAATTTAAACATGTTTTTAAAAACAGTATTGACTCGGAGAATAAAACCCGTAGATTAGGTTCCTAACAGCACAGAGAAACGAGCATCATTGTTGTACTAATTGGGGTAAGCCATTTTGCATTAAAGGCCATGAAGTCTGTAGTTTGGGATGCAGTTCGCTTTAAGGCCATGTAGTGACAGTGCTGTGCAGCAAAATGGTAGTAAAAGCGCGACGATGTAAGGCCTTGATTTACCCATCTCGTTGCTTCCCTGGGTTCAGGTGAAGGCAACGGTAGTCAGGCAACGCATCAAAGAGTATATGTCGCGATGGGGAATGTACTTGTTTAAGACGCCATGCTTTAGTCATTAATAAAGATGGCAAGTGATATACCAGGATAACTAATGGGAGGTCTTCACGTTTTAATGCCCAATATTATCTGTAGCAAACGGGTGCATTTATACGCAGTATAAATTGCAGTAGTCATTTAGTAAGTTCATTAATGTCAAATCTGAAGTCTGAAGTACCTTAAAAGCCCTGACTGCAATGGTCAGGGCTTTTAACATTTCTCAGGATAGTAATTTCATCCATTTACAACCCGGCGCAGGTTTACATCAGCACCCTCGTAAAAAACGCTCAGGTGCGCGCCTTGAATATGCTTATAGCGCGAACAGCGCGATCCCCCAGACAGAATAAATCTCAGGATACCGACCTTCCTCCTGACCTTTTTAAAAAGCTCTACAACAGTATTTTCAATAAGCTGCATGGCTGTAAGTGAGCGCATAGCTTGCTCACTCACGGATAAACTGCGCTTCGCACTGGCGGGCAATCTCCCACAGTCTGTTACGAATGACCTGCTTAAGTTGCAGCGTGGACTGCGATTGGGGGCGATCTCGACGGCTGATCAGCATCACTTCAAACGGCAACGGTTGTGCGACAGGGAGTAATTTTAACTGTTCGGCATAACGGCAAGCCGTGAACAGATCCACGACACCCACGCCGCCGCCCGCCAGTACCATATCCGCAATGACCGAGTAGGTTTTAATCGACAGCGACACGGCGGGATTCAGTTTTTTATCGCGCAGCGCACGGTGCAGGACGCGCCCAAGCGGGTCCTGTGTCTGCATCATCAGCAGGTTATTACTGCATAACCATTCCAGCGTAACGGGCTCGTGCTGGGGATGATTAAGTGGCAGCAGCGCCACCATCGAAGACTGAAACAGCGGTTCAGCCAGCAGATCGGCGTCCACCTGCTGACCAAAGACCAGCGCGAAGTCCAGCTGATTATCCAGAATCATCTGGCACAGGGTATTAAAGTGCTCTGTGACCAGTTCGACACTGACCGAGGCCACCTGTTGCCGCCAGGTGACCAGGGCGGGAGCCAGCACCATTTGACCAAAAGCGTGAGCCGCACCGACGCGGACTGTCTGTCCTTCGCCGCGCCGCAGTTGTTCGGTGAGTTGGGTGATGGATTGTAAGCGTTGGTAGAGATCTTCCACCTCCGGCAGCAGCCGTCGCCCTTCTGCCGTGACGCTCATGCCCTGTATACGCCGTTCGAACAGCGCAAATCCCAGTTGCTGTTCCGCGTGATTCAGCACCCGGCTGACATTCGGTTGCGACACGTTAAGCAAGCGCGCGGCTGCGCTAATGCTGCCGGTCTGAACGATGGCCTGAAAGACTTCTATGTGGCGGAGCCGCATCATTATTTACCCTAAGTGGATTCATCTGCCCGCAGGCCGTTGTCAGAAGCCTTTATTAACTGTTCGCGCGCAGAACCGCCAATGTCTGAATCACAGTGTACACCTGTAACATCGTTTATCTCGTCAGGCCTACCGGTAAACCGGACCGGCACGCTCTGTTACGCGGTTCTCCGTTCCCTGCCCTGGATGGCGCGCAAGCAAATGTGTCGTGATCGCGACATGGCAATCCCTGCTCTGTTCCTGCTTTATTGCAAAAATTGTACCGTAACGCTGGCGAAGCTACTGACTGTCGTCTTTAGCTGCCGATCGGGGTGATGTTGCATGTATGCGCGGAAAATAATGGGGAAAGGGGGCCAGACCGGGCCGGTTTTTGCCCATCCCGGCCGACCGCACCCGTGTTGGCAATCTGGCAGGACAGGCGTTCGCACCACGAGGGTGCAACGAAAGGCGCATGGCGGGAGCAACGGTGTTCAGGCGCTGTTGTGCTGCAGCGCGGCTGGCCCGGCGGTCATCCGCGTGTGCGCGTGATTAGCAGGCACGGCCTGGCGGTCGCCAGACCGTGGGGTTGCAGGAAACAGTCCAGGTGAGCGCCAGAGGGACGAACATCGTCTCTGCCCTGACGTCACGAACATCCTTCTCTAGGATTGGGTACTCGCCAGATAAGAAAACGCGCTGAGCAGGCTGATCACCGTATCCATTCGCTCCGCCTGATATTCCACAGTAACCGCATCAATGCGCGTAACGCCCGGAATCAGGCTAAACAGATCGGCCAATACGGGTTTGCTGGCCTGAAGCTGCATGCAATAAGGTGCCGTCAGGCGCGTCGTGCTGACCGAAGGTTGCTGTTGTAGCGCAGCCCTTGCAGCGGCGCATATCGCACGTTGTGCCGCTTTGGGACTGATGGACTCCGCGCAGGTATGGGAAATAGCGCGTTTTACACAGACATAATCAACCGTGGGATAAAATTCTGCTATCCAGTGCTGGAGCTGATCGTCGCCCGTGACCAGCAACAGTGGCGTGCCATGCTCGGCGGCGGCGGCGGCATAAATGTCGGTTTCCCCCATCACCAGGCCATTGATATGGATACGCCAGAATGCACGGCCATTAATGGTGTGCGCCAGTACGCCAGATTCGCCTGCCGCGCTGTGATAGCCCACCAGAAATAATCCATCGAAGGTTTGCTGCTCTATCCCTTCAACCATCGACAGGCCGCGAGGTTTGCCCTGCACCAGTCGGGCGCGCGGGTCAATATTTTCCGCACGCAGATTGGTCATTTGCGCATGGCTGTCGGCGACCACCACCTCCGTTGCGCCCCCCGCGAACGCGCCCTCAATCGCGGCATTCACTTCCTGTTCCATCAGTCCCCGGGCCAACTGATATTCCGGGTTGCCAGGCGTGCATTGCTCCGGGCGCATCACGCCCGCAATACCTTCAATATCAGCAGAGATAAAAATTTTCATGCGGTTAATTTATCCAGAATCTGAGTCAGTGAGGGGCGATGGTGACCACGAAAGCCGGTAACAGCCTCCGCGCTCAACAACGCATCCAGTACAGCCTGTTCGGTTGCATCGGCGGCGGCGGCAAGCAGCGGCTCCAGCGTGTCGTCCTGCGGCGGTTGCGGCAGAGGGTGCGTTGAAAATGCCAGCGCAATATCACCCGAACCATGGCCCCAGTAACTGCCCAGCCGTCCAAGACCGGCACCGGCACGCTTCGCGATGCGCTTCAACTGGCGCGCATCCAGCGGCGCATCCGTGGCCATAATCACAATGACAGAACCGGCATCACGCTGCGGTGCGTCACCCGCCATTAGCGGCGCAATCCTTTCACCCAGCCGCACACCGTCAAGCGTAAGTGCGCTAAGCGTGCCAAAATTCGTCAGCACCAGCACCCCGAGCGTTGCGTTGAGCGATGGAATAACACGCGAGGCTGTGCCAATCCCGCCTTTAAGGTTAAAACAGCTCATTCCGCGCCCTGCACCGACGCTGCCGCGCGCAAAGTCTGCCGCAGCCGTGTGCAGCGCCTCCTGCGCCATCGCCTCGCTGATGGCCAGCGCCTGGATATCATTGAGCCAGCCATCGTTGCACTCCAGCGCCAGGGGATTCACCGTGGGTAACGTCCGCCCCAGCTCCGGATTACGACTGATGGCATCCCGTACCAGCGTGGTAAACAGCGTGCCCACCGCCAGCGTGTTACTGAGCAAAATCGGCGTCTGCAACACGCCAAGCTCTTCGACCTGGACCAGCCCGACCGGTTTCGCAAAGCCGTTCAGGACGTCGGCCCCGCATGGCAACGGCGTGAGAAACAGATTGTCGCCCGGCGGTACGATAGCCGTTACGCCAGTCTGCCTCTCTCCGTCATTCAGCGTGTAATGTCCAACGCGCACACCAGCAACATCGCTGATTCGATTGGTGGGCCCACATGCGCTGCGCGGCTGCCCTAACGTTCGCGCGTTACGCCAGCGATCCAGCAGCAGATCGCACTGCAATTGTTGAAAATCCATGGTTAGCCCTTGAGTTTCGGGTCGAGCGTGTCGCGCAGCGCATCTCCGAGCAGGTTAAACGCCAGCACGGTGATGAAAATCGCCAGTCCCGGAAACACGCTCATGTGCCATGCGCCCGCCATCATCATGCTACGGCTCATTGCCAGAATATTACCCCATTCAGGGACATCCGGTTCCGGCCCAAGGCCAATAAAGCTTAAGCCCGCCGCAGTGAGGATACTGGTGCCAATGCGCATGGTGAAATAGACAATCACGCTGGAAAGCGTACCGGGCAGAATATGGCGCAGGATAATGATTCTGTCTGGTGCACCGGCACAGCGAACGGCTTCGACATAGGCAGCCTGTCTTAATGAGAGCGTCGAAGCACGTACAATACGGGCAAACACGGGAACGCTAAATACCGCGACCGCGATAATCACATTGTTCAGGCCCGTACCAAGAAGCGCCACCACCGCAATGGCCAGCAACATACCGGGAAACGCGAACAACACGTCGGCACCGCGCATGATCAGCATATCAACCCAACCGCCGTAATAGCCTGCCAGTAAACCCAATACGACCCCGACAATCATGCCGAGCGTCACGGACAACACGCCAACATAGAGCGAGATTCGCGCCCCATAGATAATACGACTGAGCAGGTCGCGCCCCAGTTCGTCGGTTCCCATCCAGTGTGCGGCGCTGGGCGGCGACGATAACGCCATCCAGTCCGGTGCCATCGGGTCCCAGGGTGCCAGCCAGGGGGCAAAGATCGCCACCAGGATCAGCAGCAGCACAAATCCGCCCGAAACCAGCGCCAGAGGGTTACGCACAAAGGCATGCAGGAAATCACGCCACGGCGAACGGATGACCTGTGGCGGGTTTTCAGTCAGCGATTGCATACTCATCTTGGCTCCTGTCGCAGACGAATGGCCGGATTGACGACCGCATACAGCAGATCGACCAGCAAATTAATCACAATAAATTCGAACACGAACAGCATCACCAACGCCTGAATAACCGGTTGATCCTGCGCCTTGATCGACTCAATCAACAGCCAGCCTAACCCCGGCCAGTTGAAGACGCTTTCCACGACAATGGAGCCGCCCAGCAGAAAACCGAACTGCAAACCCAGCATGGTAATCACCGGGATGAGTGCATTGCGCATCACATGTTTCCACGTCACCAGGCGGTTACGCAGTCCCTTGGCTCTTGCGGTGCGCACGTAATCTTCCTGCGCCACTTCAAGAAAGGCCGAGCGGGTAAACCGCGCCATTACCGCCGCCACAGAAGCCCCCAGCGTAATGGCAGGCAGGACAATATCGCTGGCCTTGTTAAAGCCGCTGACGGAGAACAGCCCAAAGGGCATCGCAACGAACTGGATAAGCAACAGCCCCAACCAGAAAGCGGGCATGGAAATACCGCCAACCGCCATGCTCATCAGCGTCCAGTCTTGCCATTTTCCCCGCTTCAGTGCCGCCAGCACGCCCAGCACCAGGCCGAGAATCACGGACCAGGCGAAACCCGCTAAGGCCAGCCACAGGGTTGGCATGAAGCCCTGCTTAATCACCTGCAGCACCGGTTGCTGGGTTCGGTACGTCGTGCCCAGATCGCCATGCAACAGGCTATCGATCCAGTGGACATACTGCTGCGGTAGAGAATCGTTCAGCCCGAGATGCTGTCGCGCCGCTTCGACGGCCTCAATGGGCGCATCCGGTCCCGCGTAGATGCGCGCCGGGTCGCCCGGCAGCAGCTTGATAAAACCGAAAACCAGCAGCGAGACCACCAGCAAAACCGGGATCATCTCCAGTAATCGGCGAATGATGTATGCAAACATGCCATTCCTTGAAATGAGGTGCGACGGGCACCCTCAGGTTCCTTGCCCGCACAGGGCAAAGAACCTGAAGGCGATCCGCGTCTTATTTAAACGACGCCTGAGTGAAGAGCAAATTGCCATCCGGCAGCATCGAAACGCCGTTCAGGGTGCTGCGTTTGCCAACCAGATTGTCGGGTGTGCCAAGGAAGGCCATTGGTGCATCCTTCCATAACAGCGTCTGCGCTTGCGAATAGGCAATGCCACGCTTTGCCGGATCGGCCGTCGCCAGCCCGGCGGCAATCGCTTTATCGACATCAGGATTGCTGAAATAAGAGACATTGTACGAGGTGGGCACCCAGGATTCTGTGGCAAACAGCGGACGCATCGCCCAGTCGGCATCGCCTGTGGACGTCGACCAGCCGCCATAATAGAGGTCAAACTCTGCCTTTTTCGGGTCCTGTACGCCCCACAGCTTAGCGTTGCGCGTCCCCGAATCCATTGGTGTCACCGTGGCACGAATGCCCACCGTGGCCAGTTGCGCTTTCAGCACCTGAGCGGCGCGCACGCTGGCCGTCGCATTGGTGACCCAGAGCTTAAGGTCCAGACCATCAGGATAGCCCGCCGCTTTCAGCAACGCTTTGGCCTTGTCCGGTGCATAGTGGTAATCCGGATCGGTTTGTTTCTGATAGAACTGAACCCCTTCCGGCATCGCGGATGTGGCCGGTTTGCCCAAACCGGCAAAGGCCACCTTCAGCCACAGATTACGGTCAATTGCATAGTTGATTGCCTGACGCACGCGAACATCCGCCAGCGGCTTGTGCTGCGTGTTAATCGCCATGTAATAAAGATAAATGCTGGGATCGCGCTGAATCGAAAGCTTGCTGTCCTGCTTCACGGCAGCGATCAGATCGGAAGGCAACGGCCAGATGGCATCCACCTGACCCGATTTTAACGCTGCCACCCGTGTGGCATCTTCCGGGCTGGGTGAGAAAATGACATGGTCGACTTTTGGCCATCCCTGCTGCCAGTAACCGTCATACTTCGCCAGCGTCACCGCTTTGCCCGGTGTCCAGTTAACAAATTTAAACGGGCCGGTTCCCACTGGATGCAGTCTAAGTTGAGCTTCGTCCGGATACTGCTTCAGAATCGACGGGCTCCACATCACCGCAGAAGGATGCGCCAGCGTGTTGATAAAGGCACCAAACGACTGATTGAGATCGATTTTGACCTGGTCGGGTGCCAGCACCGTGACCTTGGCGATCATTTTGTACAGGCTGTTGCGCTTGAGCCCTTTTTTCTGGTCGGCGAGGCGATCAAGGTTGGCTTTGACGGCGTCGGCATCAAACGGCGTACCATCCTGAAAGGTAACGCCTTTACGCAGCGTCAGCGTAAATTCCGTCGCACTGTCGTTGGAGGTATAACCGGTCGCCAGCCAGGGCTGCAGCTTCATGTGGGCATCAAACTGGAACAGGCGCTCAAAGATGCCGCTCTGCACCGAGTAGCTGACATTATCGGAGGTATCGTGCGGGTCCAGTCCGGTAATATCGGCATACATTGAAATACGCAGATCCTGGGCCTGCGCGGTCATGACCAGCGTCGTCGTCAATGCGAGGGCGAGCGAAGTACGGCGAAACAGTGTTTTCATAAAATCTCCTGGTCGTTGAGGATTATCGCAATGCAATGCCGTCAGCAACCCAGTGCTGGGGCGCAACCTGCCGATAACGGGGTTTAGTGACCGTTTCACCCACCTTTCGCAACGGCGAAGGGATTTCGCTGTCATCGAAAATACGGGGCTGACGGTTCTCGGGGTCCGCTACCGGCACGGAGGCCAGCAGACGTTGGGTATAAGGATGTTGCGGCTGATTAAATACCGACTGGCGCGGCCCAAGCTCCACAATCTGGCCGAGGTACATCACCGCCACGCGATTGGCAATACGCTCAACGACCGCCATATCGTGAGAAATGAAAATCCATGCCACGCCGGTTTGCTGCTGGAGGTCCATCATCAGATTGACCACCTGTGCCTGAATCGAGACGTCAAGGGCCGATACCGCTTCATCAGCAATAATCACTTTCGGTTTCAGCGCCATCGCGCGGGCAATGGCGATACGCTGGCGCTGGCCGCCAGAAAATTCGTGCGGATAACGACGCGCGTGCTCGGGCAACAGGCCGACACTTTTCAGCAACGCATCGATTTGCGGGGAAGCCTGCTCCAGCGAGGACACCATGCCATGTAACAGCAACGGTTCGGCAATGGTGAACCCCACGGTCAGGCGCGGATTCAGTGAGGCATAAGGGTCCTGAAACACCATCTGAATTTCACGGCGGAGCGGCTGGAAGGCCGCCTCTTTCAGGTGCGAGATTTCCTTTCCTTCGAAGTGAATGCTTTCGGCATCACTGTTGATCAGGCGCATCAGCGCACGCCCGGTGGTCGATTTGCCGCAGCCGCTTTCACCCACGATCGCCAGGGTTTCACCCGGCCACAGGCTGAAATCAATCTGCTCAACCGCATGCACATGATGTGTATGGGTCGAGAAAATGCCGCTGCGAATGGGATAGTAGACTTTCAACCCGCGCACATCCAACAGCGGCGCACTGTCGTAGCGAGCGGTATGCTGCTCGTCTTGTGCCGCGTGCTGGGCACCGAGCAGGGGAAAGCGTTGCGGCCACGCATAGTCGCGCATATCGCCCAGTTTCGGCACGGCCGCCAGCAGCGCTTTAGTGTACGCGTGCTGCGGGGCGGCAAAAATCTCTGATACGGTGCCCTGCTCGACCACTTCGCCCCGCAGCATGACTACGACGCGATCCGCGATTTCAGCCACAACACCCATATCATGGGTGATAAACAGAACGGCCATCTGCTTCTCGCGTTGCAAATCACGCAGAATATGCAGAATGCGCGCCTGCACGGTAACATCCAGCGCCGTAGTAGGTTCATCGGCAATAAGAAGTTGCGGATCACATGCCAGTGCCTGCGCAATCATCACTCGCTGGCGCATACCGCCGGAGAGCGCGTGCGGATAGCTCTTCATCACACGATCCACATCGGCAATACGCACCTGTTGAAGCAATTCACGCACGCGCGCATGGGCCTGTTTCTTGTCGTACTGTTGATGATCGCGTAAGGCTTCTGTGAGTTGATCATCGATGCGCAGCACCGGATTCAGCGAGGTCATTGGCTCCTGAAAGATCATCGCCATTTCACGACCACGCAACGTGCGGCGCTGAGCATCATCCAGTGTTTCCAGCGCATGCACTTTCCCGCCGCGATCGCGAAACTGCATACTGCCGCGATCGATACGGCCGCTGTTCGCCAGCAAGCCCATCACGGCGAGCGAAGTGACTGATTTACCTGAGCCGCTCTCACCTACTACGGCGACAATTTCTCCCGGATTAATGGCGAAACTGATGCCTTTCAGTGCCTGGTTCTCACCACTGCGCCCACGAAATGAGACGCTGAGATCCCGAATGTCAAGCACCGGTGCTGAACAGGCGGCACCTGCGGCTGGAGAAGTGTGTCGTGTGTCCGTCATGGTCGCCTCGTCGCGTTATAGCCAGATACGGCCTTCGGAGTAGTTCAAAAAGGGAGAGCTGTCGGCGGCAAGCCAGACAGGCCCATCTAAGTCGACGTGCTCTGCGTTGACCGCCACGGGCAATGCGGCTTCCATCGCCAGTGATGAGCCCAGCATGCAGCCGACCATGATGCGCATATTCTGCTTTTGCGCTTCATCGACCATCGCCAGCGCTTCCGTCAGGCCACCGCACTTATCCAGTTTGATGTTGATCATCTCGTAACGATTACGCAGTCCGGCGATATCCTCCCGCGTATGGCAACTTTCATCAGCACAGACGGGAATCGGATGATGGAAACGTTGCAGGTCATGATCCTGACCGGCGGGAAGCGGTTGCTCGACCATCGCGATGTTGTAAGCCTGAAGCGCCAGCAGCAGGCTTTCCAAATCCATACCTGACCAGGCTTCGTTGGCATCGATAATGAGCGTGGCGCGCGGTGCCGCAGCGCGAATTGCCGCCACTTTTTCCAGCACCGCATCACGGTCGAGCTTAATTTTGAGCAGGATGGCACCACGAGATACGGCATCCGCCGCCGCCAGCGCCATCTTTCCCTGGGTATCGAGGCTGAGGGTTTCCGCCGTGACCACCGACGATGGCTGAGAACAGGCACTGATTTGCCACAGCGTTTGGCTGGTTCGGGCGGCATCCAGGCGCCACAGCGCACAATCCAGCACGTTGCGCGCGGAACCGGCGGGTAAACGGTGTTGCAGATCGTGGCGGCTCAAGCCTGCTTCAACGTCAGCGCGTACCGCTTCAAGCTCGGCCTGAACGCTGTCTGGCGTCTCATCGTAGCGCGCCGTCGGCGTACATTCGCCTTGCCCAATGAAGCCGTTTTGCTCAAGCGTGACACGGATAACCGTTACGCTGGTACGCACACCGCGCGAGATAGCAAAGGGCCGCGCCAGCGGCAGCGCTACCACGTCAATCTGCAACTGTCTCATCTCAACCACGCTCCTGCAGCAGCGCGGCGATCTCGTCAATACCAAAACGCACCGGGTCCGTTGCCGGTAAACCAAACTCGGCGCTAATTTCGGCGCAATAGGCACGCGCTTCTTTTTCAGGATAATTAGAGGTGTTAATGGCAAAGCCAGCCAGCTGGACAGACTCACTGGTCACCTGCGCGGCGCGCAGATTGGCTTCAACGCACGCTTTCAGGCTGACCATGGGCTGATGGGGCAAATGGCGCATATGGGGGCGACCCATTTCATGACACATGACCAGCCAGTGCGGTTGTGCACCGTGCATGAGTCCCATACTGACGCCCGCATAAGAGGGATGGAACAGCGAACCCTGGCCTTCAACGATGTCCCAGTGGTCATCATCATTAGCCGGGGACAGCGCTTCCGCCGCACCGGCAATAAAATCAGCGATGACCGCATCCACCGCAATCCCTTCCCCCGCAACCAGAATGCCGGTCTGCCCCGTGGCGCGAAAATCTGCTTTCATTCCGCGCTCGCGCATCGCCGCTTCCAGCGCCAGTGAGGTGTACATTTTGCCCACTGAACAGTCCGTCCCCACCGTGAGTATCCGTTTACCTGTGCGCTTCTTACCGCTGCCCACATTGAGCTTCGGACGCATATGACGTAAGTCAAAAAGCTCCACACCAAACGTCTTAGCAAGCGTTACCAGTTCAGGTTCGTCCACCAGACGATGATGTAATCCACTGGCAACGTTCATGCCCGCTTCGATGGCACTTTTCACCGTCGCCAGCCAGTGTTCTGGCAGATAACCTCCTGCGTTGGCGGTACCCAGCACCAGGGTTTTTGCGCCGCGCGCTTTGGCGCGGGGGATGTCGAGCTCATCCAGACCCAGGCTGACAGTGCAGCCCGGCAGTTTAATTTCGCCAACGCACTGTTCCGGCCGCCAGATATGAATACCGCGCGCCGTTTTCGCCGCGAGTGGATCGGTAACATCACCAAGAAAAAGTAAATAAGGTTGTGGGATTAGCATGAGATTTCTCGTTTCAGACAAAGGTAAGGTTCTGAAACCACTATTTCATGCGTTTTGAAAGGTGACGAATGCTTGTTTAGTAGCAGGGTATAACGGCAGGCTATAGTCAGATAAAAAAGTGATGGTAACTCTGTTATTTCAACGTATCAGGATATAATTCGTTCCCAATAAAGGGCGAGCTATAGGAAAATCATTCAGCCAGAGGTGTGCGAAACACTCGCCATGTTCATCCCCAAAGTGTCGTCCAAAAATGTTTTAGGTGTTTCATCTTATTGAGGACTTGGCCGTGGCAAAGAGGTTAAGCCTGATATACAGGCAGGCTAAATCATGGTGAAAGCGAGGGTCTTTTTACTACCCTGTAAGAGATTCTTCGCGATGATGTCTGCTTTGTGCCAGGAGCAAACGTTGCTTGCATCTTGGTATGTTAGTTTACAGGGAGCAGGTCAGCCGGCATGGTTTGTCTGAGGAAAGCGAGTGACGGTGACCTAATCAGCCGCGAAGAAATCAAAGATGCCCTTATGCTTTTGCTCAGGGCAAAACTGGAGCGAAATGTTGAGGTTGAACCCGCTATAATTTTTGCGATTGAGCAGTTAATGGACCCGCCATGCTAAGCAGGGTTTTTCCTGCCGGTTAAAATATGTTTTATGGACGTTATTTAGTGACAAATCACGGACCTGAGACCAAATGATCAGCAACACAGATATCATCAACAGTATGCAGGCAGACAGTCTTTTCGGGGTACGTCTCGATAAGGCTCTGAGCGGTGTAAAAGATGAGGTGTTGGCACAGGCAAACCGCATTCAGCCTGGAGCCAGACGTCTCGCGTTTTATACATCCTGCTTCACTGAAAACTATCAGGACGTATGTACCGCTCAGAAAACCGAAGATGTCCGGTTTTTAGAAGCGATTAGCCAGCTGGTCAAAGAGCACCACGTTGTCAAAAAAATGCTTGATATATACGTCAACCAGTTGCTTGAGGGGTTGACGTCAGACCGCATAACCCGCATCAGGAAGATACTCGTCGGTATGGGAGTTACGATAAAACCAGGCGCTAACCTATTCTATAGTGATGGCTGCCAGCTACAGTATTAGCATCAGAATGGGCGCGACTACAAACTTCGCAAAACTTTCCGCTGCAGGCATAACCCTTGTGAGCTATTACGGATATGTGCAACAGGCGGTAAACGCTGCAAACCGACTTAAATACCAAAATCCAGGATATTATTCCGCTCTCTACGCTGCAAAACTGGAGATGCTATATTTTATTGTTGAACCGGTTATCAGCCGAAACGCGCACAGGCTTAATTCCTCGCGATCAGATAAGGACATAGCTGACGACATTGTACGGATTATCAGATGATTAATTTTTTAAAAAGATGGTTGCGCACGCAACTGACATACTTTGCAAGCACACTTATTCCGGCAATACTCATCCTCGGTTTCGGAGTGCTTGCTGTCAATTACTGGCCTGCTTACGCGTGGGGTTCAACAGCAATATTTGCAATCACAATCATAGCCGTTACTTTCTGGCTTCTATGGGATAAGAACTGACCGCCTAAAGACTCAACTAATAAAGAATTCGGGTTTATAAAATATCGATAATCTTCGGGGAGGCCAGGCTGAGGGTTACGCAAGTAGTTCACCCCTCTGAATGTCAGTCAGTTCAGCCACCCGGTACTGAGCGGTTTTTATTCCATCTCAACTGAAGACCTGCCGGTATTCAGAAAAAAATCCATGAAGAGAAGCGCACGGCAAATATTGCGCTCAGGATGAAGTGCGCAAGAAAAATGGCAAAAGCCACGCCCCCGAGCACAACGCCCGGAATGGTGTGCTTCTCTTTCAGGATGAACGTTAGTCCGGACAGCACCGCGAGTGAAAGCAGGGCCTGCAGTACGTGACTCACCGGGAGCAGCCAGTACTGGCCCGCATAGACGCCTGCCTTACTGATGGCCACAATCAGCGCGGTTCCGCCAAATCCCCATCCCCAGAATGTCTTCGCCAGACTCAATTTTCCTGTAACAAGCGCCTTAAGCATTGTCAGTTCCCTGTCTTAACGTGGTTCGTTTCAGGAAATTTAACATTACGCGACAGGCTCAACCAGAAGCTTTCTGTGCTTTAGCGATGAAGGCCCTTCGCTTGCAGCGGCCGTATCCAGTAAACCTAAAGGGTGAAACGGGCCGCTCTGTGCCAGAAGCGGACATGATTAGCAATTTAATCGTTCAAGCCCGTCCGCCTGATTTAACAGCCTTGACACTGACGCTGACATTCAGTCTTTTCGCTTCCATAGTTATCATTTTTTGAGCAAGAGCC
>Ga0308167_1002398_pt1 | contig 17476 bp, 14 predicted proteins | sample PhyCR1_2_FD_202138 | JGI IMG/M metagenome (GOLD analysis project Ga0308167, IMG submission 202138) | Phyllosphere microbial communities from UC Gill Tract Community Farm, Albany, California, United States - DLSLRC.R1 | ecosystem: Host-associated > Plants > Phyllosphere > Unclassified | place... | reverse complement strand
AAGGTCCGAACAACCGTAAATACATCAGCATCGTTGCTGAGTAAGGTTGTCGTGACGCAGACGTTTAACGTCTGAACGCACGAATTGAAGGCCCCGCAGCTCCTGCGGGGCTTTTTACATTCTGCGCTCGGTTGCCGTAAAGGCAACGCATCACAAAAGTTTGCTGTACACTTTATGTACGCACTGGCGAAAGCCAATCCTGATTTATCCGCCGCTGGTCAGCGCAGAAGACCCTGGCGGACCCGTTTGCAGAGCGCTGCAGACGATTGTGTGACGGAGATAGAAAATGAAGTTTGTTGATGAAGCGACAATATTGGTCGTCGCCGGTGATGGCGGTAATGGATGCGTCAGCTTCCGCCGCGAAAAATATATCCCGAAGGGCGGCCCGGACGGCGGTGATGGCGGCGATGGCGGTGATGTTTATCTGATCGCTGATGAAAACCTTAACACCCTGATCGATTATCGTTTCGAGAAATCCTTCCGCGCCGAGCGTGGGCAGAACGGCCAGAGCCGGGACTGTACCGGCAAACGCGGTAAAGATATCGTGGTGAAAGTGCCGGTCGGCACCCGGGTGATCGACCAGGGTACCGGTGAGACCTTAGGCGACATGACGCGCCACGGCCAGAAACTGATGGTCGGCAAGGGCGGCTGGCATGGCCTGGGTAACACCCGTTTCAAATCGTCGGTTAACCGCAGTCCGCGTCAGAAAACCATGGGTACGCCCGGTGAAAAGCGCGATCTGCAGCTGGAGCTGATGCTGCTGGCTGACGTCGGTATGCTGGGCTTGCCGAACGCCGGTAAATCGACCTTCATCCGTGCCGTCTCGGCTGCCAAACCGAAAGTGGCGGACTATCCGTTTACCACCCTGGTACCAAGCCTGGGCGTGGTGCGTATGGACAGTGAGCAGAGCTTCGTGGTGGCTGACATTCCTGGTCTGATCGAAGGCGCAGCAGATGGCGCAGGCCTCGGCATTCGCTTCCTGAAGCATCTTGAGCGCTGCCGCGTGTTGCTGCACCTGATCGACATCGACCCGATCGATGAAAGCGATCCGGTTGAAAATGCCCGCATCATTCTCGGCGAGCTGGAAAAGTACAGCGAGAAGCTGTTCAACAAGCCACGCTGGCTGGTCTTCAATAAAATTGATCTGATCAGTGAAGAAGAGGCCCAGTCACGGGCTAAAGCCGTTGCTGAAGCGCTGGGCTGGGAAGATAAGTATTACCTGATCTCTGCCGCCAGCCGTACCGGTGTCAACGAACTCTGCTGGGATGTGATGAGCTTCATCAACGCGAACCCGAAAGAAGCAGAGCTTGAAGAGAAACAGCCGGAGAAAGTGGAGTTCATGTGGGATGATTACCACAAAGAAACCATTGAAAATGCGGTTGAAGTGGAAGATGAAGAGTGGGATGACGACTGGGATGATGAAGACGACGAAGGGGTCGAAATTATTTATCAGCGCTAAACCGCTACGCGCATCGTTGCCTGGCGGCTGATGCGCGATGCTCCCCTTTCTGGCTGAAAGGGGAGCATCACAACATTAACTCATCACCGCTACGCTGAGCCGTACACTGCAACACAGCTGATCCCGACCGTTACGAATTTCTATCTGCCAGCTCTGGCTACGCTTACCCCGATGCAGCGGACGACAAATTCCACGCACCACACCGCTTGATACCGCACGATGATGGCTGGCATTCACTTCCACACCTACCACGCTGCTGCCTTCCTCTGTTGCCAGATAGCCCGCAATTGATCCCATCGACTCCGCCAGCACCACCGATGCGCCGCCATGCAGCAGGCCAAAAGGCTGTTGGGTACGGGCATCGACCGGCATGGTCGCTTCCAGATAGTCACCACCAATGACGGTAAAAATGATCCCCAGATGCGCCACCAGCGAGTTCTCACCCAGCGCATTCAGGGCGACAAGATCGATGGATCGTTTCCAGATCGCTGACATCATCAGGCTCCCAGGGTTGCGCCGCCATCCACCACGATATCCTGTAAGGTTACGTGGCTGGCGAGATCGGAGGCGAGGAACAGCACGCTGGCGGCAATTTCCTGCGGCTGCGCGATCTTTCCTAACGGGATCCCGAGCTTAAACTGATCCGGGAAGCCCGCGATCATCTCCTGCTCACCGGTCGGCGTATGCCACAGGCTGCGCTGCATCTCTGTGTCGGTTGAGCCGGGTGAGACGATATTGCAGCGCACGCCATAGGGCGCCATCTCCAGGCCCACGGTCAGGCAGAGGCTGCGCAGGGCCGCTTTTGATGCGCCATAGGCGGACATGCCAATACGCGGCGCGTGCGCTGAGTTTGAGGCGACAGTAACAATCGCGCCCGACCGCTGCTGCCGGAACACCGGCAGGGTCTGCTGGAACAGGTTAAACGCGCCACCGGCATTGACGTTAAGGCAGGCCTGCCAGTCGGTAAACGACAGCTCATCGGTTGCGCCAATCCGCAGAATACCGGCGGCGTTAACCAGCACATCAATGCGCGGCTGAGCCGCCAGCAGACGCTGGCAGACCGTTTTCACCTGCGCAGGCTCGGAGACGTCCAGCGTATGACAGGGAAACGGGTAGTCATGGCCGTGAAAACGCTGATCGAAGGCTTCAACCTGCGCACCCGCCTGATGAAACGCCAGCGCGGTGTGATAACCGATCCCCTGGCCGGCACCGGTTATCCAGACAATTTTTCCGCTGAAGTCGAATGCGTGGTTCATTGTGCAGGCTCCCGTGACAGCAGAGCCCACCAGCCATCAATGCTGGGATTTTTGGCCAGGCTGACAAAGTCGATATCGCCGTGCACCTGACGCCAGCGTGCCGCCAGCGCCATTACCCGCACCGAATCCAGACCGTAATCGATCAGGTTTTCATCATCTTCCGGCACGTCGTCATCCTCCAGCAGCGGCAGAATCAGCGCCCGCAAATCGTCTTTGCTCAGCGGCAACGGCATCAGATCGGCGGTCATCACCACTTTGCCACTGCGGCCAGCCGTATAGGTCAGCGCCATCATATGTTCCTCGCGGCTGAAATCCGCCAGCGCATCGGCCACCATAAACGGCTGGATGTTGCGCATAAACGCATCGGTAGCGGTGGTCAGGCAGCCGATATGGGCATAAACGCCGGTGATGATCAGCTGATCGCGGCCCATCTCCTGCAGGATCGACTCCAGCGGCGAGCGATGGAAGGCGCTGTAGCGCCATTTGGTCAGCACCTGATCGTCGGCATCCGGTGCCAGCGCGTCCACGATCTTCTGCTGATCGGGATGCTTATTCAGGCCCGGCCCCCACATATCGTTGAGCAGCGCACGATCTTCATCGCTCTGCGCATTGGGCTGCGCGGTGTAGAACACCGGAATCCCCTGCGCTTTGCAGTAACGACGCAGGCGGGCAATATTGTCGACCACCTGCTCCACCAGTGGGCTGTTTTCGCCCCAGAAATTCAGGAAATAACGCTGCATATCGTGGATCAGCAGCGCTGCACGACCGGACTCCAGCGCCCATTTTACCTTGTTGGTCGGTAACTCAGTGGCAGCTGGCAGCGGATAAGAGGTCAGTTTTGGAATAGCCATAGAAAAATCTCCGGACAGATCAGGCTTGCGCTTGTTGATCGGCAAGTTGTTGGCGCAGACGTTTTTTATCCACCTTGCCGACAGGGGTCAGCGGCAGGGCATCTACGCAGGTAATACGGTCGGGGAGTTTGAATTCCGCTACCCCGAGTTCACGCAGGTGACGACGTAGCGCCACCGGTTTCACCGGCTGACGGGCCACGATAAAGGCGCAGCTCTTCTCACCCATCAGCTCATCGTTCATCGACACCAGTGCAGCGTGGATCACATCAGGATGGCGTTGCAGCAGGTTCTCGATCTCTTCCGCCGCGATCTTTTCGCCCCCGCGGTTGATCTGATCTTTCTCACGCCCCTGAACAATGATGTTGCCCTGCGGGGTGATCTCAATCAGATCGCCAGAGCAGTAAAAGCCCTGTGAATCGAAGCTGGCGGCATTATGTTCCGGGCTGTTGTAGTAGCCGCGGAAGGTATAAGGTCCGCGCGTCATCAGACGGCCAATGGCGCCGGTCGGCAGCGGATTGCCTTGTTCATCGGCCACCCACACTTCATCATCCGGCGAGATCGGGCGGCCCTGCGTGGTCAGAATGGTGGTTTCATCATCATCGAGCCGGGTGTAGTTCACCAGACCTTCAGCCATGCCGAACACCTGCTGCAGTTTGCAGCCTATCTCTGACTGAATGCGCGCCGCCAGGGTTTCGCCCAGCTTCGCGCCACCGACCTGAATGCGTTGCAGCGAAGCCAGTGCGGCATTGCTGCCCCATTCCTGAATCGCCTGCAGCCACAGACTGACGGCTGGCGGGACCAGACCGGTATCGGTTACCTGATGCTTTTCAATCAGCGGGAAGCAGAGCGTAGCGCTGGGATCGGCCGCCAGAATAACCTCTCCGCCCGCGTAGAAGACCCCCAGCGCGCCCGGTGAGCTCATCGGAAAATTATGCGCAGCGGGCAGGGCGATCAGATAACGGGTGTCGGCGGTCACTCCACAGATAACATCACTTTCGCGGATGCTGTAATAGTAGTCGTTATGGGTGCGCGGGATCAGTTTCGGCGTGCCGGTGCTGCCGCCTGAAAGCTGGAAAAAGGCCACTTCATCACCGGCGGTCGGCGTAGCGACGAAATCGCCCGCCGTTTCCGCCAGCAGCGCCTCAAGGCTGTTTTCAGCCTGACCGTCACCGCGCAGGATCACCTGCTGCAGCGAGTCATGATCGCGGCACAGCTGGCTGATAAAACCGTCATCGGCAAACAGCGTATGGCTGCGATCGGCAATCAGCAGGCGGGGCGCAATCTGGCTGGCGTAAGCCGTCAGCTCAGTACGCTGATGGCTGAACAGCGCATTAACCGGCGCGACGCCAATTTTAAACAGCGCAAACAGCGTCAGGTAAAATTCGGCCACGTTGCCGAGCTGCACCAGCGCAGTATCACCCGGTTTGAGGCCACGACGCTGCAACGCCGCCGCCAGGTTGTCACTTAAGCGGGCCAGCTGACGATAGCTGAACTGCCGATCGCCATCAATCACCGCCACGCTGTCGCTCTGTTGGTGGCGTTCGAGGATATCGGTCATCGGCAAATCCAGCCAGTAGCCTTTTTCGCGGTAACGCGCGGCCAGATCGTCAGGCCAGCGGCTGTAGGAAATGGTCATACAGGTTCCTTTATTGCAGTCCAAAAGCGCGAAGCATGGTGTCAAGTTTGACGCCAGTTTCACGCCATTCTGATTCTGGTTGTGAGTCAGCAACGATACCCGCGCCAGCAAACAGCCGCACGCGTGGCCCATTGACCGTGCCGCAGCGAATCGTCACAACCCATTCGCCATTGCCCTGGTCATCGCACCAGCCGACGATACCGCCAAACAGCTGACGCTCAAACGGTTCGAGTTGCTGTATCAGCTGCTGGGCGCGCTGATGCGGGAAGCCGCTCAGTGCCGGCGTCGGATGCAGCAGGCAGGCCAGCGACAGTGCATTTTCGCGTGGGTCGAGCACTTCACCCTCAATCAGGGTGGCGAGATGCCATAAGGTTGCGGTAGTGATCAGCGACGGCACCTCCGGTACCGACAGCATCCGGCTGCGCGGTTGCAGCGTGTGGCGCATCGCATCGGTCACCAGCTTATGTTCATGGCGATCTTTATCCGAGCGCATCAGGCTCTGGCCTGCGGCCTGGTCACGGATCGGATCGGCATCACGGCGGGCCGATCCGGCCAGCGGACAGGAGCTGAAATCCCGACCCTGTTTGCGGATCATTAATTCCGGGCTGGCCCCGACCAGCGAACCCCCTGCCGGCAGCGGCAGATGAAAGTGATAGCTGTTAGGGTTCTGCGCCACGATGCGCTGCATCAGCGCCGCGGTATCCACCGGCTGTTCAGCGGTGATATCCATCAGTCGCGACAGCACCACTTTATCCAGATCGCCACGCTGCGTTGCGGCTACCGCCTGCGCCACCATATCGGTGAAAATGTCATGATCCGGCACCGCCGTACGGCGACGCACCTGCGGCAAGGCAGAGTCGGGCGGTGAGGTGACCGCATGCAGATCGGCGCGGTTAAAGGTCTGATACGATTCGGGGATAAACAGCGCTGATGGCTGGTTGACGTCAAACGGGATCGCGCCGACCAGAATAGGGTGGGTAATACCCTGTTTTCTGGCTGAGGCGAAATGGTGCTGCAATTGTTGCTGAAAATCCCCTGTCAGCACATCACCCGCAGTTACCGGGGTGGTCAGCGTGGTGAAGCAGCCCTGCGTGGTCAGGCTTTTCCAGGGAGAAGTAAACAGGAAGCCGCGGCACAACGCGGAGAAATCCTGCAACAAGGGATGTTCAAACGTCAACGATTCCACCATAATTTTCACCTATAAATGATAAGATAATTAATAATGATTATCATTTGTATTGTGGCCCAGTAACCTACGTTGATTAGCCGGAAGTGTCAATAAATACGCGGTGTTTCGGCTGCGTTTTCCTGTTAAATCAGCACAAACAGCAGGGCAAATTGCCAGCATAAAAGTGGACTGAAATTTATGACTAAACGTGGTGTAAAGGCGGCAATCGCGCTGTTTTTTTTCTGTATCAGTTTCGTGGCTGGGGCCCAGAACGGCTGGCCGCGCACGATGACAGGCGCGAAAGGCAGTGTGACCTTATCCCAGGCGCCGACCCGCATTGTCTCGACCAGCGTCACCCTGACCGGATCGCTGCTGGCGATTAATGCCCCGGTGATTGCCAGTGGTGCAACGGCACCCAACAGCCGGCTGGCCGATGGTCAGGGATTCTTCCGTCAGTGGGGCGAGGTGGCAAAACAGCGCGGCGTGAAACGCCTCTATATTGGTGAACCCAATGCTGAAGCGATTGCGGCGGAAGCACCGGACCTGATTGTGGTCAGCGCCACCGGCAATGATTCGGCAATCAAACTGGTCGATCAGCTGACCGCTATCGCACCGGTTCTGGTGATCAACTATGACGATAAAAGCTGGCAGCAGCTGGTGACGCTATTGGGTGAGGCAACCGGCCATGAAGCCGACGCTGTCGCCCGCATCAGCGCGTTTGATGCGCAGGAAAAAAGGCTTAAATCCGCATTGACGCTGCCGCCGCAGCCGGTCTCCGCCCTGGTGTGGAACGGCGACGGTCGCGCCGTCAATCTGTGGACTGAGGCATCGGCGCAGGGAAAATTGCTGCAGCAGCTGGGGTTCACTCTGGCCACACCGCCTGCCGACATGCAGCACGGTCACAGCATGGGGCAGCGTAAAGACATTGTTCAGCTGTCAGGGGAAAATCTGGCGGCGGGATTAAATGGTCACTCGTATCTGCTGTTTGCTGCTGAGCCGCAGACCGCAGAGCAGGTCATGAAGAATCCTTTCCTGGCGCAAACCCCGGCGGTGCGTGCCAAAGCGGTTTACGCGCTGGGGCTGGATACCTTTCGTCTTGATTACTACAGCGCCAGCAATCTGTTGAACCGGCTGGAGGCGCTGTTCGTTAAATCATAATGTGGACTCTTCCGTTTGCGTCGGCGCAGGCGGTTGATAACGACGCAAACGCGCCATCAGTAACCACATCATCACACCCAACACGGTGGCAGCCAGACCCAACAGGCCTGCCGCCTGTTGCGGCAGTAGTAGTGAACCCATCGCGCCAATCATCGCCGCGCCAATCGCATCGCCGGTGACATTTTGTGCCGTCCACAGGCTGTTGATCCGCCCAAGCAGCGCATCCGGGGTCAGCGTCTGGATCAGGGCATATTGCACCAGGCTGTTGATGGCGCTGAAATAGCCAAACACGGCGAGCCAGACCAGGCTCAGGCTGAACCACGGCATCAGGCTGAACAGGCCCAGGGCAATAAAAGCGGCAATGGCGCTGGCCAGAATCAGGCGGCCCGGCTGCGGTGACTGCGCCAGCCGGCCGCTGGTTAAGGCCCCGACCGCGGCCCCGAGCGGCACGGCGGCATACATCAGCCCCAGCTGCTCCAGCCCAACTTGCCAGTGCGGTGCCAGCGCCGGATAGAGTACGCGCACCGCACTGGCTAAGGTCACCAGCGCGCCGACCAGCGCCGCCATACCCACTATCGGGCTGGCAAACAGAAAACCAATTCCCCCCGATAACGCTTTCAGTGGATGCTCACGCGGTTGTGGCGGTGGGGCAAGCGTCGGCAGGCGCAGCAGGGTGAGTACCGTCAGTAAGGTACCGAGCGCCGCCAGTCCATAGTTCCAGCCGACGCCGCCGTGGGCAATGACCAGTCCGGCAATCGCCGGTGACAGAATGGCACCAAAGCGAACCGTCAGCATGGTGATCGCGCCCGCTTTCATAATATTTTCACGGCCCACCAGCGCTGGCGTAGCGGCCAGCAGCGCGGTGACACCGATGGCACCAAAAAAGCCATCCCACAGGCCCAGCACAAACACCGCGATCACCGAGGGAGCAGGCAGCAGTGCATTAACGCACAGGGCGATAAACCCAAGGCCGCAGGTTGAACGGGCAAACAGGATCAGGCGCCGGCGCTCATAGCGATCGGCCAGTACGCCACCGGTCAGCAGGCCAATAAACATGCCGGCTCCGGCCAGCGTCACCGCCAGACCCACCAGCAACGGCGATTGGGTTAACTGCTGAATCTGTACCGGCACGGCGACCGCCAGCATACCGAGCGCGACAATCGAGATGAAGCGAGCAATAAACACGGCGCGAAAAGCGGGATGGGTTTTCAGCAGGCTGAGATCGATAAAGTGGGAGGGTTTGTTCATAACGTCGCCTTTTTGCACCCATTTTCCTCATCATTGAGTTTGCGAGTCATGGTAACATACAAAAAATGCGTAATAACGATAACAAGTATCATTATCATAATGGTTTCCATCCCGATACCATTGAATCCGTAAAGGTTTAACTGTGATGCGTCAATTCCGTGTAATAGCAGGCTCAGGGATGCTGCTGTTGCTGCTCCTCGCGCTCAGCCTGATGCTGGGGGCCAAATCCATTGCCTTCCATGATGTTACCCAGGCGTTGCTGACCCGCTGCTCCAGCGCTGACTGCATCATTGTGCGTGACGCCCGACTGCCGCGTACCCTGGCCGGGCTGCTGGCGGGCGCAGGTCTTGGCGTGGCGGGCGCACTGATGCAAAGCCTGACGCGAAACCCGCTGGCCGATCCCGGCATTCTGGGGATTAATGCCGGGGCCGGCTTCGCGGTGGTGCTGGGCATTGCGCTGTTCGGTGCCGATTCCCCGGCTGACTGGCTCGGTTTTGCCTTTGTCGGCGCGCTACTGGCATCGTTGCTGGTGGCGCTGACTGGCGCGATCGGTGGCGGACGGGTCAATCCGGTGCGGCTGACGCTGGCCGGGGTCGCGCTGGGCGCGGTGCTGGAAGGCTTAACCTCCGGCTTATCGCTGCTGAATCCTGACATCTATGACCATCTGCGTTTCTGGCACAGCGGTTCGCTGGATATCCGCAATTTTGCCATTCTGCGCACGACGTTTCCTGCGGTGGCGGTCGGCTCTCTGCTGGCGCTGCTGCTGGCGCGGTCGCTTAACAGCCTCAGCATGGGGGGTGACATGGCGACGGCGCTGGGTACCCGCGTTGTCCGCACCCAGCTGACCGGGCTGCTGGCGATTGCATTGCTGAGCGGGGCCGCCACCGCCGCGGTAGGTCCGATTGCCTTTGTCGGATTAATGACGCCGCATCTGGCACGCTGGCTGCTTGGCAACGATCATCGCTGGATGCTGCCTGGCACCCTTGTTATCACGCCCTGTCTGCTGCTGGCCGCCGATATTCTCGGCCGGGTGCTGGTGCCGGGCGAGCTACGTGTGTCGATTGTGACGGCGATTCTCGGCGCGCCGATGCTGATTGTGCTGGTGCGCCGCAAGGCTGGCAGAGGTGCGGTATGAAACGCGCCGCACTCAATGGCACCTGGCTGCTGCTGGCCTGTCTGGCGCTGGCCTTCCTCGGCGTGACGCGCGGCACCCTGCCGATCTCGTCGGCACAGCTATGGCAGGTGATCAACGGTGAGGCGGCACGCAATATTCAGCTGATCGTGCTGGAATGGCGTCTGCCGCGGGTGATGATGGCGCTGCTGATTGGTGCTGCGCTGGGTGTCAGCGGCGCCATTTTCCAGTCGCTGCTGCGCAACCCGCTCGGCAGCCCGGACATTCTGGGTTTTAATACCGGGGCTTACAGCGGTGTGCTGGTGGCGCTGGTGCTGTTTCAGCAGAATATGGAAGGCATGACGCTGGCGGCACTGACTGGCGGCTTGCTGACCGCGGGCGTGGTCTGGCTGTTTAGCTGGCGCAACGGTGTAGATACCTTCCGGTTGATTATTGTGGGTATCAGCGTGCGGGCATTGCTGATGGCGCTGAATAGCTGGCTGATCATCAGCGCTTCACTGGAAGCGGCACTGAGCGCCGGATTGTGGAGCGCTGGCTCGCTGAACGGTATCAGCTGGGCGAAAACCACGCCGGTGATCAGCGTGCTGCTGCTGGCGCTGCTGGCGACGTCGCTGCTGGCGCGGCGCATGCGGCTGCTGGAGATGGGCGATGATACCGCCTGCGCGCTGGGCGTACCGGTTGAGCGCAGTCGTATTTTGCTGATGCTGGTCGGGGTGATCCTGACGGCGGCGTCAACCGCGCTGGTCGGGCCGATTTCGTTTATCGCCCTGCTGGCACCGCAAATCGCCCGCCGGTTGTGCGGCGGCATCAAAGGCGCCTTGCCGCTGGCGGCGCTGTGCGGCGCGCTGCTGCTCACCGCCGCTGACTACGCCGCGCAGCACTTTTTCCTGCCTTATCAGCTGCCGGTTGGCGTCATCACGGTCAGCCTGGGCGGACTTTATCTGATTGCTCTACTGGTGCGGGAGGCGCGACGCCAATGACAGTGACAACACGTTTGCAGGGCGACGCGCTGACGCTCGGTTATGACAAAAAAATCGTGGCGGAGAACCTGTCGGTCACCATCCCTGACGGGGAACTGACGGTGATTATTGGCCCCAATGCCTGCGGGAAATCGACGCTGTTGCGCACCCTGAGCCGGCTGGCCGCGCCGTTACGGGGTGAGGTGCTGCTGGATGGCAATGCCATCGCCCACTACTCCACCAAAGAGGTGGCGCGCCGTCTCGGGCTGCTGCCGCAAAGCTCAAATGCGCCTGCCGGTATCAGCGTCAGTGAACTGGTGGCGCGCGGGCGTTATCCGCATCAGCCGCTGTTTGGCCGCTGGCGTCAGGAAGATGAGGCGGCGGTGCAGCAGGCGATGCTGGCGACCGGCGTCGCCGACCTGGCACAGCAGCCGGTCGATACGCTGTCCGGTGGTCAGCGGCAGCGGGTCTGGATTGCAATGGTGCTGGCACAGCAAACCCCGCTGCTGTTGCTGGATGAACCGACCACCTGGCTGGATATCGCTCATCAGATTGAGCTGCTGGAACTCATGCAGGATCTTAATCAGCAGCATGGCCGTACGCTGGTGGTGGTACTGCATGACCTTAATCAGGCGTGCCGCTATGCCAGCCATTTGATCGCCATGCGTGATGGAGAGATTATTGCGGAAGGCAAACCGGCCGACATCGTGACGCCGGCGCTGATTGAGGCCATTTACGGTCTGCGCTGCATGATTGTTGACGATCCGGTGGCGCATACCCCGATGATAGTGCCGCTGGGACGTGCAGCCCGCTGATCCCGCCTTCAGCCGCCGGGAAGGCGCGCAGCAGTAAGCCGCGCACCGACAGATTAAAACGCGGACAGCAACTGCTGCAGACGTGGCCCAATCTGCTCAAACATCCGCGGCGAAATGATCTCGACGTGGGCGCAATCCAGCGGCCATATCTCCAGTTGGGCAACGTAAGGCGACCAGGCGCGGCGGGCATCCTGACCGGGCTGCTGCGTCTGCTCCGCCAGGAACAGAGTGGCACGACCGTTAAAGCGCGCGCTGCGGGCGGTAGCCAGCAGTCGCACCGAGCTGGCGTAGTTGGCTTCGATGGTGGTAAACAGCGCCTCCATCCCTTCACCTGCCTGCTGGCGTTGCGCGGCGATAAACTGTTCGCGCTCCCGGTTAACCTCTTCCAGTACCGCCGGGTCCAGCACGTTCTCCCCGCGCTTTTCATCCCAGTTCTGCGTCTCTGGCGGCCAGGTGTCCAGCAGACCGAGGAAAGCAACGGTTTCACCTGCCGCTTCCAGCCGCGCCGCGATACCCTGCGCCAGCGTTCCGCCCAGCGAATAGCCGAGGAAATGGTAAGGACCGTGCGGCTGCTGTTGACGAATCGTTGCCAGGTGCGCGTCACACACCGCATCGAGATGCTGTGCCTGGTTGAGCGGACTGGCGAGATCTGGCGACTGAATGCCAAGCAGCGACCAGCGCGCATCGAGATAACGTTGCAGCACGCTGAACTGCCAGGCAAAACCGGAGGCGGGATGGAAACAGAACAGCGTCGGCCCGCCGCCGCGCCGCAGCGGCAGCACCGCTTCAAAGCCGGCACGGCTGGCCTCAGCCGGTTCACTGCTCAGCAAGGCCGCCAGTTTTTCCACCGTGGAGGCGACCATAATCTGGCCGACCGAAACCGGCTGATTAAGGTGACGGCGCAACTGTGCCGCCAGCCGCATCGCCAGTAACGAGTGGCCGCCGAGGGCGAAGAAATCATCCTGGGCGCTGACCGTCTCCCGTTCCAGCAGGGTAGCGAACGCCAGCGCCAGCGTGGTTTCCAGACCCGGAAGCGGGGCACGACCAGCTTCTGCTACCTGCGTTTGCGGCAGCGGCAGCGCTTTACGATCCAGTTTGCCGTTGCTGCTGAGCGGTAATGCGGCCAGCTGGACAATGGCGACCGGCACCATATGTGCCGGTAACTGCATCGCCAGTGTCTGCCGCATCGCTGCGGCATCAATCGGCTGATCCGCCACCACATAGCCCACCAGCTGACGGGCATCACCCTGCTGATCGTTTCCGCCGCCCAGCACCCGTGCGTGCGTTACTGCCTGCACCACGCCGGGCAGGGCCGCCAGCGCGTGATCAATTTCATTCAGTTCAATGCGCTGACCGCGAATTTTGAGCTGGTCATCGCTGCGGCCGAGGTATTCAACGGCACCGTTATTCAGCCAGCGTGCGACATCACCGGTGCGATACATCCGGCTGCCGTCGCCATATGGATCAGCGACAAAGCGGCTGGCGGTCAGGTCGGGACGGTCCAGATAACCGTGCGCCAGCTGCACGCCGGTCAGATAGAGATCGCCGGCCACGCCAGGCGGCACCGGTTGCAGACGGGCATCCAGAATCCGTAAGCCGGTATTCCAGACCGGGTAACCAATTGGCACGCTGGCACCCTCAACCGCCGCCAGTTCGGCACCCGATGCCGGGTAGTAGCTGACATCCACCGCTGCTTCGGTCGGTCCGTAGAGATTGTGCAGAGCGACCTGGGTCAGCGTTTGCCACTGACGTGACAGATCGGCCGGTAACGCTTCGCCGCTGCAGAACACCTGGCGCAGCGTCGCGCAGCGCGCCACGGCATCAGCATCCTGCAGCGTGGCGACAAAGGCGGCCAGCATCGACGGAACAAAATGGGTCGTCGTAACGCGATAGCGGGTGAAGAGCTGTTGCAGCGCCTCTGGATCGCGATGAGCATCTGGCGGGGCCATTACCAGCTGTGCGCCAGTCATTAGTGGCCAGAAGAATTCCCACACCGACACGTCGAAGCTGCTCGGGGTTTTCTGCAACACCACATCATCGTTGCCGAGCGGATAGTGATCCTGCATCCACAGCAGGCGGTTGACGATCGCCTGATGGCTGACCAGCACCCCCTTTGGCCGACCGGTGGAGCCGGAGGTATAGATCAGGTAAGCGCCATCCTGTGGATGCGGCTGCTGACCGATTGCCGTCCGGACCGGCGTGAGCAGCGCGTCGTAAAACAGTGGCGTGACTGGTGAAAGGGCCGCCAGTCGGCCAGCCAGTTCACGGCAGGTGATCAGGGTTTTCGGTGCGGCATCTTCCAGCATCATCTGCAGGCGGTCGTCGGGATAGCCGGTGTCGAGCGGCAGATAAGTGGCGCCCGCGCTGACAATGGCCTGCAGCGCCAGCGACAGGAAGATCGAGCGCGGCAGCGCGACGGCAACGATATCGCCCGGTGCCACGCCCTGCGCAATCAGCTGCTGCGCCAGCGCCGCCACCTGCTGCTGCATCTGTTGATAATTGAGCTGATGCGCCTCATCCGCCAGCGCCGGTGCCAGCGGGGTACGCTGTGCCTGGCTGAGCAGCAGGCTACTCAGCGTCTCCGCCGGCAGCGGCATCGTGGTGTTATTGAGGGTCGCTAACTGCTGATGTTCAGCGGGCGTCAGCATATCCAGTTCGCCGCACGGAGAGTCGGGACTGGCGGCCAGCTGTGACAGCATCAACGCAAAACGGCTGGCATGTTGTTTCAGGGTCGCTTCGCGGTAGCGCTCTGCGTTTGCCAGCAGCTCCAGCGTCAGGTCGCCCTGTTCACTGAGGTAGATGGCAATTTCCAGATCGCGTACCGGACCAGAGGCGAGTTGATGGGTCACGCCTTCAATACCCGCAAAATCGAGCTGATAATCGAACATCTTGAGGTTGATGACCGGTCCGTAGAGCGGATCGCTGTCACCGGAGCGGCCAAGATCACGCTGCACCTGCTCGGCATCGTAGCGCTGATGACGACGCATTTTTTTTATTTCGCCCGCCAGTTGCGCGGCCAGCACGCTCAGCGGCTGGGCCGGATCGCTGCGCACCGCCATCGGCAGCACATTGATCACCGGACCGGTGGCGCACAGTGCGGCGGAACCGATGCGGCGCATAAAGATGAAACCTGCCGCAAAGTCATTTTGTCCGGTAAGGCGCGCCAGCCAGAGTGAGACCAGCGCAATCGCGGTGTCCGCCGCGCTGAGCTGCTGCTGTCGGGTATGTGTCAGCAACGTCTGAAATGCGCTGCGATCCAGCGCAAAGGTATGTCGCAGCAGATCGGTAGTGGCGCACTGACCGGCCAGCGGCAGATCGGATAGCGAGGCGGGCGCGGGGAGCTGCGCGCCTTTTTCGCGCCAGAACTGCGCATCACGCTGCCAGCCGGTGGATTGCTGATAACGCTGGTACTCGTCAACCACCTCACTGAACGGGGTAAAGGGCGTCGGCCCCGGCGCTTCATCGCGTAGCCAGGCGCTGTAGAGATTGGCGATACGGCGGGTCAGGGCGGTAAAACTGAAGCCATCGACCACCAGATGATGATAACGCTGATACCAGTACCAGTGATCGTCACTTAATCGCAGCAGGCTGTGATGATAAAGCGGCGCGCCGCTCACCACCCGCAGATCACCGGACATATCCTGCTGCATCAGCGCGCGTGCCGCAGCTGCGGGATCGGCTGAATTGCGCAGGTCAATCATCTGCGGCTCAGCAAAGCGCTGCGGCGCAGGCCACTGCAGTGGTTCGCCATCCTGCTCGCCAAACGCCATATTCAGCGTGTCCGCTTCCTGCATCCCGGCAACAATGGCTTTGGCCAGCAGCGTGCTGTTGATCGCCCCGCGCAGCTCGACGAAGTGCGCGACCGCATAGGCATTGGCGTGCGGAGATAGCTGGTCTGCCATCCAGATGCCGGGCTGAGCGGCTACCAGCGGCAGTGTGGTCTGGTCGGTCAGATTCGGGTTCGTGGTGATCTCAGACATTGTCGCTCCCGCTGTTCGGGCGAATATCGTGCCAGTGTTCATTCAGCCAGCTCAGGCAAAGCACCTGTGGCTGCGGCCCAAACACCGGCTGCCAGCCTGCCGGAATAGCACGGAAGGCGGGCCACAGGCTGTACTGCTGCTGATTATTGATCAGTACGCGACATTGCTGCTGCGGATCGTCGAAGGGGTTGAGTTGTTGCATATCGGTCTCCTGCCCATGAAGTGCGGGCGAGATCTCGCCCTTATCCTGCACGCCGCGGCTGACCGCGATCGGCCTGCTGCGTGCAAAAGGGGGAGATAAGCGAATCAGGGGTATTGCCACATTGCTTTAAGTCCGGTCAGCAGGCCGCCGCGCCAGCACAGCGCGTCGTGACCCCCTTCAACCGGGTGATAGCTGACCTGATGTCCGGCCGCGATTAAATCACGCTCAAATTGTTGATTCGCTGCCAGAATCAGCCGCTCTCGCCGTCCTGCTTCGAGGTAAAAGCGGCGCGGCGGTGCCTGCAGCAAACCTTGTTGTAATTGTTGCGGTAACCAGCCGTTGGGGTTACCGCGTTCCGGCCACCAGAAGGAGCCGGAAAGGCTGATGGCGGCACCAAAGGCCTCTGGCCAGTTTAAGGTGGCGTAGGCTGCGGAGAGTCCACCAAAACTCTGTCCCGCCACCAGCGTGCTGCCGTCCTGCATCCGGCAGGGAACAGCCTGCTGAACCAGCGGCAGGAGTTCATGCTGAACCGCCAGCCAGAAATCGGGATTGCAGGGCAGTTCCCGGCTGCGGTGTTCGCGATCGATGATGTCGATCATCACGTAGACTGCCGGTGGCAGTTCACCTGCGGCGGTGAGCTGACGGAGTGGACCGGCAACCGGCATGGTCTGCGCCCAGAACTGACCATCCAGCAGTAACGCCAGAGGACGTTCGGCAGGTTGCTCATCGCCGCTACAGTAAATCCATACCTTACGCTGGTTGCCCAGACGTTCGCTGCGCCACAACAGTGATTGCAGCGGAATATCTGCCGGATGGCCGCGATCAACATCGCGCCACAGCGACTGATCGGGCGCCTGCGGCAGATGCAGCGGTGAAACCGCCATCCCACGCCCTCCTGCCCAGCCGCGCAGTGGATTAAGCGGATCCGGCTGCGCCGAAGGGAATTTTTCCTGCCACCATTGCCGCAGCGCCTGCATATCCGTCTGGCCGTCGAACCTCTCTGCCTGGCTATCGGGCATCAGGCAGTAACTGCCGCGCCACTCAGCGGGCAGAGTGGTTTGCCACCACCAGACATCGGTATGGGGAACGCGTATTAAGGAGGAGGGTGCAGCGGATTGATGGTGATCGGTCACGCCGGTGATATTGATCCAGACGTGACGCGTGGCTGAGTGTGACTCATCGCCGTGCGGATCACGCCAGAAGAAGGTGACCTGACAGGTTTCCTCATCACCGGGTTCAATCAGGGGAATGCCCTGTTGCTGCTGCTGTTGCCACCAGGCGTCACTGCCGGTCATTTCATTTAACCACGTCATACGCGCCATCAGTTGATCACTGCACTTGATTAGGGTCATGCATGTTATGAATAATACTATTGATAATTATTTTCATTTGCAATAGGGTGTTTCCGCTCTACAGGGAGCGCGCGCATCCTCTCTGCCGTATCGGGCTTCAGACCAGGTGTGAGGTCGCCTGATATGGGTCCGCAGAGAACTGGAATGCGTTGCAGGCAAGGTACTTACCTTTTCACCGGCGCGCCGGCAGTGGCCTTTCGCTGGCAATCCAGGAATAAAAAAATGAAAAAGTTATCCCGGCTTTCGTTAGCCATTATGAT
>Ga0308167_1002397_pt1 | contig 17501 bp, 15 predicted proteins | sample PhyCR1_2_FD_202138 | JGI IMG/M metagenome (GOLD analysis project Ga0308167, IMG submission 202138) | Phyllosphere microbial communities from UC Gill Tract Community Farm, Albany, California, United States - DLSLRC.R1 | ecosystem: Host-associated > Plants > Phyllosphere > Unclassified | place... | reverse complement strand
TCAACGGCAACGCCGCTGGCCGCGAAGTACCACTGGTCAAAGTCGTCACCACGCTGGGCAAGCCCGGCGTGGCCGTGGCCTCCATCACCCAGAGGCACCACGGCTTCGTGCTCGCCCAGCTGGAAGGTGACGCCCTCAGCCTCAAGCTCAACGGCCAGGAAATCGGCCGCCGCGCCATGCCGCTGCAGCACGGCGACACGGTGGAACTGGCAGGTACGCAGATGCAATTCCTGGTGGCGTGAGGGACCAACTCGATCCCGCCGACAAGCTTTGCGTGACGTCTGTAGCAAGCGCACGATCTCTGACAAAAACGTCACAACAAGTGGATCAATTTGTCAGAGAATGGCGTCCAACCGTGTCAGTTGCAACCAAACCATACATAGACTTGGGCCTTGGCCCCCTGGAGCGACTGGCACGGCTCTTGCTCAATAGAGCATGCAATCAACCCCTATGAGGAGAAGTTCATGAAGCGTTCCATCCAGCAAGGTTTTACCTTGATCGAATTGATGATCGTTGTGGCGATCATCGGCATCTTGGCAGCCGTTGCGCTGCCGGCTTATCAGGATTACACGGTGCGTTCCAAGGTGTCTGAAGGCCTGACACTGGCAGCCTCTGCCAAGACCGCCGTCTCGGAGCACCGTCTGAGCCAAGGCACCTGGCCCGCCACCAGCGCTGCTGCTGGCTACACTTCCCCCAACACAAAGTATGTGAGCGGCATCACCATTCAAGATGGCTTGATTACCATCACATACAAGACAGGCTCTTCCGGCTCTGGCGTTGCTAGCGGCAATGACAAGCTGGTGCTCTCGGCTCTGTCGGTTGTCGGTGCCGTGGACTGGAAGTGCAAGCGCCCTGCCGCCAACCCTGTGGATGCCAAGTACCTGCCGGCCAACTGCCGCCAGAGCTAATCCGTTCTGCCTGATGGCATGAATCTGCCCGCGCAAGCGGGCATTTTTCTTTTGAGGGATTTCGCTTGCTGCGCAGAAACGCTTGGATCGCAGTCTTCTGGCTGGTCTTGCTGGTCACATTTGCCGTTTACCACCCAGGGCTCCAAGGTGGCTTTCTTTTCGACGACGCGCCCAATCTTTCACCCATGGGCGCGCAGGGCGGAATCAGCAACTGGGATACTTTCAAGTCCTTTATCCTGAGCGGGTCCGCAGGCCCCCTTGGCCGCCCCATTGCGCTGGCCAGCTTTTTGCTCGACGACAATTTCTGGCCCAGCCAGCCCGGCTCCTTCAAACTTACCAATCTGTGGCTGCACCTTCTTACAGGTCTGCTGTTGTGCTGGGCCACGCTGAATCTGTTGCGCTTATTCGGAGTCTCCGAAGTTCGAGCCCGCTGGGGTGCGGTGCTCAACATGGCCTTCTGGCTGCTGCATCCCTATATGGTGTCCACCACGCTCTATGTGGTGCAACGTATGGCTCAGTTGGCCACGCTCTTTATGCTGGCAGGGCTGGCCGGCTACCTTCACGGCAGGTTGCTTTTGCGGCGGCGCAAAGTCTCTGCCTACCTGTGGATGTCGATTTCTCTCGCTCTTGGCACGTTGCTGGCTGCGCTGAGCAAGGAAAACGGCATTCTGCTGCCGATGCTGGCCTTGGTGACTGAATGCTGCCTGCCCTCCCGCATGGTGAGCTCCGCCCACTCTCCAGCACGACCCGACTGGCGCTGGCGCCTAGTCTTTCTTTGGCTGCCCAGTTTGGCCGTGACCTGGGCTTTGTCCAGGGAAATCAATCTCTCCCCGCAAGCTTGGCCTACACGCCCCTTCAACCAGATAGAGCGTCTCCTTACAGAACCTCGCATTCTTTGGGAATACCTGTTCCATCTCTATATACCGCGCATCGAGGGACGAGGCCTGTTCCAAGATGGCTATGTCATTTCCACCGGTCTGCTGCACCCGTGGACCACCATACTTAGCCTTTTGGGTATTGCCGCTCTGATATTGGTAGCCATAAGACTGCGCAGGCGCTCGCCCTATTTTGCGCTAGGGATTCTTTTCTTTTTTGCGTCCCACCTTATTGAATCCACTGTCGTCGGACTTGAGCTTTATTTCGAGCATCGCAACTACGGTGCAGCGCTCTTTCTCTTCCTGCCGGTGGTCATGGGACTCCTCTGGGTGGCAGAGAAAAGAAGTCGGTTCATCGCCTCCGTCACACTGATCGCAACCCTGACCATGCTCGCCGCCCTTACTTGGCAGCGCGCCAGCCTCTGGGCCGACACCGAAGCCCTGCAGAACTACTGGGCAGCCAGTACGCCTGAATCGGCAAGAGCCCAGAACCATCTCGCCATACGCCTTTTTCAGAATGGGCAGGTTGACGAAGGCTTTCGCCTGCTGGAATCTGCAACGAAGCGCCTGCCTCAAAGTTCGCTGCTGACCATGCAATGGCTGCTGCAAAAGGTGCTGCGCCAAGAGGCAACGGAGCAGGACTTTGATAGCGTCAGGCAGCTGCTGCCACACCAGCGCTTCGATGCGCAGACTGTAATGGGTATGCGCATGCTGACAGAAACTCTCGTGGAGCGGCAGGCCCGCGCCGACTATCAGCGCGAGACTCTGGCCATGCTGGGCCTGATGCAGTCACTGCCGCAGTACACCGCTGTGCCCTTATTCAATCGGATGGAGCCTTATTTGCGGGGTCTGCTGTTGACGTCCCTGGGCCACTACGAAGAGGCCCAGGCACAGCTCATCGAAGCTATCAGGGGATACCGGGACATTGAGGCAGCGCTATCCATGGTGGCACACATGGGAAGTTCTGGCCGCCCCCGTGAAGGGCTGCAACTGCTGGAAGTGGCCCAGCAAGTCTATGGGACACAACCTGACAGGACAATGAGACGATCGAGAGCAGGCTACGACATGGAGATAGCACGCCTGCGGCAAGCGCTGGAGGAGGACTTGCAAGCCGCCACACAGGAATCCGACAAGAAAGCCAAACCATGAAGATCAGCATAGTGCTGCCCGCCAAGAATGAGGCGCTGAGCGTGGGTCTGACCGTTCGCCGGATCAGAGAATGCATGCCAGACGCCGAGATCATCGTAGTCAATGACGGCTCCACCGACGATACCGCCCAGATTGCCGAACAGGCAGGTGCTCGGGTCGTGCAACACCCCTATAGCAAAGGCAATGGTGCAGCGATCAAGACCGGCGCCTGCGCAGCCGATGGTGACGTGATTGTCTTCATGGATGCCGATGGGCAGCACGATCCCGCCGACATTTCAAGGCTGCTGGAGAAAATGGAGCAAGGCAACGACCTGGTCGTCGGCGCCAGGCAGAAAGGCTCCCAGGCCAGTATAGGACGTGGATTGGCCAATGGCTTTTACAACAGGCTTGCCACCTGGATGACAGGCCACCGCGTAGAAGACCTCACCTCCGGTTTCCGCGCCGTTCGTACCAGCAAATTTCGCGAATTCCTCTACTTGCTGCCCAATGGATTCTCCTACCCGACCACCAGCACGATGGCATTCTTTCGTGCTGGCTACTCGGTAGCCTACATTCCCATACATGCAGCGCCCCGTATCGGTACAAGCCATATCCGTTTGCTTCGAGATGGGGCGCGCTTCCTGCTGATCATTTTCAAGATCGGCACCCTGTTCTCGCCGCTGAAGATTTTCGCTCCGGTTGCCTTGAGCATGTTCCTGCTGGCTTCCGGCTGGTACGGCTGGACCTGGTGGCACCAGGGCCGCTTCACGAACATGAGCGCTCTGCTCTACAGTGGTAGCGTCATGGTATTTCTTATGGGACTGATCTCCGAACAGATCACCGCGCTGATGTATCAGGACCGTAAGTGAGCAGCGTATCCAGCCCCAAGCCAATTCTGCTTGTACTGGCTTCTACATACCCGCGATGGGCAGACGACCCGGAGCCAGGTTTTGTTCATGAGCTGTCACGCAGGCTATGCTCAGACTTCCGTGTCATCGTGCTCTGTCCTCATGCAGCGGGAGCCAAGCCAACCGAAACCATGGATGGCGTGGAAGTCATTCGCTACCGCTATGCCCCGGAGCGCCTGCAGACGCTGGTGAACAACGGCGGCATTGTGACCAACCTGCGCAATGACCGCTGGAAGCTGCTGCTGGTGCCAGGCTTCGTGCTGATGCAAGCCTGGCAGGCTTGGAGGCTATGCCGACAACACCGGATCGCATCAATCCACGCGCACTGGCTGATCCCCCAAGGCCTTATCGCAGCCATGCTGCAGCGCTTGCCTGGATCCAGGCCCACCTTTGTCGTCACCTCTCATGGTGCCGATCTGTATGCGCTGCGCGGCGGGCCTTTGCAGGCGCTCAAGCGCACAGTACTGCGCCGCGCCCATTCCGCAACCGTGGTCAGCACGGCCATGCGCACAGCAATAGGACAGCTGGGAGGAGACACGGACAAAGTCTCCGTCGTACCCATGGGCGTGGATATGGCAAACCGCTTCGTGCCGGGCAATGCAGCGCAGCGGTCACGCAACGAGCTGCTGTTCGTAGGACGACTCGTTGAAAAAAAGGGGCTGCGTTATCTGCTTGACGCCTTGCCTGCGCTGCTCCGGGCCCAACCCGAGCTGCATTTGACCATCGCAGGTTTCGGGCCTGACGAGGCGCAACTCAAACACAGGGTGATGGAACTTGATCTACAGCAAAGCGTGCGCTTTCTGGGAGCAGTGGCCCAGAAGGACCTGCCGCAGCTCTATCAGAGCGCCGCTCTGTTTGTGGCACCTTTCGTGCGGGCCGAGTCCGGTGACCAGGAAGGTCTGCCCGTTGCGCTCATGGAGGCCGTGGCCTGCGGCTGCCCGGCCGTTGCGGGCAATGTGGAAGGCCTACAGGATATCTTCGGACCACATGCACAAGAATGCATGGTAGACCCCCGTGACAGCGGCGCATTGACAGCGGCAATTCTGGGCCGCCTGCAAGCACCCGAGACCGCGGGCAAGCAAGCACTGGCCATGCGCGCAGCACTGCTGGAACGGCTAGGCTGGGAGCATGTGGCGGCTCGCTACAGTCAGTTGTTGAAGCAGGCCTGCCACTAGACCATTAGCTGCGACCCGAGGCAGTGCTTTGCTCTGCCATCCGCAGCAAAATAGGCTCTATGCCCGCAATCAGATCCGGCCAGCCCTGTACCGGAATCCTGGAATCCACGTGCATGCTCAGTTGATGCTCCAAAGCCCGTGCCAGACCGTCGGCGTCGCCAGGAGGAAACATGATCTGTGGCGTCCGCGCGAACAGCGCCGACATCTCGCCGATGCCAGCCACCACAACGCTCAGTCCGCAAGCCAGCATTTCATAGGCCTTCTGCGGGAAACAGTAGCGTCCGAACGGCGTATCCAGAATGGAGATGACACCCACATCCAGAGCCCGGAACAGATCCGCCACCTGGGCATGGTCCAGATGGCCCAGGTAGTGGACGCGATCTCCCTGCGGCGGGGGTAGCTCGGGCCGATAAGGGCCCGCCAGAACCAGGCGTGCAGTGGGATGCCGGGCAGCAATGCTTGCCCATGCCCGGTATAGCGGCTCCACACCTTTGTCCTTGTGCAACCCTCCTGCCGTGCCGATCAGCACCAGGTCTTCAGGCAGGCCCAGGCGCCGGCGTGCTTCCGACTTGTCACCTCGGCAGAAAACCTGCAGATCGACGCTACTGGGCATGGAAACGACTTGCCCTTGGGCACCATAGTCCTTCAAGACCATCTGCTTCAGCGGCTCGCTGGTTGTCACAACCAGCGAAGCATTGCGGGTGGCCTTGCGAAGCGCCGGAATAAAGCCGGGAATGCGCGCCTGGCCAAAGCCTTCGAAGTTGTCGTAAAGATCCACGGCATAAGGCAAGCCCAGACGCCTGGCCAACCAGCCGGTCAGCGCCACGTGCGGAATATCGGATGCCCCCACCAACACCTGCGGCCGAAACCTCTCCAGCTGGTCCAACAGATGCCACGGGTATCGTACCAACCGTGGCAAGGAAAGCCCGTGGACCGACTCGCTGGCCCATAACAGACTGCCTGCGTCAGTTTGATGCCGCCAAGACACCTCAGCATCTGCCTGCTTGGTGTGGTAGTCCAGGCAGTAGCCGCGTACTTCGTGCCCCAGCACGGCAAGTTGCCGAGGAATTTCATAGAGCCGTGCATAACGGTCAAGGATCACATCCTTGCCCATATAGCGGCGTTTGCATAGAAAAGCGATGCGCATTGCCATTCCAGGCTCAGTCTCCGCCCATCAACTGCTGCGACAAACGCTGTGCTGCAGCCAGTGCAGCCGCCACCACCTGGTCCATGTTGTAGTAACGGTACTCGGCCAGCCGCCCCACAAATGTCACACCTGTCTCGGCTTCTGCCAGCTCCTGATAGCGCTTGAACAACGCCTCGCTGTCATCGCTGGGGATTGGATAGTAGGGATCACCTTCGGCTTGCGGGTACTCCCGCACAATGGACGTACCGCTATGCTGCTGGCCGGTCAAATGCTTGAATTCCGTGATACGCGTATACGCATGGTCATTGGGATAGTTGACCGTTCCAACCTGCTGCAACCATTCCGTTGCCGCCAGATGTTCATGTTCAAATCGCAGTGAACGGTACGGCAGAGGTCCATAGCAATAGTCAAAATACGCATCAATGGGACCTGTGTAAACCACATGGGAAAACTCGCTAACCATTTTCACGTCAGAAAAATTCACGCCCATTTCAATACGGATATTCGGATGGTCGAGCATGCGCTCGAACATGCGCGTGTAACCCTGCAAAGGCATTGCCTGGAAAACGTCGGTGAAATACCGGTCATCGGTATTCGTGCGCACCGGAATGCGTGCCGCCACCCCGGCCTTCAGTTGCGAGGGATCCATGCCCCACTGTTTGCGTGTGTAGTTGAGAAAGAACTTCTCATACAGATCGCGCCCCACGCTGTTGAGCACGACGTCTTCGCTGCTGCGTACTGGTTCGCGCGGTTCGCGTACGCGCTCGAAGAATGCGGTGGCGTCCGCCTCCTCTAACTCGAGACCATACAACTGGTTGAGTGTGTCGCGATTGATAGGGAACGGATATCTCTTACCTTCCACCACTCCTTGCACGCGATGCTCATAGAGTCGCCATTCGGTAAAACGAGAGAGATAGCGCCATACCCGCTCACTGTTGGTGTGGAATATGTGTGGGCCGTAGCGGTGCACGAGAACGCCATGGATATCCAATTCATCGAAGGCATTTCCGGCGATGTGAGGGCGTTTGTCAATCAGGTGAATTCTGTGTCCCGCTTCCGCAAGCTCGCGGGCTATAGTACTACCGGCGAAGCCGGCACCAGTGACGAGAATTGTATTCATGGTTTTATCCTCCATTTCTCATGACGCCGACCTTTGATGCCCAGCAGACCATCAATGAAGCCCGCTAAGAAGGCATATGCCTGCATCGGCTTGTTAGGCTCCTTGAGCAATGCAGCTAAAAAGCGGATCAAGGAGCCAGGAATAGCCTGAGTAAACAGGCGCGCACCATAATATTTTCGAGCAATCAGCAGGCGATTGCGAGTGTCGTAGTAGCGCTTCCAGGGCGGCAATGAAAGGTAAATAATATTCTTGCCCAATATTCTAAAATCCTCACTTTTCGCTTTAGGATGTTCAATCTGGCTCTTTCCAGCAATCAGTATCTTGGCGCCTGCCCTACGAGCCCTAAGACAATATTCCGCATCATCAGCGGCAATGAAAAATTCTTTATCAGGCAAGCCAATTTTTTCAACTAGGTCGCGATGAACAAGAAAACCCAAAAAAGGAATTAGTTCAACTTCAGCCTGTGCTGGTACAGCATGGGCTTGCTTCACGACACCCAAGGGCGGACTCAATACCTTTGTCGTCCATGCAGGCTCGGAATCATGCACAGCCAGCGAGCCATAAATTGTTCCGGTATCAGTGGCTATCTTCATCAATTCCTCTAAGGCGTTTGGATGAGGGGACGCATCGTCATCCATCATCCAGACCCACTCAGATTGTTTGATTGCATGCGCCAAGCCTGCAGTGAATCCTCCCGCCCCACCGGTATTTTCCGAAAGAGCAAGAATTTCTATATTCCGTTGCCCTCCCCATCCCTCACGGAGCAATTCATCCAAGGTTCCATCTGTGGACGCATTATCCACAACATGGATGACCTTTAAGGGAAGCGTCTGATGCAAAAGAGATGAGAGGCATTGTTTTAGCAGATCTTTTCTATTAAAGGTAACCACCACTGCGGCAACAACACTAGCCCCCATCTTTGCATTGAATATCATGATGCAGATCTCAGTAGTAATCTGGGCGAAGGAGTTTTTTCAATTTATAGCCGAGCAAATATCTTAATGCCGGTATCTTCGCAGGATGCGCCTTATGTGTAACATCATAATTCAGCAATACAAAGAAAAACATTGACAAATTAAAATAACTTGCTTTCCATTTATTCATTTTCTCTAATACATCAGCAATGAATATCTTATTTTTACCATCGAATGATGCAAAAGTCTTGAGCATCCTCATGTCAGTCTCCAAGGTTTTCGCCTTCAACGGCTTCTTCTTGTCTCTCACATGGAACGTTGCCGAATCACTGTGCTGGCGCCAATTTACAAGCACTTCATTGAGATACACCACACTGCCGCCTTCCATTGCCAGAAAGCTAATTAACCAGTCTATGTATGAGACCGACTCCAGATCATCTATACGATCCAGAATCTGTGGGCGGAACAGCATCGCATGCCCACAAATTGATGTGCATAATATTAGACTTCTTGAATCATCGCCAGCAAGCATTCTTGTCGTGTCCGAGAAATTCCTTCCCAACGGAAAGTTATTGGAATCCACCAGTCGACTATCACAATATATCAGGTTGGCACTTCCCATATTTTCGACAAGTCTACGAGTCTTCTCTGGAGACCATACATCGTCCTGATCACTCGGAGAAATCAGTTGCCCCGCACACGCTTTGAATGCACGCATAAAGTTTCTTACATAACCCCGATGCGCATCGTTAGGAAGAAAACGAATACGTTGATCTTTGACGGCAAAAGATTTTATTATTTCTACCGTTCCGTCTGTTGAGCCATCATCGGAAATAACGATTTCCAGATGCGGATAATCTTGATTGATTATCGACTCCAACTGCTGATATAGATATTTTTCACCATTATAGGTAGCAATTGCAACAGAAACAAGTGGGAATTTTATATCTGTCATTTCACAATTCACTTCAGAATTCGACGGAGTCGGCGATAAGGGAAAAAAGCCCATTCAACCATCAAAGGATGCATGAAACGAAGAGGAAATTCCAAAAACCTCCGATCCTCGGGGTGACTGCCAGGCAATATCTCGAGAGTATTTCGTGCAATATATGACCAATAAATTGGCGCAAGAGGAAACTGGGTGTGTATTAACTGCCAAAGCCGAGCAACAATAGATTCACGTCTTTCAAATGTCAGCCGCCCATTTTTTTTGAGACTTGCTGCCATATTCAGTAAAATGTTCGCCAAATCTTTAGAAACAGAGAGATCATCTGCATCGGTGGACAAGCGTAACCCGCCGTGATGCACCCATGCTCCTACTGGTAAAGCAAAGGAAGTTTTTCTCAAGTCCTCGTGCAAGATGGGCGACAAAGCAAATTCCACATCATCACCGATCTTCAACAAAACGTTCCATGGGTAGCGCTTACGTTTTTCAAGTAGCCATATAAATGAATGCAACAAGGTAAAAAAATCAGGCTGTAATACCGAGCTTAGAAAATCATCTGCACTCTGGGCGTTCTGCGTGCGCAAAATCTCACTATTGGCATTGATCCAATTTATTCCCGCCTGAGAAACATCTGCACCCTCTTCATCCAGAAGCTGTAACTGAAGATAAGCATTCTCGAATAAATAATCATCGTCATCAAGAAATCTTATATACTTCCCCTGAGCCACATTCATTCCGTGATTTCTGGCAACACAGGCATTGGACTCCGTTATTGGATGCCAGGAAATCTCGGGACGTTTCGCAAATTCGCATGCGATGGTTTTCCAACTTTGATCAGGACCATTTGGCACAACAATAATTTCCAAATCACCTTCAGGAGCAGAATGCAAAGCACTCCTGATTGACCTCTCCAGAAAATGAGGCCTAGCGAAGGTTGGGATGACGACTGAAATCAGTGGGAGACCCATCACTCTACTCTTTACGAATTACCAGTATCCATTTGGAAAAAGGAAAGTGCTCACATTTCTCCTCACCGTGCTTTTGGTCGAATCCAATTCGAGGCCATTCTTCTCAAATTCCGTCTGTATGACTTATCTTCCGGAGAAACCAGAAAAGCAAAAAACAGCAGAATATGCTCCCAAACTTCAAAAATAATCAAAAAAATCCAATAAACAGAATAATCAACTCTCCATCCGTTGATGTGAGAATTATGTATTATTTTAGATGACTCAAAAACATTTAAATTAAATGCTGCAATGAATTTGCCAAAATATTTCTCCTGAATTTCAGCAGTTTTACTGAAAATAATATCTCTTTTCTGGTTTGTCAGAGTTTGAGAATGAACTCTATATTGATAAATATTAATCTCATCAACATACCTTACCGTACCATTCAAAGCCAGCCTGACCCAATATTCATAATCTTCAGCACAAAACATTTCTTCGTTATATTCGCCTATCTTTGACAAAACTCTTCGCGAATACATAAATGCAGCCCCCACATTACTTCCGTAGGAAAGGTCAATCACGCTACGTTGAGGCCAAAAAGAGGTCCATTCGTAAAGAAATTCACCTTCATCATTGATGACATCCATATTAAACGCCACCATGTCGACCTCAGGATTTCCATCGAGATAATTTCCCATTTGCTTGAGCGCATCTGGCTTGAACAAATTATCATCGCTAGTCCATGTTAAATATCTACCCTTGGCCTGTGAAAACCCCACGTTCAAAGAACGTGGAAGCTTCTTGTTCGAAGAATTTCTTATAACCCTAACGCGTGAATCCTTGTCACAAAAATCTCTTGCAATTTCATAGGTCCCATCGGATGAACAGTCGTCAACAACGATGAGCTCCCAATCCACCTCGCTCTGCATGAGCACACTTTGAATCGATGCCGAAAGCCAGCGCTCTCCATTAAACGAAGGTAAAATGACGGATATTTTGGGACTTGAGTACATCATTCTCCAGCCTTTAACCCGAAACATGTAAATCGAATCCCGAGAATGAAGATGATTTTCATTAATTAGATCCTATCATCACGATCTGATCGCAATTTTTCAAAGATGCTTCTCGGTGAGCGATAATGACAACCGTTTTCAGCCCCGAAAGAACGCGGATTGCATCATTCAATTCTTGCTCGGTACGCGCATCGAGAGCACTCGTGGCCTCATCCATACACAAAACCGGTGGATCTCGATAAAGGGCGCGGGCAATTCCCACTCGTTGCCTTTGACCACCGGAAAGACGAATACCCCGGTCTCCCACAAGAGTGTAGTAACCCTGGGGCAATTCATTAGTGGCAAAATCGTGGATCTGAGCTATACGAGCGGCTCTCTCCACGGCTTGCATATCTATATTTTCCAAAGCAACGCCAAAGGCAATATTTTCAGCCAGGCTAACATCAGCCAGATATATATGCTGAGGTACATATCCTATAGAACGTTGCCACTCCGACTGGTTTTCAGAATCTATAACCACTCCATCGACAATCACCGACCCTGAATGTGGCTTCACCAATGCAAGCAAAATATCCATGACCGTACTCTTTCCTGCGCCACTTCTTCCAATAAGACCCACAGTGGAATTTGCAGGAATGGTGATATTGATGCCACTTAGGATAAATTCCTCTGGACTGGCGGGATAAGAATAGTAAACATCGCGCAAACAAATTTCACGTCGTGGACACATCGAAGATTGTGTATTTTTCTCCAATAGGATTGGCAGAGAGATATCTTTATGTATATTCTCCAGTGCCGCAGATGAGAATCTCAAGCGAGCGATCCCTCTATACATAATCTGGACTGCGGGCAATAGCCTGTAAGCAGCAAATCCGTACAGACCCAAAGCAGGCAAAACCTGCGCCATGTCACCAGATCGCCACAGAAGGAATAGTGATATCAGTATTAGACCAGAATAACCCACTGCCTCCACAATATACAAAGGCGATTGGCTCAGAGTTTCAGCAGCAGCTGAATTTCGAGAGAATTCATGAGAAGCACGAGAGAACCCCTTGATATATTCTCTCGTAGCATGAGCCATCTTCACATCTTTGATACCACCCAAAGCCTCATTGCTCGCTTTATAACGACTTGAATCAGCCTGCTGGCGTGCGGCTCCAGTTCTAGCCAATCTTTTGCGCACAAGCATATAAATGCAATAATACAAAAGACCCACAGTGACTACGATGGCAATCGCCATCAGTGGATCATAGATAAATACCAAAAGCACCATCGCTATTGCGATTGCACCTTGCGCCAAAAGCATTGTCAATGGCTGCAGCAGATCGAAGACGATCTGATCGACTTCGGAAAGTACATTCTTCGCCATATCAGAAGGATTTCTTGAGAGAAAAAATTCGTATGGCTGATGCAGATACACATGCAACAGCCGAGTGCTTATCGAATGCCTGCTCATATGAATAAATCTTACAACAAAATGGAAAGTTATCACCTTAAATGCTGAAGAAAAAATCACTATCGCTATGGTAATAAATCCCAAAACCGAAATAAAATCCGCATTATTGAGAAAACCAAATTCCTCAAAGATTTCTCGATACCATTTATTCTCTTGAATTATATTGGGTCTCGCGAGTACAGAAAGAAATGGAGCGATTGAAAGTACACCCAGTGTTTCAAGCCCAGCCATACAGATAACAAGAATCAACAAGAGCATAGCCTTGCGCCGCTCGACCAGAGTCAGTAAGCTCCAGATTTTCTGAAAAGCATCAGTCATTGATAATATAAATTAATCGCATCAATATAATCCATTACCCAAACACAAGAACTCTCTTTAATGAACGCAAACAATAGATTATTTCTTCTCTCAAATTTATCATTTCAAATATAGTTACGCGCATAATCGAACCTATTCAGTCATCTGATTCGAGAAATGTTCTGCAGCTGCAGCGGTAAATCTCGAGGTCAAATGATGCGCATCCCTATATATCACTATATTATCCCGTATTGCCGAACATAATCCAGCAGGACAAACAAAGCTTGCCGTTCCAATCCAGTGGGCTTTAGGATATTTATTTACAACGCGCTTCAAAATTGATGCTACCCTAGTATATCGAGGATCTATCCATGAGGTTTCACAAATACCCCTTTTCCCGGATTTATTCTTTATCAGACAATCCGGACCATTGAAACCAAGTGCAGGATTGGCCTCAATCACGAAGATTGCATCAGTATTCCGAGAGAGCCTTTCCAGAATCCGCTCTGTCCCTTCGGCCCATTGCTTCTCCGTGAAATCACTAGAAGCCGTACTCCCCAGAAATATGTTATCTACTTTCCTGGCCTGCAGCCATTCGATGGCCTTGTTTCTCCACTCCTCGCATTCAGTGTACTCACGCCCTATGCGTTGATAAAAAAATACCTCATCCACCATGGGGCATGAAGATTTTGTCAGCACAATGATTTTCCATTGATGAGGATCGTACATTGCGGCCAAAGTAGAGAACCATTGAGCCCCAATACTATCGCCAAATAGTACCGCCGTCCTCTTTGCCGAGTCCTCCCCAAAAATACAGGGCTTCAGCTCGGAACTGTGGAACCAATCATCACAGCCAAAGCCATAAATCATAGGGGCATCATTCTTGGCCTGCATGTACCTTGAATTATCTTCGATCGACAAGACTTCCTGGGCATGGGCATTCCAGCGCAGCAACTGAGAATTGGCGATCAAAATCAAAGAAACTGCAGCAAGCATCTGCCAACCATGGCGTACACGAGCAAGCCGTCCATAGCGCACAGGATTCTCCAGCATGTAATGTGTCAATATCGCCAACATCAATGAGATCAACAGTGCTGCCATCGTATTGAGAAAATCGCCTTTCACAGGAGCCACATAGGCACCAACAATGATCACCGGCCAATGCCAGAGATACCATGCGTACGAGATCTTCCCGATACCTTGCATCAACGGCGTCGCCAATAATCTTGAAGGCCATGCCATCACCGATGAGCGGTTGCTTTCCAGAATCCCACCCGATACCAGAAGCGCACATGCGGCCAGGGTTGGGATAATGGCTGCCCAGCCTGGGTATACCGTATTTTTATCGATTCCCACCAGTCCAGCCATCAACAAGATGACCCCCACCCAGCCCGTAACGCCATAAAACCCAGGTGAATATTTTCCTTGCCTGAAAAGTACCCATACAAGGGCTCCCGCCGAGAACTGCCATGCCCTGGTTGGCATCATGTAAAAAGAAAATATGGAATTGAACTGCGATATGAATATGCAAGCCAGCAATGACAAGATCGCAATAATCGAAAACAAAGGAACCAGTGCAGTTACCTTTGAGTATTTTCTATGCAGCTTGAAATACGCCAGAATGATCAAAGGCCAGACAATGTAGAACTGCTCTTCCACGCCCAGAGACCATGTATGGAGGAATGCATTCTCGCCAGATTCCGATGAGAAATAATTTGCATCAGAAAATGCAAAATATATATTACTCATCCATGCAACGGCCATTGCGGCCGCCATACTTTGACTTAGATGCGTTGTTTCAGGCTCAATATTATAAACAACAGCACCAGCGACCAATATAACCAGCATCAGCGCGGGCAGAAGCCTGCGCATACGATTGGAGAAGAAACGGAGCAGTTCTATCTTTGCAGAAGATTCATATTCCCGCACCAACACTCCAGTTATCAGGTAACCAGAGATCACAAAAAAAACGTCCACCCCGATAAACCCCGCGAAGAATCCATCGATGGAAAGATGAGACAGAACGACAAGGATGATGGCGACCGCCCGCATTCCCTCAATGTCAGGCCTGTAATTGGAACTATCCATGGCCCTTCCTTTATTGGATCATCGTTCGCCGCACACGAATGTCGATTCCTGGGTAATTTCGGTTGAAATATTAATTAACATCTCCCACATATTCACCGAAAGTCGAGGAACATCCAGAGAACGGTGCAATAATAACAACGATTCAAGCAGCAATGACATTGAATCCACCTTGCATTCGCCCACGTGTATCCACAAATATCTTCGCCTTGCTGGCCAGTAGCGCATAATCAAACGCGTCATGGTCCGTGGCCAGGACCACACAGTCATAGCGATCCACTGTTTCCTCATTCAGCGGAACAGACCTCAGGTCAAAGTGGTAATCCCGCTTATGCGGAAACACCGGCACATGCGGATCGCTGTAATCTATATCCGCCCCCTTGGCCTGCAGCAGATCCATGATCTCCACAGCTGGGGATTCCCGTGTGTCATCAATATTCTTCTTGTAGGCCAGCCCCAGCACCAATATACGGCTCCCCTTGATGGCCTTGCCCCGTTCATTGAGTGCATCGGCGACCTTGCCTACCACCCAGTGCGGCATATAGTGGTTGATTTCACCGGCCAGTTCGATAAATCGCGTATTTACGCCATATTCACGCGCCTTCCATGTAAGGTAGAAGGGGTCGATGGGAATGCAGTGGCCGCCGAGGCCGGGGCCGGGTCGATAGGGAACAAAGCCGAAGGGCTTGGTGGCAGCTGCATCAATGACTTCATGGATGTTGATGCCCATCTTGTCGGCCACGATCTTCATCTCGTTGACCAGGCCGATGTTGACGCTGCGGTGGATGTTCTCCAGCAGCTTGGTCATTTCAGCCGCCTTGGTGCTGCTGACGGGCACCATGGTCTGGATGGCATGTTGGTACAGCGCCATGCCCAGTTCCAGGCAGCTGGCAGTGCACCCTCCGATCACCTTGGGGATGTCCTTGGTACCGTAATGCGGATTGCCAGGGTCTTCGCGCTCCGGAGAGAACACCAGAGCGCAATTGGCGCCAGGCTCCAGTCCACGGCTGCGCAGGCGGGGTGCCAGCACTTCGTCCGTCGTGCCGGGCCAGGTTGTGCTCTCCAAGCTCAGCAACTGACCTTCGCGCATGTGAGGCAGCGCCGCCTCCACCGTGTTGATGATGAAGCTCAGGTCGGGCTCGCGGTGAACATTCAGGGGCGTGGGCACGCAGATGATCAGAGCATCGATTGCTTCTGTCCGTGCAAAGTCAGTGGTGGCCTCGAATCCCTGTTCCAGCGCACGTCTGATCTGCTCGGGAGTGATTCGCTCTATATAGCTGCCGCCTTCGCCCAGCGTACGGACCTTGGCTTCATCAATATCAAAGCCCACCACCTTGATGCCAACCTCGGCGAAGCGAAGGGCCAGAGGCAGGCCCACATAGCCCAGCCCATAGATACCCACGCGCACAGAGCCATGGGAGATCTTTTCCTTGAGGCGCGCAAGGGCCCCCGGGTTGCCAGCATGCATTGGTGTTTCCCTCTGATTTCTTGTCGTTCTCTGTCACGGACACCCCGCGACCTTCCAGCAGTTATTGTGAACCGGCCGCTCTTTCCCTGGTACCGGCAATCGCACGACAGACGCTACTGCGCCACAAAGCTCCCCGTCTTGCCTCCGTGCTTCTCCAGCACCTTGATTCCCTCCATCACCATGCCCTTGTCCACCGCCTTGCACATGTCATAGACCGTGAGCAAGGCCACCTGCACGGCTGTGAGCGCCTCCATCTCCACCCCGGTCGGACCAACGGTCTCGACAGTGGCAAGACAGCGGACGGACGACGTTTCGGACAACAGTTCGAAATCCACCGCCACCCGCGTCAACGCCAGCGGATGGCACAGCGGTATCAGGTCACTGGTCTTCTTGGCAGCCATGATGCCGGCGATGCGCGCGATGCCCAGCACGTCGCCCTTCTTGGCGGTGCCGCTCTGGATGATGGCCAGGGTGGCGGGCTGCATGGTGATGCGGCCTTCGGCGACCGCGATGCGGTGGGTTGCCGGCTTGGCGCCGACGTCGACCATGTGGGCTTGGCCCTGGGCATCGAAGTGGGTGAGGGAAGACATGGAAACTCCTGAAAATGCACTGGCCGGCCCATGGCAGTCCTGACACGCAGGTCAACGCGCCATGAACGTTCGGCGAACCGAGGCATCATAGTGGGGTGTTCCACCGCCCGGCATCAAGGTGCAGGGCCCGGCCTTCTGGCCTCCTACCTGCCCATGCGCCCATCACGCCTGAAAACACGTTTCGCCGTTGGCCTGCAGTTGCTGGCCGCGTCCCTCACCATCGCAACGCATGCCCCCGCACAGGCCCAGTTGCGCCTGCCCACGCTGGGCGACGGCGCGGCCACGACGACCAGCGACGAGCGGCGCCTGGGTGACCGCATCATCCGCTCGCTGTACCGCGATCCGGACTACATCGACGATGCGGTACTGCAGGAGTATGTGGAAGGCATCTGGCAGCACCTCGTCGATGCGGCACGCACGCGCGGCGAGCTTTCGGATGAGCTGGAAGAGCGCTTTGCCTGGGAAATCCTGCTGGGACGGGACCGATCGGTCAACGCCTTTGCGCTGCCCGGCGGCTATCTGGG
>Ga0308167_1002392_pt1 | contig 17534 bp, 19 predicted proteins | sample PhyCR1_2_FD_202138 | JGI IMG/M metagenome (GOLD analysis project Ga0308167, IMG submission 202138) | Phyllosphere microbial communities from UC Gill Tract Community Farm, Albany, California, United States - DLSLRC.R1 | ecosystem: Host-associated > Plants > Phyllosphere > Unclassified | place... | reverse complement strand
CAAAACCGGTCTTGCCGCGCAAGACGCGAAGATGAGTGCCATCTCTAACAACCTGGCCAACGTCAACACCACCGGGTTCAAGCGCGATCGCGTGATGTTTGCGGACCTGTTTTATCAGAACCAGCGTACGCCAGGCGGACAGCTGGATCAGAACAACACCTCGCCCACCGGCATTCAGTTCGGTACCGGGGTAAAAATTGTTGGTACTCAGAAAGAGTTCTCCACCGGCAATATTCAGAACACCGGACAGAAGCTCGATGTGGCGATTACCGGTCAGGGTTTTTTCCAGGTGGAAACCAGTGATGGTGATATCGCCTATACCCGTGCCGGGAATTTCCAGAAGAACCCGGACGGCCTGCTGACCAACGCCCAGGGGCTGCCGCTGGTACCGCAGATTGAACTGCCGGATAACGTGAAGGATATCCAGATCGGCAAAGACGGCACGGTCACCGCGACGGTGGCAGGCGAAAACGAGCCGGTTGAGCTGGGGCAGATCACCCTGGTGAATTTTGTCAATCCGGCCGGGCTGGAAGCCATCGGCGGCAATCTGTACCGCGAAACCGCAGCCAGCGGCGAAGCGGTTGAAGGCGTTGCGGGCGAAGAAGCTTTCGGACAGCTTGAGCAGGGGTCGCTTGAAGGCTCCAACGTTCAGGTGGTGGAAGAGATGGTCGATATGATTACCGTTCAGCGCGCCTATGAGATGAACGCCAAAATGGTGTCAGCCGCGGACGACATGATGAAGTTTGTCACGCAGTCGATGTGATGCGTGCAGTGAAGTGGACAAAAAATGAAAAAGCAGTGTGTTATCGGTTTTTTTGTACTGCTGCTGGCCGGGTGTGAAAGCCCGGCGCTGCTGGTACATAAAGACGACGCAGCCTATGCGCCGCCGGAAGATTTTGCCATGCCGCCTGTGCAGGTGCAGGGCGGTGGTTTGTATAACGGCAACTATAACTGGTCACTGACGCAGGATCGCCGCGCCTATCGCGTTGGCGATATCCTGACCGTGAAGCTGGATGAATCGACCCAGGCCAGCAAACAGGCGCGCACCAATTTTGGTAAGAAAAACGATGTCTCCATCGGCGTGCCGGAGGCCTTCGGCCATTCCGTGGATAAGCTCTCCGGTTCGATAGACGCCAACCGTAACTTCAATGGTAATGCCACCTCACAGCAGCAAAACAGCCTGCGTGGTGCCATCACCGTTGCGGTCTACAAGGTGTTGCCTAACGGCGTGCTGGCGGTACGCGGTGAAAAATGGCTGACCCTCAATCAGGGTGACGAGTACATGCGCGTAACCGGACTGGTGCGTGCGGATGACATTGAGCGCGACAACTCCGTCTCATCCCAGCGTATTGCCAACGCGCGTATCTCCTATGCGGGACGCGGGGCGTTGAGCGATGCCAACTCTGCAGGATGGCTGACCCGCTTCTTCAACCATCCACTGTTCCCGCTTTAATGGAGTCTGCCATGCATAAAATGATGCTATTTCTGCTGCTGTGGACCAGCGGCGCGGCGGCGGAACGGCTGGGCAACGTGGTGGATATCCAGGGCGTTCGTGGCAACCAGCTGGTGGGTTACAGCCTGGTGGTGGGCCTCGACGGCACCGGCGATAAAAACCAGGTGAAATTTACCAGCCAGTCGATAACCAACATGCTGCGCCAGTTCGGCGTTCAGCTGCCAACCAAAATCGATCCTAAGGTGAAAAACGTGGCCGCCGTGGCAATCAGCGCGACGCTGCCGCCGGGGTACGCGCGCGGTCAGGCCATTGACGTCACCGTATCGTCGATTGGCGATGCGAAGAGCCTGCGCGGCGGGACGCTGCTGCTGACCCAACTGCGCGGGGCGGACGGTGAGGTCTATGCGCTGGCGCAGGGAAACGTGGTGGTGGGAGGCGTGAAGGCTGAAGGTAACAGCGGCTCCAGCGTCACCATCAACACGCCGACCGTCGGACGGGTGCCCAACGGCGGGTCCGTTGAGCGTGAAATTCCGTCCGATTTTCAGCAGAACAGCCAGGTGATTTTGAACCTCAGGCGCCCGAGTTTTAAAACGGCAAACGGTGTTGCCGTGGCGCTGAATAACGCGTTTGGCGCTGGTACCGCCACGGCGCAAAGCGCCACTAACGTGGTGGTCAACGCGCCACAGTCGGCTGGCGAGCGCGTGGCGTTTATGTCGATGCTGGAAGATGTGCAAATCAATGCCGGGAAACAGCCGCCGCGCGTGGTGTTTAACGCCCGCACCGGCACGGTGGTGATTGGCGATGGCGTCGTGGTGCATGCCGCCGCGGTGTCACACGGCAACCTGACGGTAACCATCCGCGAGTCTGCCAACGTCAGCCAGCCAGGCGCGTTTAGCCCGGGCCAGACCATGGTGACCCCGGAAAGTGATGTGAGTGTTAATCGTGGTCGCGGGCAGATGGTGACGGTTGCCGCGGGAACCAGCCTGCGCAGTATCGTCAATACCCTGAACAGCCTTGGCGCCGCGCCGGATGACACGATGGCGATTCTGCAGGCCCTGCACGAAGCCGGTGCGCTGGATGCCGAACTGGTGGTGATTTAAGGAGCGGTTATGTTAGATGCCATTACCCGTAACAGCGCCATGCTGCCCGGTGATATGACCGGGCAGGTCAAACCGCAAAACCTTGAGCAGGCGGCGGAGCAGTTTGAAGCCATGTTCCTGCGCTCGCTGATGAAAGAGATGCGTAAAGCCTCGCAGGCGCTGGCAGACGGCAATCCGTTCGACAGCAAACAGCAGCGCATGATGCAGGAATTCTACGACGACAAGCTCACCTCGCAGCTGGCGTCGCAGCGCAGCACCGGCATCGCGCAGATGATTATTACCCAGCTTGGGCCGCAGCAGAGTGCCGCGTTTAAGAATTCGCAGAGTATGGCCGCTTTACAACAACATCCTCAGCTATTAAAGACCCCCGTAGTACCGGTGATGCGGCGCGGGCAGGAGTAACCGATGAACATGATCAACATTGCCTGGAGTGGCCTGCAGGCGGCCCAGTTTGGGATGAGCGTGACTTCCATGAACATCACCAACATGCTGACGCCGGGCTACAGCCGCCAGGGCATTATTCAAAGCTCAGTGGTGACAATGGGGCAGGGCGGAATGTCGGCCGGCGCGGGTGTGCAGGTGGACAGCATCCGCCGTATCTCCGATCAGTACCTGACCAGCCAGGTCTGGCAGAGCAACAGTAAAGCCAACTACTACGGCATTAATAACCAATACCTGAGCTCGCTGGAAAAAGTAATCGGTACCGAGTCCACCAGCCTGGGCTCCGGGCTGGATGATTTCTTTGCCGCCCTGAGCGCGCTGACCAAAGAGCCAGAAAGTGAGGCCAATCGTCAGCAACTGCTGAACCAGGCGGGCTCGCTGGCGACGCGCTTTAACAATATGAACGACTTCATCAATAGCCAGAAAACGTCGATCACCAATCAGCGCGACACCATGGTGGGGCAGATCAACAGCCTGACGGCCGGTATCGCTGATTACAATAAAAAAATCATGGAGATGGATTCGACCGGCGGCAACAGCAACGTGCTGCGGGATCAGCGTGATGAGCTGGTAAAACAGCTGAGCACCTATGCCGACGTCAAGGTGAGCGAAGACAGTAACGGCAGCTACTCCGTAGCGATGAAAAACGGCCAGCCGCTGGTGAGCGGCAAGGTAGCGGGCGAGCTGAGCAGCAGCATGGACAGCAGCGGTAACCCGGTACTGAACCTGAACTTCTTTAACACCAACTTCACGTTAAATCCTTCTACCGGCGGGCAGCTTGGCGCGCTGTATGACTACGAAACCGGCGATCTGGCGCAAATGCAGGCCTCGGTGCAGGGTATGGCGGAGGCGGTAGCGACGCTGTTTAACGACCAGCTGGCACAAGGCGTTGATAAGAATGGTAATAATGGCAAGCCGCTGTTTACGTTCGATCTTACCAACCCTAACGGCATCATACAGGTTAACGACCTCAAGCCGGATGAGCTGGCGTTGTCAGACAAGCAAGGGGAGCAGGGGAACGGCGATAACCTGCAAAAGCTGATCGAGCTGAAAAACACCAAGGTGGATATCGGCGGCATGGGCAACATGAGCCTGAATGAAGGCGCTGCCGCCATTATTTCCAACATCGGGATCGCCAGCAAAAAGTCTAAGAGCGAGATGGAGGCGGCGCAGGGGGTCTTCGAGCAGGCACAGCTGCAGCGCAATAATCTCAGCGCGGTCAACGAGGACGAAGAAGCGATCAACCTGCAGGTCTACATGCAGGCATATCAGTCAAACGTTAAGGTCATTGCGACCGGCAACCAGATTTTCAACGACCTGTTAGGCCTGTTTTAACCGGCGTTAAGGAACCTACTTATGCGAATCAGCAGTCTTTATAATTCCGATGCCATGATGGCGCAGCTTGGCGTTAACGGCACCCGCGCCAGCAAACTGATGGAACAAATGGCGACCCAGAAACGGATTAACGTCCCTTCTGACGATCCGGTGGTCGCCACGCGTCTGGTGCAGCTTAATCGTGAACAGTCGGCGATTAAGCAGTACCAGAGCAATATTACCGGCCTGAGCGGTGCGCTCTCCAGACAGGAAGCGAACATTGACGCCATGAGCAAACAGCTGCTGGCGCTGAATGACAAGCTGCTGTCCGCGGCCAACGGCGGCGTTCACAGCGACCAGGATATGGCGGGCTATGGCGCGGAGCTATCTTCGATGCTCGATTCGCTGGTCGCCTCGCTGAATGCGCAAAATGAAAGTGGCGGCTATCTCTTCTCCGGTACTAAAACGGATACCAAACCGGTTAGCTGGGATGAGGCGCAGGGGAAATATGTCTATCAGGGCAACAACGGCACGCGTGAAACCACGGTGGCGAACGGCGTAAACGTCACAGAGAATACCCATGTGGCGGCCGCGTTTTCCGGCAGCGACGACGATCTGGAGATGCTGAACAAGCTTAAAGCGCTGAGCGATAAAATGCAGGACCCGTCGCTGTCGGTGAGTGATTACCAGGCCGATATCGACGAAATGCTGACGATTTCCGGTCAGTCAAGCGATAAGGTCGCGGCGCTGTTTACCGACCTCGGCGGACGGCAGAACCGCCTGTCGATGCTGGCTGACGCGCATACCGACGTCAGCACGGCCAACGATCAGGTGATCCGCGATCTTTCGGATACCGACTGGGCTACCACCAGCATTAACCTGCAACTGTTCACCAACTCGGTACAAATCACCAACAAAGCGTACAGTATGATTAGCCAGCTCTCACTCTTCAGCATGTTGTAATGGTTATGCAAGTCGGTTTAAAAACAAACTCCTTAACCACCACGCCGTCCCTGGTCAGAACCACGCCGGGGGCGGCCGCGCCCGTTGCGCGCACTGAGCAAATCGCGCAGACCAGCCGCACGTCGCAACCTTTTCCCGAGTCCGCGCTGCTCTCTCGCCGCCCATTGCGTTACAACGTCCAGCTTAACCAGCAGCTCACGGCGGTGCAGAAGGCGGAGGATTATCTGTCTGAAACGGAAAATCAGCTATTGGTGCTACGTCATCAGGCGATACGCGGAAAAGGTGACGCGCACGCCCCGACGGTGAGCCGTCTGTTACAGCAGCGCAGCACGCTTTCGGGCGGCACCATCGATCGTAACTTTAACGTGACGCTGCAGCAAAAAAGCCGGGTCAGTTTTGCCCTGCCGGGCATGGAAAAGGTGCTGGAGCAGACTCAGGGGGAAACGCTGGTGTTTGCGCTTGGCGGCAGCAAGCGGGAACTTACCGCCGTGTCGATACCGGCTGACGCTTCGCCCCGGCAAGCGCTGATGCATCTGAACGTGGGCCTGGGACGTCTGGGGATCCATGCCACGCTGGGTCGGGACGGCACTGCGCTATTCCAGGTGGATGAGAGCCGCTGGGCGCAGGTCAGTCAGCAGTTGAGCGTGCGTGGCGAAGGCCACCAGTTCCCGGCGGACGCGTTTACGCTGCTCGCTCCGCAGGCGGAAGCCAGCCGTGAAGATCAGATTAACCAGCTCAGCAGCCAGTGGGACCGTGCAGCCAGCGGCACGCTTCAGCAAACGCTGGAGCAAATCACCCGGGAGCGGAGCAAGCTGCATCAGCATCAGGAACGCGTGACGGCGCGCATTCAGGATATGGCAACGGCGTATAACCCTCAGGAGGCGCTGGAAACGTCGCGCGCCCTTGGCGACGCGCTGGCTAACGGTGGCAAGCAGTACGGCCTGCTTTCACAGGCCCTGTTGGCGCAAGGAAATATCTCGCTGTCGACCGTAAAAAACGTGCTGGGATAAAGCCCTGCCCGCGTTTCCAGACGCGGGCGAAGGCGGGATCACTTGCGCAGCGGGTAGAGGAAAATAGCCCCGCTTTGTCCGACAACCAGCTGTTTATTGCCGACGTAAACCGGCTGCATCCAGAAATCAATGTGCAGCAGCATATCCACCAGACCATCAATCATCAGCCCTTTTTGCGCCGTGCTGTAATAGATAGGCGTGTAGGAGAAGAAACGCTTACCGTTTTGCTCATTGATCTCGCTGAATTTCCCCTTCAGTACAAAACGGTTATCGTTCGGGTTAGTTATCGTCGTCAACGTGGCGTGATTGACGGTTTGCATGTGCGAATCGTAGATCTCTTTGCGGCGCGACATCAGATCGTAAAAGCCCAGCTGAATAAACCCTTCGACATTTGCCTGTGGCGCTGCAGTTGGCGTGATCAGCCGGGCCCCCGCAAACGTGCTGGCTGCCATCAGAAAATAGACAAGCAGCCACTTCCCGTTAAGAGCAGACTTCCATCTCACTGAGTTTTCTCCTCGTTTCTCGCAACAGCAGGTTGTTTAATTGTGTGGTGTCGATGCGCCAGTGATAGATCGCCATCACCAGCTGTTTTTTGTCGCATCGGCTTTGAAGCGCGAAGGTGTAGTTAAGCGTCTGGTCGACGCTCTGGTAATAGACCGTCATGCTGATGGACTGTGGTTTTATCTGCTGGTTAATGGCGTAGAGGGTATCTTTGATCTTGCTGTAGAAATCCTCTTTGTTCATCTCCAGCCGGTTTGCTTCCGAGATCTCGTAGATGCGGATATTGCTGTACACCCCCGACTCCTGCTCGGTAGCGATCAATCGGGAGCCTTGCTCGTTTGCGTAACGCCAGCCTGCGACAGCGCTGAAGACCATTACGGCAATCAGCACAGCAAGCGCGATCAGAGGCTGTTGCAGGCGCGATCGCTTATCAGGTTGCGATCGCGGCGTGACCTCAATCCCGCCGCTGTCCGGCTCGGGCGGCGCCGGGAGCAACAGCTCAGCAGAAGCATCCGGCGTTTCCTCCGTTATTTCCTCTGTGGCATCCGTTAATGTCGTACTGGCAGGCTGATCGATATCGTCACTATCGTGTTCAACCGAGCGGCACCAGTCCTGCTCCAGCAAATAACCCTTTTTGGGTATGGTTTTTATAATTTTTTGCGTTTTTCCATCGTCTTCAAGGGCGGCACGCAATGCATGTATCGCATTGGGAAGACTGTTATTTCCGATCACCCGGCGTTCCCACACCAGCGTGGTCAATTCCTCGCGGGAGAGTATTTTCCCTGCGTTTGTCGCCAGCACATTCAGCAACTTTAATTGATACTCGCCGAGTCGTTTACGCTCACCCGAAACCAGGCTGATGATCGAGCCGGAGGGTAAATCGATTAACCAGTTGTTAACCGCATAATAGATTTTATTCATGGCAAGTGATGGTGGATTTCCACTCCTGAAGAATTTAATTCATAAAGGCATCCCGCGAACGCGTCGCTAAGTGCTTAATGTAAATTAAGGGTTAAATCCGTTTAAAATTCATTGAGAATTGCCGCTTGCCTGCGGAAATGATGCAAAGAAAAGGGAAAGTCAGAGGATTAAACGCGAGAACATGCGGTGTGTAGGGAGAGTTTAATCCAGCGATTTAGGCCCTTTCTTAGGCGTATTTAGGAAGTTTCTCTTCCGGGGCACATTTTTACGCGATAAAAATGTGATATGCAACGAATTAATAAACCAATAAACGGGGCGGGTATTAATGCTTTTCGTTAAACGTTAAATGACGTGGTGTATTGTTCTATTTATTAACAATGGGCTTTGGCATGTAAATAAAATGTTTTCAATGATCTTGTGCGAATGAGATGTTTTTCATCTTTTGAATAAAAAACGTTATAAAATGTCATACTGCTTTAAGTAGTGACGAAAATGTGTCGCTTTATATTCCCTCTTTTTTTAATGCTATTTACCGATCTGGTTTACATTTTTATATGCCTGTTATTTTCAGCCACCATCGGAAAAATATTTTTATCCTGGATTTAATTCTTCATCGGGGTGTGTCGTTTTACTTGAGTACCAGAGAGAAGAACCTGACAGACAGGTTCAAAAAGGAGAATACAAAATGGCACTTTCTATTTTTACTAACGCCTCTTCAATGGCTTCTGTTAACGCGCTGAATAAATCCAACAGCATGCTCTCCACCGCAATGGAGCGTCTGGGCACCGGTAAACGCATTAACTCTGCTGCGGATGATGCTGCAGGCCTGCAGATCGCTACCCGTCTTCAGGGCCAGACTAACGGTATGGCTGTTGCACAGCGCAACATCTCTGACGCCACTGCACTGCTGCAGACTGCTGAAGGCGCGTTCGACGAAGTCAGCAACATCATGTACCGCATGAAAGACCTCGCGACTCAGTCAGCGAACGACACTAACGGCCCGGAAGATCGTAAAGCGCTGCAGTCTGAAATGGACGAGCTGAACAGCGAACTGAACAACATCATGAATAACACCAAATATGCCGGTGAGAGCCTGTTCGCAAGCGGTGGTAAATTCACTGCCGCAATGAACTTCCAGATCGGCGCGTCCGAAGGTGAAAGCCTCAAGGTTGATGTCAGCGCTGATCTGACCGCAGTACAAGGCGCAAGCGGCCTGGGTGCCCTGACTACCGCTGACGCACTGACCACCGTTTCTGGCGCTCAGGCGATGATCACCAACATCGAAGGTGCGATTTCTGAAGTAGGTACGCTGCGTTCCAAACTGGGTGCGAACATCAACCGTCTGGGTCACACCGCGGCTAACCTGGCAAACATGAAAGACAACACCGACCTGGCGCTGGGTAACATCCGCGATGCTGACTTCGCCAGCGAAGCATCCAGCATGACCCGTAACCAGATGCTGGCACAAACCAGCATGTCGATGCTGAAACAGTCCAACAGTATGTCCGGTATGGTGATGTCCCTGCTGGGCTAATCCACTCACCTTTAAAAAAACACCGCTGTAAGGCGGTGTTTTTGTATGCAGTGTTTCCCTTCCTGGTCTTTCCCCTGAGGGGAAATCTTTCTTCCCGCTTAATTGTAAGCTTCTGAATTTAAACCACATAAAAACTGGCACGAAGTTTGCTTCCATTATGGTATGGCATAGCAACAGGTGCGAAAGGAGAAAACACATGGCCGATTTTAGCAGTATTGATCCCCAGACTCTGGCTCAGCAGCTGGCGACCTACGACATCGCATCGTTGCAAAACCAGCTGAAGACCAAAACCACCACAATGGATTCGCAGAAGAAAGCCCTCGATGCGCTGAAAACAGCGTTGACCGATTTCCGCACGGCGATGAGCGGGCTGAACAAAACCAACGAAGGCATGCTGAAAAACCTCGTCAGCATGAATCGCGAGGGAATTGCCAACGTCACCGCTCAATCGAATGCGCTGAAGGGCACCTACAACATTGAAGTTGAGGCGCTGGCCTCGGCGCATCAGATCGGTTTTGACAAGATGTCCGACGACAGCATCAGGAATGCTTCGGGCACGATGGATATTACGCTCGGCACTGGCGCGAAAGCCGAAACCATCACCGTGGATTTGACGGATATGGAGAGCCTGAGCGACCTGACTAAAGCCATCAATGGTCATAAAGATAACCCTGGCGTGACGGCATCGCTGATCCGCACCGACGGTGAAGTCACCCTGATGCTAAGCAGCGATGAGAGTGGCGTTAAAAATACCCTCTCCGTGACCAGCCCAACCGGTTTGGATTTCTCTAATCCGCAAACAATCTCGAAGGCTGCGGACTCCGTCATAAAGATGGGCGATATGACCTTCACCAACAGCTCTAACACGCTGGATAAGCTGATCGACGGCGTGACTATCGAACTGACCTCGGTCACGGAAGCCAACAAGCCACTGACCGTTTCGGTAGGTACGGACAGTGCGGGAACGAAAGAACAGCTGCAGACCTTTGTGGATGCCTATAACACCCTGCAGGACACCCTGACCAAACTGACTAAAAGTGGCAACGGGAATGATGAATCCCGCGGAGCTTTGGCCGGTGACGCCACCATGTCCTCACTCGATCGTGAACTGAATGACGTGATGCGTCAGGTGTTTGGCGACAAGCGAATGTCTGATTTCGGCATTACCGCCGATCGGGAAGGCAAGCTGCAGATTGACGGCAAAAAGCTGGATAAGGCGATCAAAGCTGACCCGCAGAAGCTGAACGATCTGTTTAACGGTAAGGAAGGCATGCTGACGGCGATTGATAAGTCACTTGACCGCTATCTCAACTCGACCAACGGGCTGCTGAAGGGGCGTCAGGAAGTGCTGGATCGTCAGCAGAGCGACATTGACACCAAAACCGAAGCGATGAATGCGCGCTACGACAGCTCTTACAACCGCTATCTGAAGCAGTTTACCCAGCTGCAAAAAGCGATGGCGCAGATGAATAACACCATGGGCATGTTTGGTTTAGCTTAAGGAAACAACCACTTCTATGTACGGGAACGAACAGCAGGGCTATGGCCACTATCAACAATCCGATCTGGCTATTCAGGCCGCCGCAGCAAATCCACATCAGCTGGTGTTGATGCTGTTTAACGGCCTGATGGACGAGCTGGTGCGGGCAAAAAGTCATATTGCCGCGCGTCGATACGACCGCAAGGTGCAGAGCATTAATAAATGCATCGACATTCTGAACGCCCTGACCAGCTCGCTGGATTTTGACAAGGGCGGTGAGCTGGCGCTAAGCCTGGCCAATCTTTATGACTACTGCGTTTATCGTCTCTACGATGCCAGTCACAAACTTTCCATCGCCAGCGTGGAAGAGGTAGAAGTGATCCTCCGCAACCTGCAGGACGGCTGGGAAAGAATGGGGCAGCAGAATGGATGATATTCAGGTTATGCGTTTTCTGGCGCGTTCCCTGGAGCAGGCGGCCAGCCAGCACGACTGGCCGACCATGCAGGACGTTGACGCGCAGATTGCTGCGCTGCTGAGTTCGCTGAAAGGGCAACCGACGAGCACGGAAAAACGTGAAGCGCTGGCTGCACTGCGGCAGGTACATCTCCGGGTGAATCGCTTCTGCCAGATACAAAGCGATGAACTGGAAAAGCAGCTCGCGCGCACGCGCCGTAATCGGGAAGGGGCAGCGGCCTACGCGCAGTTTTCCAGTACAGAGGATCGGGGTTAATGGATCTGTTGCTTTCACAGATGACGCCGGTCCCGGCGGCTACTGATCCTGTCGATGCCTCGCCGGTGCTGCCCGCGGTGAATACCGCGGGCGAAACGCCTGCGGCTTTTGACGCCTCAGGTCAGGCGCAACCGGGTTTCAGCGATGCGCTGCTCAACATCATTAACGTTTTGATTGGCGGTGAGCAGCAGCGGGACACTGCTATGGTGCTGGCGGAGGTGAAATCTCCCGACGATGAACAGACGGAGAAGCAGGCCGACGCCACCCGCGATATTAACGATCCAGACGGTTCGCCACAGCAGCTGCTGGACGCACTGCTGATGGCAAGCCAGACGCCCGCCAGGACGCTTAATGCCTCTGCCACGCTCATGCCGCAGTCCGGCAATGCGTTGACGATGCAAAACATCACGGCGGGGCAATTAACCCTGACGACGCCGCGCGCGGCAACTGTGCAGCCCGCGTTAGTTGACGTCGCGCCAGAACCGCTTGTTCAGGGCATAAAACCGGCGGTGGCGGATATCACTAAACCGTTGATGGCGATGATGCCTGCGACGGGACAGCCCGTTGTGCCTCAGACGTTCACTCACGCGTCAGAGAAACAGACGCTGAATCTGCCGTCGATCACCCTGGATGCCGACGAGGCGAAATGGGCGCAGCAGCTACACAGCGCCCTCAACGATCGTTTGCAGCTCCAGGTCAGAAACCAGGTGCAGCATGCCACCATCCGTCTCGACCCGCCCGAAATGGGCAAAGTGGATATCTCCCTGCAGATCGAAAACGGACGCATGCAGGTGCATATCAGCGCCAGCAACGGGGAAACCTACCGCGCGCTGCAGCAAATAAGCACCGAGCTGCGCCAGAGCCTGACGGAACAGAATTTCGTTCAGGTGAATGTGCAGGTTTCTTCCCAGTCGGGACAATCGCAACAGGGACGTGAACAGCAGCATGCGCAGGTGCCGCAAGAGAGTCCGATCGCCGGGGCAGACATTGCCACCGACGAGGCGAGGGCGGCACTCCACAAAGACGATTCAGTATTACTTACGGTGTAAACAGACTCACTATGACTATAAAGACATTTTCATTAGGACTGGTGATTGCCCTTATCGCCGCTATTTTTACCGCCGTATTGACCGTCCTCGGCACATATTATTTAAACCAGGATAAAGGCAAGCTCTCCAGCCTCACCAGCCTTTTCAGCTCTTCCGAAGAGACCCCGGTGGAGTTCGTGGAGATCAAGAACGTCGTCATCACCCTGAAAAGCCATCGCGATGCAGAACGATATTTGCTGCTGGAGCTGGCGCTGACCACGCACTCGCCGGCCGATGCTCGCCGTGCGAATGAACTTTCCCCCGCCATTCGCGGCGCAACGGTCAACCTGCTGTCGGCGATGGAATACGACGCGGTACGCGGCATGAACGTGGAATTACTGCGTGACAAGCTGATGCAGGCTTACAGCGAACGCTTCCAGAGTCTGCATACGCGGATGCCGTTTAACGACGTGATCATCAGCAAAATGGTTTTCCAGTAAGTCGCGGCAGTTGATGGAAATGATGGATTTTATTGCTGATGACTCGCTGACACCCGCTGATGAAGCGCGTTACGTCAACGCTTACCTGCCGCTGGTTCACCGGGTGGTGAAACAGCTCGCGTGGCAAACCAGCAGCGTAATGGACAAAGAGGACATGGAGCAAATTGCGCTGATGGGCCTGTTGTCATCGCTGCGGCGCTACGGTCATCCCGACGAACAGTTTGGCGCGTATGCGGCCCAGCGCATACGCGGTGCCGTGCTTGACGAACTGCGCGAGCTGGACTGGCGTCCGCGCCGGTTGCGGCAGAAAAGCCACAAGCTCAATGACGCTATTCGGGAGCTCACCCGCGTGCTCGGCAGAACGCCGAGCTTTGAAGATCTGAATGCGCAGCTTTCTATCACCGCAGAGGAGTACCACGAGTATTTGCTGCTGGACTGCGCGAAGACGCTGGAGAGCCTTGATGATTTATTGAGCGACGATGCCCTGAACGGCACGCTAAATACACGTTCGCTGGAAGATGAAATGGTCACCAGCGGTACGTTACGGGCTGCGCTGGCAAGTCTTGATGAGCGTGAGCAGATGATTCTCACGCTCTATTACCAGCAGGAAATGAGCTTAAAAGAAATTGCGTTAGTCCTCGATCTCACCGAGGCGCGTGTCTGTCAGCTCAATAAAAAGATCGCTCAGAAGATCCAGTGTTTTTTCCAGAAGTGAAAGGTATATGCAAAAGTTTCTCGGTATTTTCATTATTTTCGCCTGCGTGGTAGGCGGTTTTCTTATGTCCGGTGGGCGCCTGGCCTCGTTCTGGCAGCCCGGTGAGATCGTCATTATTCTCGGGGCGGGTCTTGGGGCGATGGTGCTGGCTAACCCTAAACCGGTTCTGGCGGAAATGTATCGCCAGTTTCGCGGCATCATGCGCAAAAACGAATATACCGATGAGTATCAGCGTCAGCTGCTGATGCTGCTGTATGAACTGCTTGAGCTGGTTCAGGATGGGGGGCTGAAGGTGCTGGATGAGCACATCGAAGTACCGGAAAGCAGCCCGCTGTTTCAAAAGTATCCGCTGATTCTGCAAAACAAAGCGATCATCACCTTTATTGCGGACAACTTCCGTCTGATGGCGATGGGTAAGATTAACGAGCATGAGCTTGAAGGGCTGCTGGAGCAGGAACTGGTGGCGATGGAAGAGAACCTTCTTCAGCCGTCCCGCTCACTGCAGCGTACCGCCGAAGCCATGCCGGGTTTTGGTATCTGTGCGGCGGTGTTGGGCATCATCATTACTATGCAATCCATCGACGGGTCTATTGCGGTGATCGGTGTGAAAGTGGCCGCCGCGCTGGTGGGGACGTTCCTGGGTGTTTTCTTCTGCTACTGCTTGATGGATCCGGTGGCAAACGCCATGGAGCAGCGCACCAAAAAGCAGATGGCGGTGATCGAGTGCGTGCGTACCGTGCTGGTGAACCATGTCGCCGGAAAACCGACGCTGCTGGCGGTAGACGCCGGCCGCAAAATGCTGCCGCTCGATTCAAAACCAACCTTTGCCACGCTTGATGGCTGGGTGAATCAGATGACAGGTGAGTCCTGATGCGTGGCGGTCGCGGAAAAGAACACACCACGATCATCAAACGCTCCTCGCGCAAAAGCCATGACGCGTTTCATGGCGGCGCGTGGAAGGTGGCATTTGCCGACTTTACGCTGGCAATGATGGCGCTGTTCATGGTGCTGTGGATCATGGGGTCGGTAACCGAAGAGGAGCGTAAGGAGATCGTCTCCCAGCTTAACGGCCAGTCGATTTTTGACGGGCAAACGCTGTCGCCTATCACCCAGCCGCACGGGATGGGCGGCAAGCTTGCCGTGACGGAGAAACGCGACAGTGAAGCACAGAAAAAACAGCGCGATGATGTCACGCCAGCGACGATGACCAGAGGCGAAAGCCTGGATGAGGTGAAATCGCGTTCGCAGAATGAGATCGAAGATCTTGCACGCATCATCATGAAGATCACCTCAGCCTATGATGCCCAGTCAAACCTGCAAATTGAGATTGTGCCGCAGGGGTTGCGCATCCTGATTACCGACGATCGGAAACGTGAAATGTTTCAGCGCAGCAGCGCGATTCTGACACCGTTCTTCACACGGTTGCTCACGGAATTCGCCCCGGAGCTGAATAAGATCGACAACAAGATCATTATCACCGGCCATACGGACGCGACGCGTTTCCGCGATCAGGATCTCTATAACAACTGGAACCTTTCTGGCGAACGCGCGATGCAGGCCCGTAAGGTGTTGACCCGCGCCGGATTGGATCAAAGCAAGATTTTACAGGTTAGCGGAATGGCCGATCAGATGCTGATCGATCCGGATAATCCCCTTAGCTCATCGAATCGCCGCATTGAGATCATGGTCCTTACCCAGTCGGCCAGCGAATCGCTGTATCAGTTCTTTGGCCAGCACGGTGAAAAGGTGATCAAGCCGATCGTCGACAGACTCTCGCAAAAGCACTAAATGGTTTCACGATGTTCAGCTCTATACAGATCCATAAACCGGCCTGCAGGATACTCTTCGTCGCGCTGACCCTGGCATTTTGCGCCGCTACTGAGGCCGCGCCACGCACCCAGACGATGTCCGCGGCGGAAAAAGACGAGGCGTTAAAGACGAGGATGCGGAACCGCGAGCTGCTGCTCAGGAAAAACCGTATCCGCCTTGCCGTGGTGCCTGTTACCCCGGAACAGAAGCGGCGTGAGGCTGAAAAGCGCCGTCTCGAACGCCAGCAAAACCGTGAATGGCTGGCGATGCACTCACGCTGGCAGCCAGGAAGGTTGTCCACCGATATGATCTGGGATCCGCTGCCTGGCGAGACGATCAGCCCGCGGCTGCAGGCCTCGTTAAGACAGGTGATCGTCCAGCTGAAAAAGCAGTTAGGTAAACCTTATGTCTGGGGCGGGCAATCGCCGGAGCAGGGGTTTGACTGTAGCGGGCTGGTCTTTTACGCCTTTAATCCGGTGTTAAGCCGCAACCTGCCGCGCACCGCCAACGCGATGTTCCAGGACCGAACATTGCATCCTGTGCGGCAGGAAAAATTACGCCATGGCGACCTGGTGTTTTTCAATATTAACCAGCGTCCCGGAGCCGACCATGTCGGCGTGTATATCGGGAACGGTGAATTTATCGAAGCACCGCGAACTGGTTTGAACATTCGCGTCAGCCAGCTTTCTGATGCCTTCTGGCAGAACCACTACCTGGGTGCTCGCCGGATATTAACTGAAGAGGCCGTGCTGTAACGGCCTGACGCTGAATACCCCTTCAAGGTATGCGCCGCCAGGGATGGCCCCCTTATTTAGAGATTGACTGAGATACTTTTCATGAACCAGATGCGTAAAAAATTCGCCATTGATGATGGCTCCACTAACGTAAAAATCAGCTGGATTGAAAACGGCAGCCTGAAAACGGTCGTTTCCCCAAACTCATTCCGTAAAGACTGGAAAAGCGCGGCCCTGCTGCGTGGTCAGTCGGTGTATAACTACACCATCGGCACCACCAAATATACCTACGACGCCACCTCTGATAAGGCGCTGTCGACCACCCACATCGACTATCAATATGATGATTTAAACCTGCTGGCGGTGCATCATGCGCTGCTGCAAACCGGCGTCGCGCCGTGCGACGTTGAAGTAATCGTCACCTTACCGATTACCCAGTTTTATAACCCGGATGACTGCCAGCGTAACGAAGAGCGTATTGAAGCTAAACGTAAAAATCTGATGCGCGATATCACGCTGAATAAAGGCGAGCTATTCCGCATTGTGGACGTGCAGGTGATGCCTGAAAGTCTGCCAGCGGCGCTGTCGCATCTTCTCAATTCGAGCGTCAACGAATTTACCAAATCGCTGGTGATTGACTGCGGCGGTACCACGCTGGATATGGGGATTATCGTAGGTGAGTTTGATGATGTTTCGGCGATTTACGGTAACAACGAAATCGGCGTGGCGATGGTCACCGATGCCACGCGTAAGCTGCTGGCAGCGGCGGACAGTGATTCAAGCTATCTGGTGGCGAATGAGCTTATCAAGCGCCGCCAGGATCTGGATTTCGTAAAAAGCGTGATTAACGATGAATCCCGTATCGATGAGATCCTTGAGAAGATTGAAATCAAAATCCAGGAACTGGGTGACCAGGTGGCTTACGAAGCGAAGAAGTTTGCCAAAAACCCGAACCGGGTTTATCTGGTCGGTGGCGGCGCGCATCTGATTGAAGGCGCGGTCCGCGAGGCTTACGCAACCCTCGGGGAACGCGTGATCAGTATTGAAAATCCGCAAAGCGCCCTGTCTCGCGAAATCTGCCTTTATCATTCCGACGCCGGTGCACGGGACATTGAAGAACCCCTGATGGCCGAGGTTGGCGAGGATGCATAAGGGGCAGATCCGGCGGGTTAATCTCTCCCTTCACCTGACGCCGGAGCAGTCGCACGCGGATTTGCGTGCGATGCAGCAGCTACAGCAGTGGCACCAGTCGGTGGGGCAGTCGGACAACGTGGATGATTCAAATATGACGATCCGCGCT
>Ga0308167_1002377_pt1 | contig 17642 bp, 13 predicted proteins | sample PhyCR1_2_FD_202138 | JGI IMG/M metagenome (GOLD analysis project Ga0308167, IMG submission 202138) | Phyllosphere microbial communities from UC Gill Tract Community Farm, Albany, California, United States - DLSLRC.R1 | ecosystem: Host-associated > Plants > Phyllosphere > Unclassified | place... | reverse complement strand
GGGACTGGGGGCGAGTGGTGTGGGTATGGTGGATAGCGATATTTTATCGCCAACCAGTATTGGCAATACCTTTTTTAATCAAGGTGGCGGCGCAGCTAATCGTCATTTTGGTAATTACGGTACTGGCATCCATTTGTCGTATGGTTCGAGTGGTGATAACAGTCAGCGTATGACAGCGAATCTCTTTATTGATTCAGCAGGTAATCTGTCCGTTGAATGGTTGTCGGTACATAAAAGCACGGGAACAATTGCCGTTCAGTATATTCAAAAGCTTTATGGGCCATTGAATAAACCTACTGCGGCTGATGTTCGTGCAATACCATTTTTTGGGGGGATTAGTGCAGGGACGAATTTAAACACGCTGACTGAGCCCGGTATTTGGTTTAACCCCGCCAATGCTAACGCATCTCTGGCGTTAAATTACCCCAGCACTCAAGCCGGTTCATTGCAGGTTTTGCAGGATGCTGGCGTCACGCAAATTTATACCGAATATTCTAGTGGTGCAGGGAGGCAATGGCGTCGTGGTCTCTACTCTGGAGTATGGAGCGCATGGCGAGTTGTCTATGATTCTTATAATAAACCCAGCGCAAGTGATGTCGGAGCATTGCCCATCGTCGGCGGCACGCTTAATGGCAATTTAACCGTTAAAAACCAAATCCAAGTGGGTAGCGTTGGTAACGGCTTTCTGGCTATTGGGGACAACGATTCTGGCTTGCGCAGCTCTGTCGATGGTCAGGTGGATTTATACGCTAATGGGCGAATGTATGGTTATTGGAATACCGGCGTTTTTTCATTCACCGGCCAGATAATACCATCTAATTACAACAATTTTGATGCGAGGTATCAGGCAAAAGGTAACTACACCCCTGCCGGAGAAGCCTACACCAAGGCGGTAAGCGATACGCGATTTCAGCCTAAAGGTAACTACACGCCTGCCGGAGAAGCTTATACCAAGGCGGTAAGCGATACGCGATTTCAGCCTAAAGGTAACTACACGCCTGCCGGAGAAGCTTATACAAAAGGGGAATCAGACGGGAGATATATGCGTGATGTGCGCTTGGGAACGCAGGCTAGGACAGGTGATGGGAGTTTTACCATTCCGGCTGGTTGTGTCGTAACTTCCGTATGGTCTGTTAATTGGGGAGTGCATGCTCTTTATTACAAGCCTATCCAAAGAAATATTAATGGAACATGGGTAACTATTTCAGGGTGATTAAATGCAATTATTAAATTTAAAGATATACGAGCCCACTCAGAAATTATCAGATGATGCACTGCATTTAATTGATGAGAATGGCTTAGATTGGTATGAATCCCAAAGTAAGTTTAAGGACAATACTCTAAAGATTGCATGCGATGATCAAGCCATCATCCGAAGTTCATCATTTGATATTTCTATGTTATGGCCGGTGTCATTATCTGTTTTCGAAGTCGATAAAAATAAAATTCCTAAAGGGTTCCCTGAGCAACCCGACGATAACTGGATTTTTGACGGTAAGAAAATAGCGCCTCGCGAGGTGCCTAAATCTGAATTACTCGCTCAGGCCGAAGAAACCCGCGCACAACTGATGGCCGAGGCCAATCAAAAAATTACGCCGTTACAAGATGCCTCAGATTTAGACATCGCAACCGAGGATGAATTGGCACAGCTTAAGGCATGGAAAACCTACCGAGTATTACTCAGCCGTGTTGATATCTCATCGGCTCCTGATATTGATTGGCCGCCGTTACCCGCCTGATAGTTTCCGTTATTTCTTGCCCTCGATTGAGGGCTTTTTTTTGCCTGTTGTTTCACCGCTCGAACGTCGGCCATTGCTCGCCGTTCCCGTCCACGCACAACACAATAGCCTTGCAACTTTCTTACGGAGTCAAACACGATGCCCGATTTTAAACATGGCGTGCAGGTGCTCGAGATTAACGACGGCACCCGCGTCATTTCCACCGTTTCGACCGCCATTATTGGCATGGTCTGCACCGCCTCGGATGCAGATGAAAAAATGTTCCCGCTCAATGTGCCGGTGTTGATTACCGACGTGGTGGCCGCTGCCGGTAAAGCGGGGACTAAAGGCACCTTAGCCGCCGCGCTCGCGGCCATTGGCGACCAGTGTAAACCCGTTACCGTCGTGGTGCGCGTGGCCGAGGGCGTAGGCGATGACGAAGAAGCGATCCAAGCGGCGACCATTTCCAACATCATCGGCGGCGCGGATGAGAACGGCCAATACACCGGCCTAAAGGCGTTACTCACCGCGAAAGCCGTCACCGGCGTTAAGCCTCGCATTTTGGGCGTGCCGGGTCTCGATACCAAAGAGGTGGCCGTCGCACTGGCCGCCGTCTGTCAGCAATTACGCGCCTTTGGCTATATCAGCGCGTGGGGCTGTAAAACCCTGTCGGATGCGATTAAGTACCGCGACAATTTCAGCCAGCGCGAGCTGATGCTGATTTGGCCGGACTTCTTGGCATGGGATACCACCGCTAACGCTAGCGGCACCGCATGGGCGACCGCACGCGCATTAGGTCTGCGCGCCAAGATTGACCAAGAGACCGGTTGGCACAAAACGCTGTCTAACGTCGGTGTGAACGGCGTCACCGGAATCAGTGCCTCGGTATTTTGGGATTTACAGGCACCGGGAACCGATGCCGACTTACTCAACGAGGCCGGTGTTACTACGCTGGTGCGCTCCGATGGTTTTCGTTTTTGGGGCAACCGCACCTGTTCAGACGATCCGCTTTTCCTGTTTGAAAACTACACCCGTACCGCGCAGGTGTTGGCCGATACCATGGCCGAGGCGCATCAATGGGCGGTAGATAAGCCGATGACCGCCACGCTTATTCGCGACATTGTCGAGGGTATCAAGGCCAAATTCCGCGAGCTGAAAACTAACGGTTACATCATCGATGCGGATTGCTGGTATGACGAAAGCGCCAACGATAAAGAGAGCCTGAAAGCGGGCAAACTCTACATCGATTACGACTACACGCCGGTGCCGCCGCTGGAAAATCTCACCTTACGCCAACGCATCACCGATAAATATCTGGTGAGCTTAGGTTCAACCGCCAACAGCTAAGGATTAACCCGCTATGGCTTTACCGCGCAAATTGAAATACCTCAACCTGTTTAACGATGGGTTGAGCTACATGGGTGTCGTCAGCTCGGTGACGCTGCCCAAACTGACCCGCAAGCTAGAGAACTATCGCGGCGGCGGGATGAACGGCTCGGCGGCGGTGGATTTGGGTCTCGATGATGACGCGCTGGCCTTGGAATGGACTATTGGCGGTTTCCCTGACGATGACCTCTGGAGTCAGTACGCCGTGCCGGGTGCCTCTGATATTCCGCTGCGTTTCGCGGGCTCTTTCCAGCGTGACGATACCGGTGAGATTAGCGGTGTGGAAATCGTATTGCGTGGCCGTCACAAAGAAATCGACGGCGGTGATAACAAGCAAGGCGAGAACACCGAGACCAAAATCTCGACCCAATGCACCTACTACAAACTGATAGTGGACGGCAAAGAGCTCATCGAGATTGACGTCGTCAACATGATTGAGAAGGTCAACGGCGTTGACCGCTTAGCGCAGCACCGTAAAAACATCGGTCTGTAATCTGATGGCCGGTCAGGTGCAACACTGGCCGGTTAACCCCCTTTTTTAAGAGAGCGATTATGAAAGATAAAAACACCACTGAGCACGTCACCCCTGAAAATGACAATCTGGTGACGCTGGAAAATCCGATTAAGCGTGGCGATCTGCTTATCGAGCAAGTGACCCTCACCAAACCCAATGCGGGAACCCTGCGCGGCGTGAGTCTAGCGGCGGTGGCAAATTCCGATGTTGATGCGCTGATTAAGGTACTGCCGCGCATGACCTACCCGCCATTATTAGAAAGCGACGTGGTCAAGTTAGAGCTGCCCGATATGATTGCGCTCGCCGGTAAGGTGATCGGTTTTTTGTCGCCGAATTCGGCTCAATAGACTTTCCCGCCGACTTATCGGTCGATGACCTGATGGCGGATATCGCAGTGATATTTCACTGGCCGCCCTCAGAACTTAACCCCATGAGCCTGACCGAGCTCGCCCTCTGGCGCGACAAAGCGCTACAACGAAGCGGAAACACTGATGAGCAATAATCTAAAATTGCAGGTGCTTCTCAACGCCGTCGACCGAGCCAGCCGCCCGTTTAAAGCGATCCAGACAGAGAGCAAATCTCTGTCTGGTAGTATTCGCGACACGCAGAAAACCCTCAAAGAGCTGAACACCCAAGCGGGACGCGTTGAGGGCTTTCGCAAAACGAGCGGCCAGCTCGCCGTCACCGGCCAAGCGTTGAAGAAAGCCAAGCAAGAAGCCGCCGAGCTAGCTATCCAATTTAAAGCCACCGAAAAGCCAACACGCGCACAGGCGCAGGTGATGGAGTCAGCCAAGCGCGCCGCCTCTGAGCTCCAGCTAAAATACAACGGCCTACGCCAATCCGTGCAGCGCCAGCGCCAAGAGCTACAGCAAGCGGGTATCAATACGCGCACGTTATCCAACGATGAGCGCCGCTTAAAAGCCTCGGTCAATGAAGCGACCGCCAGCCTCAATCGCCAGCGCGAAGCCCTCGCACGTAACAGCCAGCAACAAGCCAAGCTCAGCCGGATTAATCAGCGCTATCAGAGCGGTAAAGCGCTCGCCGGGAATCTGGCGGGAGCCGGTGCCGCTGGTGTGGGTATGGCGACCGCGGGCATTGTGGCCGGTGCTGCCGTATTAAAGCCCGGTTATGACTTTGCACAGAAAAACTCGGAGTTACAGGCCGTACTCGGTCTAGATAAATCGAGCGCGGATATGTTGGCGCTACGGGGTCAGGCGCGCCAGCTCGGCGACACTACTGCCGCCTCAGCCGATGACGCTGCCGCCGCGCAAATCATTATCGCTAAGTCAGGCGCGGATAAAGACGGCATTCTCGCCGCCACGCCGACCACGCTGAATATGTCACTGGCGAACCGTCGCAGCATGGAAGAAAACGCCACGCTGTTGATGGGGGTTAAATCGGCGTTTGGGCTGGCTAACGATAAGGTGTCGCATATTGGGGATGTTATCTCCGCAGCCATGAACAAAAGCGCCGCCACTTTTGACGGTTTAAGCGATACGCTTACCTACGCCGCACCGGTTGCCAAAAATGCCGGTATCAGCGTCGAGGAAACCGCCGCCATGGCGGGTGCGCTGGCTGACGCTAAAATCACCGGTTCGATGGCGGGGACGGGAAGCCGCGCAGTCATCACGCGCTTACAAGCGCCAACCGGTAAAGCCCATGACGCTATCAGCGAGCTCGGCGTTAAAACCGCCGACCGCAAAGGCAACATGCGGCCGCTGTTTACCATCCTCAAAGAGATGCAAAAAAGCTTTGTTAAAAACAAGCTAGGGGACACCCAGCGCGCCGAATACATGAAAGCGATTTTCGGTGAGGAGGCAAGTTCAGCGGCGGCGGTGCTGATGACGGCAGCCACCTCGGGCAAGCTCGATAACCTGACTAAAATGCTACAAAACTCGGACGGCAAAACCGAGGAACTGGTCAAGGTGATGCAGGACAACCTCGGCGGGGATTTTAAAGAATTCCAGTCAGCCTATGAGGCCGTGGGGATCGACCTGTTTGACCAGCAAGAGAGCTCCCTACGCTCTCTTACCCAAACCGCGACGAAATACGTGCTTAAGCTCGACCAGTGGATACAGAAAAATAAGGGCTTATCTCAGACCATCCTCAAAATTGCCGGTGGGGCGGTTGCCATCATTGGCGTTCTTGGCGCGATAGGTCTTGTGGCGTGGCCGGTGGTGATGGGGATTAATGCGATCATTGCCGGAGCCAGTTTGCTCGGCACCATCTTTGCCGCCGTCGGTAGCGGTATTTTAACGGTGCTTGGGGCGCTGACGTGGCCGATTGTCGCGATTGGCGTCGCTATTGTCGCCGGTGCTCTGCTTATCCGTAAATATTGGGAGCCTATCAGCGCCTTTTTTGGCGGCGTGGTGGAAGGGCTCAAGGCTGCGTTTGCGCCGGTGTCTGAGATGTTTGCGCCGTTAATGCCGGTGTTTGATTTGTTGGGGCAAAAACTCCAAGCCGCTTGGAAATGGTTCGGGGATTTGATTGCGCCGGTGACATCGACGAAAGAAAGCCTCGATAGCTGCAAAAATGCCGGTGTTGAATTTGGTCAGGCGCTGGCGAGAGTACTGACGGCTCCGCTCAATCTATTTAACGCAATAGGCAGCAAGGTCGATTGGTTGTTAGAAAAAATGGGCTTAATGAAAAAAGAGTCTGCCGATATCGATGCCAATGCTAGCAAGGTTAATCAGTACGCCACCGGCGCGAACGGTCGAGGCTATTCGCCCTCGGGCGGGATTCTCACCGGCGGCTATGCCCCGGTAAAAGCGGGTGGCGCAAGTTATACCGACCAAAGCCAACACGCCTACCAGCTTGATATAAATATTCCTCCTGGCCAAAACGTGGAAGATGTCAAACGAGCTATACGCGAAACCCTCGAAGAACGCGATCGCAGCCGTCGAGCAGCTGGTCGTTCTCGCATGAATACTGATTAAGGAGCCCTCACTATGATGTTAACGCTCGGGCTGTTTGTTTTTCAGCTCCAGACATTGCCCTACCAATCATTACAGCAAAGCCTCGATTATCGCTGGCCGTCAAACAGCCGCGTAGGGCAGCGTCCCACTTATCAGTTTTTAGGTGCTGGCGAGGATAAGGTGACTTTGTCGGGCGTGTTACTGCCTGAAATCACCGGCGGCGCGCTGTCTATGCTCACGCTTAAAACGATGGCCGAGCAGGGTAAAGCATGGCCGCTGATTGGTGGCGATGGCGCAATCTATGGCATGTATGTTGTCGCCAGCATGACGCAGACACAAAGCGTCTTTTTTGCCGATGGCAGTGCTCGCAGGATTGAATTTAGCATGACCCTAACCCGCGTCGATGAATCGCTCGGGGCGATGTTCGGAGACCTGCAACAACAGGCCAATGACTTAGCCGGTCAGGCGGGTGAGATGGCGCAGAAAGCGCAGGATATGGCCGGAGGGTTATTCTCATGATAACCACCACGCCTATCGCCGCCGGTGCTGATATTACGCCCGCGTTTATGCTCACCCTCGGCGGGGATGATATTACCGGCAACCTCAGTGATCGCCTGTTGTCACTGACGATGACCGATAATCGCGGCTTTGAGGCTGACCAGCTTGATATCGAGCTCGATGACAGCGACGGGCAACTCGCTATGCCCGCTCGCGGCGCGGTGCTGTCGTTGTTTCTCGGCTGGAAAGGTTCGGCGCTCATTGGTAAAGGTCAGTTTACCGTTGATGAAATCGAGCATCGAGGCGCGCCGGACACGCTGACTATTCGCGCCCGTAGCGCTGATTTTCGCGGGTCACTTAATTCCCGCCGTGAGGTGTCTTATCACGACACCACTCTCGGCGCAGTAGTGAAACAAATAGCCGAGCGCAACCAGCTCGACGCGGTGCTAGCGAAAGGCTTTGCTGATATTGCGATCCCCCACATCGACCAGTCTCAGGAGAGCGATATTAAATTTCTCACCCGTCTGGCCGAGCGCAACGGTGCCGAGGTGTCAGTCAAAGCGGGGAAACTGTTATTTCTCAAAGCGGGGAACGGCGTGACGGCCAGCGGCAAACCTATCCCGATGATGACCATTGAGCGCAGCGACGGTGACCGGCACCAATTTGCGATCGCCGACCGGAACGCCTACACCGGCGTGACGGCAAGCTGGTTGCATACCAAAGACCCGAAACCGAAAAAAACAAAGGTAAAGCTACAGCGCAAGGCTAAGCCTAAACATATGCGCGCATTACAGCACCCTAAAGCGAAGCCCGCGAAAAAGACGACTGCCAAGGCGACCAAACCACAGGAGGAAAAACAGGGCGAGTATCTGGCCGGTGAGTCCGATAATGTGCTGGCGATAACGACAATTTACTCGACCAAGGCGCAAGCAATGCGCGCCGCACAATCCAAGTGGGACAAACTGCAACGCGGAGTGGCTGAGTTCTCTATCAATCTCGCCATGGGGCGTGCCGATTTATATCCAGAAACACCAGTGACAGTGAAAGGGTTTAAGGCCGTCATAGACCAACAGGCATGGACGATTACTAAAGTGACCCACACCCTCGGCGATGGCGGCTATACGACGGCGCTAGAGCTTGAGGTTAAGCTGTCTAACGTTGAGTATGAGGAAGAAAAACAAGATGAATAAATATACATAATTCATTGTTTTAAAAGGATAAAAACACTAAAATTGCTGTATCAAATCTAGCCATTGAGGTGATTAAAATGTTTCATTGTCCGCTCTGTAAAAATGCCGCTCACGCCCGTTCTAGCCGCTATATGACCGACAAAACAAAAGAGCGCTATCACCAGTGTCAAAACATCAATTGCGGCTGTACATTTGTCACGATGGAAACAGTGGAGCGTTACATCATGACGCCGGGCACGGTTGTCCCCGCCATGCCTCACCCGGAACGCAACGGACAACAAACCCTCTGGATGTAAAAACAGAAAAGCCCCGAATATCGGGGCTTTTTGTCGAGTATGGTCAATATGTGGACGTGAGTTGAAATAAATCCTTTTATCTCAGTGTGTTACACCCTAATAAATGTCACCTTTGAGTGACATTGCGGGGTTTTCTCCAAAATTGACTGATCAATAGCAGTCTAAAAAGGCAATGATATAGACAGCGGGCATCAATACCTTGCTGATAACTGTTTTGCCTGATGTCCATCAGCATGTATGTTTTGAGTATAGGGGGCGCTATAGCAACCCGGCAAAACAGTTAAAGGGTGTCGTTTTATCACTGAATTATTTTCGTAGAGCTGTTTGCTCACCGAAACGACCCAGTCATTATCTCACACTTAATAAAAAGGCCCCACCTAAGTGGAGCCTTTATTTTATGCCATTTTAAGCTGGCAGGTAATTACATGGACTGAGTGAAAGTACGAGTAATTACGTCCTGCTGCTGTTCTTTGGTCAAAGAGTTGAAGCGTACAGCGTAGCCAGATACACGGATGGTCAGCTGAGGATATTTCTCAGGATTTTCCATCGCGTCTAACAGCATTTCGCGGTTCATAACGTTAACGTTCAGGTGTTGACCACCTTCGATGCTAGCTTCGTGGTGGAAGTAACCATCCATCAGGCCAGCCAAGTTAGCTTTACGAACTTCGTCGTCTTTACCCAGAGCGTTAGGAACGATAGAGAAGGTATAAGAAATACCATCTTTAGCGTAAGCAAACGGCAGTTTAGCAACGGAGGTCAGAGAGGCTACAGCACCTTTCTGGTCACGGCCGTGCATTGGGTTAGCACCAGGACCGAATGGAGCGCCAGCGCGACGACCATCTGGGGTGTTACCTGTTTTCTTACCATAAACCACGTTAGAGGTGATGGTCAGAACAGACTGAGTAGGAACCGCGTTGCGGTAAGTAGTCAGTTTCTGAATTTTCTTCATGAAACGTTCTACCAGGTCACAAGCGATATCATCGACGCGTGGGTCGTTGTTACCAAACTGCGGGTATTCACCTTCGATGTCGAAGTCAACAGCCAGGCCGTCTTCGTCACGAATAGTAGAAACTTTCGCATATTTGATTGCAGACAGGGAGTCAGCAGCAACAGACAGACCTGCGATACCACATGCCATAGTACGATATACGTCACGGTCATGCAGAGCCATCAGGGATGCTTCGTAGCTGTACTTGTCATGCATGTAATGGATGATGTTCAGCGCGGTGACATACTGTTTAGCCAACCAGTCCATGAAGTGGTCCATACGTTCCATGACTTTGTCATAGTCCAGTACGGTATCCATCATTGGAGCTTCTTTCGGGCCAACCTGCATTTTCAGTTTTTCATCAACGCCGCCGTTGATTGCGTACAGCATGGTTTTAGCCAAGTTTGCACGAGCACCGAAGAACTGCATTTGTTTACCAACAATCATTGGGCTTACGCAGCAAGCAATTGCGTAGTCATCATTGTTGAAGTCAGGGCGCATCAGGTCATCGTTCTCATACTGTACAGATGAGGTGTCGATGGAAACTTTAGCCGCAAATTTCTTGAACGCCAGAGGCAGTTTTTCAGACCACAGGATGGTCATGTTTGGCTCTGGAGATGGACCCATGGTGTACAGGGTGTTCAGGAAACGGAAGCTGTTTTTGGTAACCAGAGTACGACCGTCCAGACCCATACCAGCCAGGGATTCTGTTGCCCAGATTGGGTCACCAGAGAACAGTTCATCATATTCTGGAGTACGCAGGAAGCGAACCATACGCAGTTTCATAACCAGATGGTCAATCAGTTCCTGAGCTTCTTCTTCAGTCAGTTTGCCTTCTTGCAGGTCACGTTCGATGTAGATATCCAGGAAGCTGGATACACGACCGAAGGACATTGCAGCACCGTTCTGAGATTTAACCGCAGCCAGGTAGCCGAAGTAAGTCCACTGTACAGCTTCTTTTGCGTTTTTAGCTGGAGCAGAGATATCGCAACCATATTTGGCAGCCATTTCTTTGATCTGGCCCAGAGCGCGATGCTGGTCAGCAATTTCTTCACGCAGACGAATAGTCGCTTCCAGATCTTCACCGTTTTCCAGTTTAGTCTGCAGTGATTGGAACTGAGCGTATTTGTCTTTCATCAGGAAGTCGATACCGTAAACGGCGATACGACGATAGTCACCGATGATACGGCCACGGCCATACGCATCTGGCAGACCAGTCAGAACACCAGATTTACGGCAGTTCAGGATGTCTTTGGTGTAAACGTCAAACACGCCCTGGTTGTGAGTTTTACGGTATTCGGTGAAGATTTTCTTGATCATTGGATCAAGTTCACGACCGTAAACTTTACATGAACCTTCAACCATCTTGATGCCGCCGAACGGAATCAGAGCACGTTTCAGAGGCGCATCAGTTTGCAGACCAACGATTTGTTCCAGGTCTTTGCTGATGTAGCCAGCATCATGAGAGGTGATGGTTGCAGCTACGTTGGTATCGAAATCAACCGGCGCATGGGTACGGTTTTCAATTTTGATACCGTCCATGACTTTATCCCACAGGTTGGTCGTCGCTTGAGTAGCGCCAGCCAGAAAGGATTCGTCACCTTCGTACGGGGTGTAGTTTTTCTGGATGAAATCACGAACGTTGACTTCATTCTGCCAGTCGCCTTTAGTGAAACCTTCCCATGCGGCTGCTTGTTTTTCATTAAGCTCGGACATTTAACACCTACCTTCTAGTGTGGATTTCTTTGTAAACCCGGCGCTGTGGTAAAGCACGTAATTAGTGCTTATCGCCACCGCGCAGATAAATAACCCAGTATGTCAGACCAACCAGTAAGCCACCGCCGATGATGTTCCCAATCGTGACAGGGATCAGGTTATCGGTAATGAAGTGGCTAACGGTCAAGTTTGAGAACTGTTCTGGTGCAGCACCAATGGCTTGCCAAAACTCCGGCGCTGCGAAATTCTTAATCACAATCCCTAATGGGATCATGAACATATTTGCAATGCTATGTTCAAAACCGCTCGCCACAAACATGGCCACCGGTAAAACCATTGCAAACATTTTGTCCATCAGGCTACGGCCGGAATAGCTCATCCAAACTGCGAGACAAACCATCAAGTTGGCCAAGATCCCCAGGCAAACGGCTTCAACAAACGTATGATGCAATTTGTGATCGGCTGTTTGCAGCACATTGAGACCCCATGCGCCATTCGCTGTCATGTGTTCGCCGGCAAACCACATCAGTGCCACAAAGAAAAGTGCACCAATCAGGTTACCAACATAAACATTTAACCAGTTGAGGCCTAACTGTCTCCAGGTAATGCGCCCACTGGCCTTGGCAACGACAATTAATACGGTTGAAGTAAACAGGTCAGCCCCGCAAACCACAACAAGCATCAGGCCAAGAGAGAAACAGATACCACCAACCAGCTTGGCAAAGCCAAAAGGTACACCAGCAGTGCCGGTTGTCGCGGTAATGTAGAAAACGAAAGCAATAGAAATGAAGACACCAGCCGTGATCGCTAAATAAAAAGTCTTCAGCGGGTGCTTAGTGGCTTTATAAACGCCAGCATCTTCGGCCACTTTGGCCATTGCTGCTGGTAGTAGTAGATCAAAGGGGTTGTCAGCTTTCACACTAACTCTCTCTTAATATTAATCAGCGTGGAGATACTAACAAAGCAGTATACGGCAAAAATTGATCTGGATCATGATGCGCAGAACTAGCCTACCCAAAATACCCCTAAAAACAGTAAGTTAAATAATAAACTCGTTGAATTCAAAAGGAAAAATATTTTTTAAATTTTACACGCTAAGTTGAATGAGCACGCTAACAGATAGTGTAAAAGGTAAATAAATAACTTAAGAGTTCGATCAAATTGAAGATATTATTTTTCAATGCCAGCAATAAGACTACTTATATACAACAATTAAATTACATATGAATGACGGTTGTAGATATTCATACATATAGTAGAAAAGCCCGCCTTCCAAACTTACTGCATAAGGGCATACAACTATCATAGCCGTTGTGCCATTTTTACTGTGATGATAAATGCGTTTAGAAGAGGGATTTACCAGATTCGCGCGTTTATTGATCGAAAACGTCTGCACCGGTGTACGCGTGCAGACGTTCGCTTAGCTCAACAAGCCTATTATTTAGACCAATAACGGCGTTTTGCTGCCTGAAGCTTTTGATACGCCTGTAGCAGCGCTTGATGCGCAGGGAGGGCTTTCAAGTCGTCGTCAATCGCAGGAAGTCCATAGAAACGTTCTTCTCCGGCGATAATCGCCGAAGCGGCTTCGAGCGTTTCTGCGCCATACATGCGGCTGAATGCCTGATAGTACTGCGCAGGATCGCGCTCTTCTTCCATGCTTAACAACAGCAAGGTTTGCAGGCAACGATAGAAATTGGCGCGTTCAGGGCTGAATACTGAGGCATTGAAGTCCTGAGTCCATTCGGTCCATGTCAGCGCTTGCTCCAAATCACCGCCCGCTAATGCCAACATCGCCTTTAATTCACCCACACGCAGGGTATACCAGCCGTTGTCTTTGCCGGTTGCGATACCAAGCAGTTCACGGACACGGGTGAAATCGTCGAGGCCTTCGTCATCGAGTTGTTCGATGATCTGTAGATACTCTTCTTTGGTCAGATTGGAAGCCGGTAACTGAAGCAACTGAGTGCGTAAGTGCGCACCCATGCTGTTATTAGCTAACAGCAAATCTTCGGCAGGATAGATATCGGACATGCCCGGAACGATGATGCGGCAGGCATAGACATCAAGATGTTCATAATCTGCAATGTAAACTTCTTTATCTTCCTGTTCGAAGATACTCATTAAAGTGCTGAACTCTTCCTCGGTGGTACCTTTAAACGACCAATCGGCAAAGTCATAATCGGCGTCTTGCTTAAACATATCCCAAGAAATTAGACCGCTTGAATCGATGAAGTGAGTTTCAAGGTTGGCATGCTCGCCGACTTCTTCGTCATCAAAGGTAGGGGCGGTGAAGACGTCGAGATCTTTCAGGCTGCGGCCTTGCAGCAGTTCAGTCACTGTACGCTCTAAGGCTACGCCAAAGTCAGGATGGGCACCGAACGAGGCAAAACAGGTGCCGTTGGCTGGGTTAAACAGCACAACGCAGATAACCGGATACTGACCACCGAGCGAAGCATCGTAGGACAGAATAGGGAAGCCTTCCTGCTCTAATTTTGCAATAGCTTCAACCACTTCAGGATAGCGGTTTAAAACGTCGGCAGGAATTTCTGGCAGGCTGATAGATTCTGCGATGATACGGTTTTTTACGTAACGCTCGAAAACTTCAGACAGGCCTTGTACGCGCGCTTCGTTGCGCGTGTTGCCCGCAGACATGCCGTTTGAAACGTATAAGTTGCCAATGATGTTCATTGGAATATAAACAGTTTGCTGATCGGACTGGCGGGTAAACGGCAGCGCGCAGATACCGCGATCGACGTTACCGGATTGCAGATCGATAAGATCCTGCGCGCCTACATCACCTTCTGGGTTGTAAAACGCATGCAAACGCTCATCTAAGATGCCTTCTGGCAGGCTGTCGTCGGCAGGAACAGGGAACCACTTCTCATTTGGATAGTGAACGAAGTCCCCTTGCGCAATTTCGCGGCCAAGGTAGAAATCAGCAAAGAAATAGTTGGTCGACAAGCGCTCAAAATATTCACCTAACGCCGATGCCAGCGCGGCTTTCTTGCTAGCGCCTTTGCCGTTGGTAAAACAAAGCGGGCAATCACGGTCGCGGATGTGTACAGACCAAACATGCGGAACAGGGTTTAGCCAAGAGGCTTCTTCAATATTGAACCCAAGATCGGTCAATTGCTGTTGGAAGCGTGCAATAGAATCTTCCAGCGCGGCATCTTTGCCGGGAATATAGGTCTGCGTCATTTGAGTCACTTGTTAGCTGCAAAAAACGGCATGATACGTTTTTTTAGCCTATTCCTCCATGAATTCCATATCCATAGGGAATGTCACATTTTTTTTATGGATATAAAAGATAATTCATGCAGTTATCTAATAGGAGAAATCGAATGAAGTTGGTTAAAGTAAGTTTGCTAGCGCTGTTGGTTTCAGGGTTTAGTGGCGCGGCTTTTGCGTTGCCTAATGTCACCATTTTGGCAACGGGCGGGACTATCGCCGGGGGCGGTGACTCAGCAACAAAATCAAATTATACCGCCGGGAAAGTGGGCGTAGAATCTTTGGTTGATGCGGTGCCTCAGCTGAAAGATATCGCTAACATCAAAGGTGAGCAGGTGGTCAGCATCGGTTCGCAGGATATGAATGACGATGTGTGGCTAAAACTTGCCAAAAAAATCAACGCTGATTGCAATAAAACCGATGGATTCGTGATCACTCACGGCACGGATACTATGGAAGAGACGGCTTATTTCCTCGATTTAACCGTAAAATGCGACAAGCCTGTGGTGATGGTTGGCGCGATGCGCCCATCAACCGCCATGAGCGCCGATGGCCCATTCAACCTGTATAACGCCGTTGTGACTGCCGCCGATCCGGCGTCAGCCAAACGTGGTGTACTGGTGGCGATGAACGATACCGTGCTGGATGGTCGTGACGTGACCAAAACGAACACCACCGGCGTGCAAACATTCCAAGCGGTTAACTATGGCCCATTGGGATACATTCACAATGGCAAAGTGGACTACCAGCGCTCTCCTGAGCGTAAACACACGACACAAACACCATTTGACGTGAGCAAGTTAACCTCATTGCCAAAAGTTGGCATTGTGTACAATTACGCTAACGCGTCAGATCTGCCTGCGAAAGCGCTGCTTGAAGCGGGCTATCAAGGGATTGTGAGTGCGGGGGTTGGTAACGGCAATCTGTACAAATCTATTTTTGATACTTTAGCCACTGCGGCACATAATGGTGTAGCCGTTGTGCGTTCATCACGCGTTCCTTCAGGGTCAACCACGGAAGACGCCGAAATTGATGACGTGAAATATGGCTTTGTTGCATCAGGTACGCTCAATCCGCAAAAAGCACGTGTCTTGCTTCAATTGGCTCTGACACAAACTAAGGATCCAAAACAGATCCAGCAGATGTTTAATCAGTACTAAGTTCTATCATAAAGGGGAGCGCTCCGGCTCCCCTTTGTCTTTTGCCGACTAAGCTATATTCACCACTTAAGGCAAATGGACATCCATTCTGATGCAATCCTTTGATTTAAAACGTATGGCCTTTGATAAGGTGCCGCCAGATTTTCTTGCGGAAGTCGCGGTGCGCTGCTTATTCACATTCTTTCTGGTATTTATTTTTCTCAAAATGACAGGGCGTCGCGGCGTACGGCAAATGTCACTGTTTGAAGTAGTTGTCATCTTAACGTTAGGCTCTGCGGCGGGCGACGTGGCGTTTTATGATGATGTCCCTATGCTGCCGGTATTTACCGTCTTTATTTGCATCATGCTCCTTTATCGTTTTTCAACGTTCTTGATGTCTAAAAGTGAAAGAATTCAGACTTGGATGGAGGGTAAACCACTGGTCATTATCCGTGACGGTACGTTTATCTGGGAAACCCTAAACCGTGAAAATATTACTCACGATGAGTTCTTTATGGAGTTGAGGCAAGAGGGCGTTGAACACTTGGGCCAAGTGCGGCTGGCCATTCTTGAAGTTAATGGTTCTATCAGCGTCTATTTTTTTGATGACGATAATGTTCGTTATGGACTGCCTGTTTTGCCCAACTGCTGCATTAAAAAAGTAGATAAAATTTTAGATAGAGGTACATACGCGTGCAGCGAATGTAGCTTGATTGAGCATCAAGCCGTTGGGGACTCGCCGGTCTGTTCGCGATGTGGAAATCAATGCTGGATAGAGGCTAAAAATAACAGTCGGGTAAACTAAAAATAAACGCAAAAAAGAATGAAAGTTTTTTGGTCTTACGCCGACGCAGAACTTTATTTTTAAAACGCCTATAGTGGCTTGGTGGCACATAGTTTAGCGCGTTGGGGACAGTAACCAATAACCGTTGCAGCCTGAGCGCGTGAATGATAAAACCAAATGATAAAGTAAATTAGATGTGAATAAATTCGATATCAATGTGGGCTGAACATCCTTATCGATGGGTTTGCCAGCATGTAAACAATTGACTAAATATAGCGAAGAGCGGTGAGGCGAAATGACACAGGTGTACAATTTTAGTGCTGGCCCAGCAATGATGCCGGTAGAGGTATTGCGTCGTGCTGAACAAGAACTGTGTAACTGGAATGGCCTAGGCACTTCGGTCATGGAAATCAGCCACCGCGGCAAAGAGTTTATGCAGGTCGCGGCGCAGGCTGAACAAGATTTGCGCTCTCTGCTAAAGGTTCCTGAGAACTATAAAGTTTTATTCTGCCACGGCGGTGCGCGTGCGCAATTTGCAGCAGTTCCGTTAAATCTGCTGGGTGATAACAACTCAGCCGACTACATGGATGGTGGCTACTGGGCACATAGCGCTATTAATGAAGCCCAGAAATACTGCACGCCCAATGTTGTTGATATAAAGACAACCGACGACAACGGCCTTCAAGCGATCAAGCCAATGCGTGATTGGACGCTGAGTGACAATGCTGCCTATGTGCACTACTGTCCAAATGAAACTATTGATGGTATCGCCATCGATGAAGAGCCTGATTTTGGCGATAAAATCGTTGTTGCCGATCTCTCTTCTACCATTCTTTCTCGCCCAATTGATGTTAGCCGCTATGGCGTGATTTATGCTGGCGCGCAAAAAAATATCGGTCCTGCGGGGATCACCGTAGTGATTGTGCGTGAAGACTTGTTGGGCAAAGCGCGCCAAGAACTGCCATCGATTCTCGATTACACCGTTTTGGCTGAAAACGATTCTATGTTCAATACACCACCGACCTTTGCATGGTATCTCTCAGGCATGGTATTTAAATGGCTGAAAGAGCAGGGTGGCTTGATTGAAATGGAAAAACGCAATAAAGCCAAAGCCGACTTGCTCTATAGCGCGATTGATCGCAGTGATTTTTATCGTAACGGCGTTGCACTACAAAATCGCTCACGTATGAACGTACCGTTCCAGATGGCAAATCCTGCATTAGATCCGTTGTTCTTGCAGGAAGCGAAAGCAATTGGCTTAGTTGCTTTG